>OATU01000429.1_pt1 | contig 37183 bp, 25 predicted proteins | sample 1516711 | NCBI WGS metagenome assembly OATU01 (sample SAMEA2579971, study PRJEB22360) | human gut metagenome | biome: human gut; feature: human-associated habitat; material: faeces | place: Denmark | collected 2008/2010 | reverse complement strand
GGTCGCCCAACCCGCGAGCCCGGCGGGGGCAAGATCGGCGGCCGTACGCACGAGATCAGCCGTCTGATCGGCCGCTGCCTGCGTGGCGTCGTCGATATGAAGGCGCTCGGCGAAAACCAGGTGCAGATCGACTGCGACGTGCTGCAGGCCGACGGCGGCACCCGCACCGCTTCGATCACCGGTGCGTACGTGGCGCTCGTCGACGCGATGCATTGGGCCGAGGGACACAAGCACGTCAAGTCCGCCGACCGTGTGCTCAAGGACTGGGTCTCCGCCGTCTCCGTCGGCGTGATCAACGGCAAGCCGATGCTGGACCTGCCGTACATCGAAGACAGCCAGGCCATGACCGACATGAACGTGGCCATGACCGGTTCCGGCGATTTCATCGAGATCCAGGGCACCGCCGAGCATCGTCCGTTCAACCGCGCCGAACTCAACACCCTGCTCGACCTCGCCGAAAAAGGCAACAGGGAGCTGCAGGCCGCCCAACGCGCCGCGCTCGCGCTCGACTGAGCCGATCGACGGCACGGCATGCGCTGAATGTAGGACGTTGACGGTCCGATGCCGGCGACTCGGCGCGCATGGAACAACGCAAAACAGATATAAGTAGGAAAACGGCGGAAGGAACCGTAAGGCATGAAGATCATCGTCGCCACGCATAACGAAGGCAAACTGGCGGAAATCCGCCGCATTCTCGAGGAACGTCTCGGCGCGGACGCCGCCGACATCGAGCTCGTCTCCGCAGGCTCCCTGGGATTGCCCGATCCGGTCGAGGACGGCGTGACCTTCCAGGAGAACGCGCTCATCAAGGCACGCGACGTGGCCGAACGTACCGGCTGCCCGGCAGTCGCGGACGATTCCGGCCTGATCGTGGACGTCATGGGCAACGCGCCGGGCATTCTGTCCGCACGCTGGGCCGGCGAGCACGGCAACGACAAGGCCAACAACGCGCTGCTGCTCAAGCAGCTGGCCGACATCCCCGACAGCAAGCGCACCGCACGGTTCCGCTGCGCCGCCGCGCTGGTCGTGCCGGGAGAGCGCAAGACGGACGGTGCGGATGATGATAAGCCGTACACGATCGCCAGCGAAACCGTCGAAGTCGGCGAAATGCCGGGCGTGCTGCTGCGTGCCCCGCGCGGCGCCAACGGTTTCGGCTACGATCCGCTGTTTGTGCCGAACGATCAGCCGCAGCGTGCGGTCGACGCCGGCGAAAAGCTCACGTCCGCCGAAATGGAGCCGGCCGAGAAGAACGCGGTCTCCCATCGTGGCAAGGCGCTGCGCGCGTTGGTCGCATCGATCGAAGCGCTGGTCAAATAACATCGGATGACGGCCGCGACGGGCGCTTGCCGTGGCGCACGACACTGGATGGCGTGCGTGCGATTTGTGCTCGTCCGGTTTTTCCGCTATGCTTTGTTTCTTGTGCGCGGCTAGCGTATGCTTACCGGGCATTGCGCCACTTTAGCTCAGTCGGTAGAGCGGCTCACTCGTAATGAGCAGGTCGACAGTTCGATTCTGTCAAGTGGCTCCACTGCCCTAGATGTTCGGAGGTTTTCCGAGCATCTAGGGTTTTGCATATGTGCATTCGTGCGTATCGGTTTTTCGCCGTGCGCGGATGGTGATTGCGCGAGTGGCGGAATTGGTAGACGCGCAGGATTTAGGTTCCTGTGTCTTTGACGTGTGGGTTCAAGTCCCATCTCGCGCACATGTCCACGTTAATTCAGCCAATCGCGCTGCTGGCCATCATCCTCACCGGCTACCTGTTCAAACGCGCCGGCAAATTCAAGAACCGCGACTACCGCATCATGCAGGTCGCCCTGTTCAACCTGGTTCTGCCCTGCGCCATCATCTACTCGTTCGCCACGAACCCGCATGATTCCAGCATGCTGTGGATCTCCGTCTTCGGCTTCGTGGTCGCGTTCATCCCGCCCGTGCTCATCTTCCTCACCACACGTCACACGCCTGTGCAGGATCGCGCGTTCACCATGCTCAACGGTTCCGGCTTCAACATCGGCTGCTTCTGCTTCCCCGTGGTACAGGCGTTTCTCGGCACCGCGGCGATCGTGCCAGCGGCCATGTTCGACATCGGCAACTGCGTGATGGTGGCGGCCGGCACGAACGTCATGACGCAGACCCTCCTGCACATCCAGCCCGGCAAGACCTTGGACGAGCAGTACCAGGGGCATGCGCCGGTGCTGCCGTATACGAAACCCAAGGATCGCGATGCCCGCCGGCTGGCACGCCACGCGCTGCTACGCAACGTGGCGAAAGGCTTCTTCGGCTCCATCCCGTTCGACACCTACCTGGTCATGATCGTGCTCATGCTTGCCAATGTGAAGATCCCCGCCGTCGTGGCCACGTTCGTTGAGCCGCTCGCCAACGCCAACTCGTTCGTCGCCATGCTGATGGTCGGCATGCTGATGGACCTGCCCGCCGGCCGTGACGATGTGATGAAGCTGCTGAAGATCATCGGCCTGCGACTGCCATTCGGCCTGCTGTTCGCCGTCTGCGCATGGTTCGTGCTGCCGTTCGGCGCCAATGTGCGCGAAGCCGTGGTGATGTGCTGCCTCGCGCCAATCGCCGTGTTCTCCACCCTGTTCACCGACGAAGTGCTCGGCAATGCGAAACTCGCCGGCTTCTCGCTGTCCGTGTCCGCGATCATCGGCCTGGTCATGATGACCGGCGCGCACTTCCTGCTCGCCGCCATCGCCTGACTTGCGTAAGCCGCGTGCGTGGTCGTGCGTAAGTTGCGTACGTAATCGTAATGCGATCGTTGCATACGACAGCCGTTTTCACGTGCGTTGAAGCTTTCCTGCTGAACGTTGCATACGATTTCAGTAATCGTCGTTTATTTGGCATGTCGCCGCTGAAAAGTGGTCGGAACCGCGGTATATCGCGCTTCCGACCGAATGTGTTAACTCGGGAAACATTTTTGTGTTGTTCTGTCGGCTTTTGTGAGTATCTTGTGAGGTGAAGAAAACGGCTCGTGCCGTGGAAAATCGAACGAGATTCCACCGTCACGTTCCGCTTCACAGTGATGATGAAAGGACCTATCAACATGGCCATCAATCCTCCCGTTGACGCCACCAAGACCCCGGAGTGGGCCGCGCTGCAGAAGCACTACGACGAGCTGCAGTCCGAGGGCATCAGCCTCAAGCAGTGGTTCGCCGATGACGCCGAGCGCGTCGAGAAGCTGAGCTTCGATGCAGGCGACCTGCACTTCGATCTGTCCAAGAACCTGATCAAGCCGGAGACCCTGCAGCTGTTCGCCGACCTGGCCAAGGCCGTCAAGCTCGACGAGCGCACCAAGGCCATGTACACCGGCGTGCACATCAACAACACCGAGGACCGCGCCGTGCTGCACACCGCGCTGCGCCGCCCGGTCGAGGACGAGGGCAAGTACATCGTCGACGGCCAGGACACCGTCAAGGACGTGCGTGAGGTGCTCGACCGCATCTACGCGTTCGCCGACAAGGTCCGCTCCGGCGAGTGGACCGGCGTGACCGGCAAGAAGATCGAGACCGTGGTCAACATCGGCATCGGTGGTTCCGACCTGGGTCCCGTCATGGTGTACGAGGCTCTGAAGCCGTACGCCGACGCCGGCATCTCCGCCCGCTACATCTCCAACATCGACCCGAACGACCTGGCCGAGAAGACCAAGGGCCTCGATCCGGAGACCACCCTGTTCATCATCGTTTCCAAGACCTTCACCACCCTGGAAACCCTGACCAACGCCCGTGAGGCCCGCACCTGGCTGCTCGAAGAGCTCAAGGCCAAGGGCGCCATCGACGGTTCCGACGCCAAGAACGCCGAAGCCATCAAGAAGCACTTCGTCGCCGTCTCCACCAACCTGGAGAAGGTCGCCGAGTTCGGCATCGACCCGAACAACGCGTTCGGCTTCTGGAACTGGGTCGGCGGCCGTTACTCCGTCGACTCCGCCGTCGGCACCTCTCTGGCCGTCGTCTTCGGCCCGGCCCGTTTCGAGGAGTTCCTGCACGGCTTCCACGAGATCGACGAGTACTTCGCCAACACCCCGTTCGAGAAGAACGTCGTGGTGCTGCTCGGCATGCTGAACGTCTGGTACCGCAACTTCTTCAAGGTCGCCTCCCACGCCGTGCTGCCGTACGACCAGTACCTGCACCGCTTCCCGGCCTACCTGCAGCAGCTGACCATGGAGTCCAACGGCAAGTCCGTGCGTTGGGACGGCACCCCGGTCACCTCCGAGACCGGCGAGATCTTCTGGGGCGAGCCGGGCACCAACGGCCAGCACGCCTTCTACCAGCTGATCCACCAGGGCACCCAGCTCATCCCGGCCGACTTCATCGCGTTCGTCAACACCCCGAACCCGACCAAGGATGGCGACCAGGACGTGCACGAGCTGTTCCTGGGCAACTACTTCGCCCAGACCAAGGCCCTGGCCTTCGGCAAGACCGCCGACGAAGTGCGCGCTGAGGGCACCCCGGAAGAGATCGTCCCGGCCCGCGTGTTCACCGGCAACCGTCCGACCACCTCCATCTTCGGTGTGGCTCTGACCCCGTTCGCCGTCGGCGAGCTGATCGCCCTGTACGAGCACATCACCTTCGTGGAAGGCACCGTCTGGGGCCTCGACTCCTACGACCAGTGGGGCGTCGAGCTCGGCAAGCAGCTGGCCAAGCAGATCACCCCGGCCATCTCCCAGGACGACGACGCCCTCGCCGCCCAGGACGCCTCCACCCAGAGCCTGATCAAGTTCTACCGCGCCAACCGCGAATTCTGATCTCCGCTCCTGCGTCGCTTCAATCAGAACTCGCGGTTGGCGCGCCGCGCTGTGTTGTTTGATGGTCGGTCTGGCGACCGTCCATGGCGCGAGTTCTGATTCGTCGGTTCGGCTCTAGCAGCTGAACTCTGATACGCATGTGCCCCGGCATCTTCGGATACCGGGGCACATTGCTATATATTCCGTGCGACGTTATATCTATAACCTGTGAACTGGGGGTGGTGTTCCGGGTCAATGAGATCAGCCGTAGTAAACCGCTTCATTGCAGTATTCGGGGGTGCGGATGTTTTTTTGGAGACTGGACGAAAGGATTATCGTATGTCCGGTCCCGGGGAACGACGGCGCGTGGTGGACTTGTATTCCGCCACGCCGATGGCCGCGGCCCGGGTGGCCGAGCGCCTGGGTTATCCGACCGGGCAGTGCCTGGAATGCCGGCCGGCAAAGGATCCCGGGTATGCCGGCCATATGGCGAAATCCATCATCCCGCTGGAGACGGGGACCAAGGCGATCGAACCGGTGCCGGGCAGCATGCGGCGGAAGCGGGCCGCCGAACTGCTCGGCGCGGGCGTCGGCGCGGTCCACGACCGGGTCAAGGCGTATCGCGGGGGCGGTGTGGCCGCGTTGCGGCCCGAAAACAGGAACTCCGGCCAACCCAAAACACCGACTTGACTAAATACAACTTGCGCGTTTGCTGTACTGCGCCATGAAGAGGTTCTCACCCCGGTCAGGGAGTCCAAAAAACGTCACCACTTCGGTGCAGTCGCTCTTGCCTTACGAACTTTGCTGAAACTTGATATGTCTCCTTTAGCTTCAATTCATTCCGTTATTCTGATTATTGAGTTTGCGCATCATCTATATTGCCTGTTATCCGAGCAGCGGAGATTGCATATCATAAGAGGTTCCGCGAGATGTACCGAAACGGTTCCGCACTAGGGTTGATACGCCGATACTTCCACACCTAGGAATATTCTGAAATATTCTTGTGTCTTAACGTTGATGTCTTAGCAAAGGGAAGGAATACGCATGGCGGGCTCGTACGGTGCGGAAGCGACGCAGGGGGAGCGGTATCGGCTTTCCTTCACTGTCGGCGGACTTCTTGCCTCGCAGGGCCGGGCGCTTGCGGAAATGTATCTGAATCATCTGAATCATGCAGGCGGCGGCGACGCTGAGTGTTCTTCCCAAACCGAGGTGGGCAAGTCCATTGCCGCGATTCGCCAACAGGCCATCGAGGAAAACGTTCTTGCGATTCGCACGGATTCCGCGAACAGGCGCGTTGTGGCGGAAACTACTAGGCGACTCAGTGCGCTCACGGTTGGAGAGCTTGCATATTTGGCAGGCCCGGATTCCTCCACATCCGACCGCGAGGCACTTATGTGGATCGCGATGTGCCGTTATTACGCAATCGTCGGGGAATTCGCCGGCGAAGTACTTAAAAAGCATTATCTTACCGGCAATACGCATCTGGACTTTGAGGATTATGATCGGTTCATTGCGGACAAAGCCACATGGCATTCTGAACTGGAAACCGTAAGCGAGGGAACGGCGAAGAAACTTCGGTCCAATCTGTTCAAGGCCATGAGGGAGGCACATCTGTTCGATAAAAATTCCGACATGGTGTTGTCTTTCCTTCCCAGTCCCTCTTTGGCGGATATTCTTAGAAAGAGGGCGGATTCGTTCGGGTATCTTCCGATGCGCGAATCGTCGTTATGAGCAGAACGGAGGATAGCATGGCTGATTCCATCGCCGATATTGGATTTGTGGATGAGCGTCGTGACATTGATGCTGATTTCGCTCATTTATATGAGATCATGGAGTCCCGTTCATTCCGGACCAACAGCGGGCTGGCAGGAGAACAGCCGTATTACATCTATGACTACCCGCCCATGCAGGAGCTTGAAGTCGCCGAGCATATCAAGCAGTTGGCGAATCGTCTGCAGACGATGATGCCGAAAGATGATGGCGATTACGCTCCGCAAGTGCTTACGTTGGATTTGTACGACATTGCTTTGGAGATTCTTGAGAAGCGTGGCATTTTGGATCGCATATTCAAAAGGGAGGAAAAACGCCACAAAAAGGTTTCATCGGATGTTCACACGGATAACTTCTTGAGATTGCTCGACAATATACTGGGGGCCGATGCGAATCATCTGCCCGATACCATTCGTGATCATTACGAGCAGGCCAAGAGCGAAGGCGGGGCCGATATCGTGTTCATTACGGGAATCGGCAAGGTTTACCCGTATATTCGTGCGCATACACTGCTCAACGCGTTGCAAGGGCGTATCGATGATCGCCCGCTGGTACTGTTTTATCCGGGTACGTTCACAAGAAGCGCTACTTCAGGATCGGTCATGTCGCTGTTCAACTGTTTGCCGGGAGACAATTACTATCGTGCGCAAAATCTGCGTGAGATGAGCGTGCAGCTGGAAGCATAGCGGTTTAAAGGAATGTCCTGTCAGCTGCAACATGACAAGAGGCAGGATTTGCAAGTATTCGTTCAAAGAAGAAGGAACACAAATGAACGGGGAAAACGGCATCAGTTTCAAGGAGCTGTTCAGCAAGGACATTGACCGCAACATCAATGGTGTGATCAAGGCCAATGATGAGAAAAATCTTAACGATGAGGTCAACGAGTATGTGCTTACGGAGGAGATTTGCCGCAATCTGGCCAAATTCCTTGACGCATACAACGACCCGTCGAACCACGAACAGAACGGTGCATGGATTTCCGGTTTCTTCGGTTCCGGTAAATCGCACCTGTTGAAGATGCTGTCGCATATTCTGGGCGAGGTCCCGGCTGAACTCGTTGACAAGGGCAATAAGCCGACCATGAGTCGCGAACAGATTGTTCATGCCTTCATGGGCAAGGCCGAAGCACAGGATGACCAGATGCTTGCAGGTCAGCTTGAAAAGGCTTTGACGATACCAGCCACGTCGATTCTATTCAACATCGATCAGAAGGCGGATAAATCCAATGCCTCCGACATGCTGCTGTACGCTTTTGTTCGCGTATTCGATGAGGCGCGTGGTTTCTACGGCAAGAATCCATACGTTGCGAAATTCGAACGCGATTTGGCGAGCAATGGTTATTTCGAGGATTTCAAACAAGAGTTCGAACAGGTGGCTGGCAAACCATGGAGCGAAGGCCGTGGTGAGGCCGTGCTATGGGATGATGAGATCTGCGAAGCCTATGCCGCGGTGACAGGCAAACCGGAGCAAGACAGCATCATCCAACGGTACGAGGATACGTACACGATGACGGTCGGCGACTTCGCAGACGACGTGAACGTGTGGCTGTTCCGTCAGGAACCGAACCGCCGCATCCTGTTCCTCGTGGATGAGGTAGGCCAGTTCATCGGTGAGAACAGAGAGCTCATGCTGTCACTGCAATCCATCGCCGAGGATCTTGCCGTCAAGACCAACGGGCGTGCATGGGTGGTGGTCACTTCCCAGGAAGACATGGATACCATTGTTGGCGATCGGACCAAGCAACAAAGCTATGATTTTTCGAAGATCCAGGGCAGGTTCTCCATCAAGCTGAAGCTCAACAGCGCCGACGTGGTGGAGGTCATTCAGAAGCGCTTGCTGACCAAGAAACCGGAATATGAGTCGGTGATGAACGAGCTGTGGGATGAGCAGAACGCGAACCTGCGCACCATGTTCGAATTCACTCGTGAGACTTCGAAATTCAGTAATAACAAGGCATACAGCAAGGACGATTTCATCGCATCGTATCCGTTCGTGAACTATGAATTCGAATTGTTCCAGAACGTGCTGCGGGAGATGAGCCGCTACAACATGTTCTCCGGACGTCATGCCTCCGTGGGCGAACGGTCCATGCTCTCCACCATCAGCAGTGCGTTGCGGTCCAGTCAGCATAAGACGGTCGGAACCCTGATACCGTTTGACAAATTGTATGACGGCATCGCCGATGGCATCCAGTCGACGTCTAACTTCCGCGTCAACCAAGCCGAAAAGAGACTCGGCTCCGATATAAAGGAGCTGGGCGTGCGCCTGCTGAAGGTGCTGCTGCTGGTCAAGCATGTCGACGGATTCCCCACCACACCGCATAACCTGCGCATTCTGCTGACCGACCAGTTCGACATGGACGTGATGGAACTGGAACGGAACATCAAGTATGTTCTGGGAGAGTTGGAAAAAGATACGTATGTGCAGCGTGTGGGAGATACCTACAACTATCTGACCAACGAAGAGCAGGATATCGAGCAGGAGATCAAAAGCACGGACATCGACTCCAGCAAGGAAATCGACGAGCTGAAGAAGATCCTGGTCAGTGACGTGCTCGGCAAGATGACCGTGGCATACGGCGAACAGCGTGCCCAGTTCCGCTATGGTTTGCGCATCGATGGGGTGCAACAGTCCGCGCAACAGCCCATCTGGTTGAACGTGGTCACTTCGACCAATGTGCAGGACCGTGCCGATGCCATTCGCATGGGCATGGGTATGCGCGACACCATCACTTTGCTGTTGGATATGTCCGACAGAACACTGTTCGATGATCTGCGCATGTACGTGAAAACCTACACATACCTCATGCGCACCGACAAGAACAGTCAGTCAGAAGTGCGCCAGCAGATCATCTCCCGCAAGAGCGTCGCCAATGAAAGGCTTTATACGGAGCTGCGTACCCGCATCGTCAAAGCCGCGGCCAATGGCGAGTTCGACTATAACGGCGGAAAAGTGGAAGTGAAATCCACCGAGGTGCAGGCGCGTATGGCGGAAGGGCTTGGAACGCTCATCGGCCGGTACTACACGAACTTTTCCCTACTTGGTGGGCAACGATACGAGGAAACGGATCTCGCTCGCATCATCATGAACGCTTCGCAGCACCAGCTTGGCATGCTTGACGGCATGAACGCAGTGCAGGACAAGCTCGACGTTCCCGCCGATGATGTGTTCGCCGCGGTCAGTCGTGACAAAGGCAAAGGCATGGTCGCCACCGTCAAGAGCCTTCTTGACGCCTACGGCAACGTTCCCTATGGTTGGCCGTATGCCGCCACGCTCGCATGCATCGGCCACCTGTATGGTTCCGACAGAATCACGCTGACGCTGGACGGCAAGCCGGTGCAGCGCAGCGAGGCCGCCCGTTTGCTTAGAGAAACGAAGAAGCAGGATTCCATCCGAGTGGATCTGCCACGCGTATTCGACACGAGAAAAGTTTCACAGCTACGTGACTTCGCCAGGGATTTCCTTGGGCTCACCGCCGCGGACCTGCCATCGAACGCGATTGATCTGGCGGAGGCCGTTACCACGCGACTTAAGCGGGAAGCGGAGAGTCTGACCCAGCTGCGCGTGCGCAATGCCCGATTCGGCTTTGTGCAGCAGCTTGACAAGGCCATTGAGAAAATCAACTATGCCTCCGGAATGGGTGAGGACTGGCTTCTTGGCGATTTCACCGCACAAGAAACCGAAAACGGTTCCGAGGAACTGCTCGAGTTTAAAGAAGACGTAATCGACCCGATTGCCGCTTTCCTCAATGGCTCCCAATCCAGGATTCTTGCAGACGGATTGGAATGGCTGAAAAACAACAAGCCGAACATCGACTATGCCTCCGGCACTACGGCAAGCCTGTACCAATCCGCGGAACAGCTGGCAAACGACCCGAACATCTTCCGCAAAACCAATAAATTCAAGACCGCCATTGACGATCTGCGTGAGGCAACAGACGCAACCATCCAAACCGAACGCGCCAACGCGCTTAAGGACGTGGAAGATATTCGCGCCAGAATCCACGATTCCACCGAATATCAGCACGCAACACAAGCCGCGCAAATCAAGGTCGAGACAGAACTGGACCAAGTGGCGGAACGCATGCAGCACATACCGTTCATCTACAAAATGCGCGAAAGCGTACACGAACTGAGCGAACGCACTTACCCGCAACTCATTAACAGGCTATCGGCTTCCGCGTCGAGACCGAAGATCGCGCCCGCAAGTGAGGCGCAGGTTCCAACCGCTATGACGACGGATGCGGATATTCCTGAATCGCGGCAAGAGGAAACCCCGCGCGTGGCCGTGTCGTTCGCTACCATCAGCAGACCTCACACCAAGGATGCTTTGGAAACCACGGGTGATGTGGATGACTTCCTTGATGCCTACCGCCGTGAGCTTATCGCCGCCATTGAGAATGGAAAGAAGATCCTGCTATGAACACGTCGAAACTGCAAGCCTTCGCAACGGATGCGCGCCGCCAGCTCATGAATGCGGTGCAGGCCCGGCTTGACGCCGCATTGGTGCCGAATTCCGACGCTCAGGTTGACGACCCGCGTGCATTCGATTTTCTGCAGCGTGAGATCGGGCAGGCCGGTGGCGGCGTAGAGGGCCGCAGACATGTGGTGGAACGTTATGCGTACCGATGGTTCAACCGCATCATCGCGTTCCGTTACATGGATGTGCACGGGTTCACCGGCACGCCAGTGGTCTCTCCAGCTGGCCTGACCAGCACGAATGGTCTGCCGGAAGTGCTTGCAGCGGCGAAACGAGGCGAGTATGACAGCAGGGTGTTCTCGGCGCACGTGAATGATAAGGCCAAGGAGCGTATCGAAGGTTTGCTGAGCGGTTCCATCTTGGCGGATGATCCGCAGGGCCGCGCGTATGGTCTGCTGCTGCAATCCGAATGCCGGTTCTGGAACCATAATCTACCGTTCATGTTCGAAAGCGTCGGCAAGGAGGCCGGCAGGGTGGATGAACTGCTCATGCCAGCCGATCTGCTCGCCGAGGGTTCCGTGTTGAGGAATGCGGTGGAGGTCATGACCCCGGAGGATTGCGGTGTTGACGATCCGTCCGGCAATGTGGAGATCATCGGCTGGCTGTACCAGTACTACATTTCGGAACGCAAGAACGAGGTAATGGACGGGTTCAAGAGGAATCGCAAAGCCGGAGCCGAGGAGATTCCCGCCGCCACCCAGCTGTTCACGCCGGATTGGATCGTGCGCTACCTTGTGCAGAACACCGTGGGCAGGCTCTGGATGCAGTCACATCCAGACAGCCAGTTGTACAAGAACTGGAACTACTATATTCAGCCTTCGGAGGATGACTCCGCCGGGAACGAGGATATTCTCAACATCCAAGCGCCTGAAGACCTGACTGTCTGCGATCCCGCATGCGGTTCCGGCCACATGCTTACTTACGCGTTCGACCTGCTGTATGAGATTTACGAGGAGGAGGGGTATGCGCCGAGCGATATTCCCGGCCTGATTCTCAAGCACAACCTATACGGCATGGAAATCGATGAACGAGCCGCAAGCCTTGCCGCCTTCGCTCTGACCATGAAGGCTCGCTCCCGTTCCCGTAGATTCTTCAAGAAGCAGGTGGAGCCGAATATTCAGCGCATTGCGCCGATTGCGTTCAAGGAAGGCGAAGTCGTAGAACTGAATGACCTATACCAGGTGAATCTGGACTTCACGGTATGGAATACCTATGCGAAGGCGGATGTATATGGTTCGCTGATTCAGCCGCCGCAGGAGCTTGTTGAATTGATGGCGTCATCACCGGAAAGCGAGGATGGCATCGATACGTTGTTCGACCCACTTCTGCGTGAACATGCAGAGGACGTATTTACTCAAACAAGGTACCTCGTACGTAAATACGCGGCAGTGGTGGCGAACCCGCCATACATGGGCGCAAAGAACATGAGCGCCGAGCTCAAACAGTTCGTGCAGGACCATTATGAGGATGGCAAGGCTGATTTCTTTGCGGCATTCATTTATAGACTGTTTGAGTTGGTGCCTAAGCATGGGCAGCTTGGCTTCATGACTCCTTACGTGTGGATGTTCATATCTTCCTATGAGCAGATGCGTCAACGGATTATTCGACAGGAACATATCAGTTCGTTGATTCAACTGGAATATTCCGGATTCGAAGGCGCCACCGTGCCTATTTGCACTTTCACTTTAGAAAAGGGGCATAGTGACAGGAAGAGTGCATTCGTCAGGCTCAGCGATTTCGTGGGAGCTAAGCAGCAAGGGCCTCGTGCATTGGAAATCATTGATGCGCACAATAATGAGCAATCTGATCATTCGGATATGCGCAAGTATTTCTTCGAGGTGAACCAGCATGAGTTCGCGCAAATCCCTGGCTCGCCAATCGTCTATTGGCTCGGTGAGCAATTAAGAAAAACGTTGATAAATCCAGCTTCGGACACTATTCTTTTCAGCGATGGTTTAATTAAAACAGGTGATAATCTCCAATATTTACGCTTATGGTGGGAATTGATATCTACTGATGTAGATAATAAATCACGTTACCGTTTCTGTGCTAAAGGCGGTAAAGAACGGAATTATTATGGGAATTTAAATAACGTCGTGAAATGGGATGAGGAAACTCGTGATTATTACCGTTCAGATAAAGTAGCTCGAATTTCTCCTAAGTATTTATGGGATAAAGAAGGAATTACATGGACAAAAATTAGTTCGAGAGGTGGAACATTTCGCCTTCTTCGTAAGGAAGATATTGCTGAGACTGGAGGTCCAAGTTTATTCTTAAAAGATAATGTAGATGGCAATGATTTGTTGTCGTTTATCGGTGTGATTACATCTTCGCTTGCTCCATATATTTTGCAGGGGCTTAACCCAACATTAAACTATCAGACAGGGGATGTACTTCGGTTTCCTCTTCCTATTAAAAAAGAAGAAGCGTTGTCTAGTTTGGTTCATTCAATGATTGGATCTTCAAAAGAGGACTGGGATTCTTTTGAGACGTCATGGGATTTTCAACGGTTTGCGTTGCTTGATCCTAATCAGGGTTCACAAGCGGGAGATTTACTCGAAGATGCGGTAACGCATCTTCGCGAGTACTGGGATCGTGTGTCCGAGGAACAGCGCCAGCGTGAGATCCGTAATAACGAGATGGTTGCGGATGCGTATGGCGTGCGTGATGACGTGCCGTGCGATGTACTGTTGGAACGCGTGTCGCTGAAGCGCAACGTCGCGTTCGCATATCCGAAGGATACTCCGGAAGTGCGTAACGAGAAATTCGCTCAAGATGTCGTCAAGGAGCTCATTTCGTATGCGGTGGGCTGCATGTTCGGCAGGTATTCGCTCGATAAGCCTGGTTTGATTCTCGCTTCGCAGGGTGAAACACTTAATGATTTCCATGCACAGATTCCGAACCCGTCATTCGAGCCGGACGCGGACAATGTCATTCCGGTCACGGAGACGGACTGCTTCGAAGATGATATCGTGACACGGTTCCGCAGGTTCCTTACCGTGGCGTTCGGCAAGGAGAATCTGGCCGCGAACATCGCCTACATCGAACAGGTGCTGGGCAAGAGTATCCGCAAGTATTTCGTGAATGATTTCTACAACGACCACGTGAAGATGTACTCGAATCGTCCGATCTATTGGCAGTACTCCAGCCAAACCAACAACAAGGGCTCGTTCAAGGCGCTCGTGTATCTGCATCGGTATACGCCAAAAACCACGAACGTGGTACTCAACTATCTGCGTGACTATGCCAACAAAATCGCCGACATCGCCGATAGCTTGGAGCGTTCCGACCGTACCACGGACAAGAAACAGGCCGCCAAACTCCGTAAAGCCATTCTTGAATGCAAGGACTATGAGGATCAGACCCTGTACCCGCTGGCTATCAGTAATCTGGAAATCGATTTGGATGACGGTGTGCTGGTGAACTACCTGCGCATGGGCAAAGCCCTGCGTTCCATCCCAGCTATCGAGAAGAAACGCAAAGAAGTCTCCACCTGGACCTGGCCCGTTCATCCATTGAAGGAAGAAGACAAGGAAGTCAGAAATGGCAAAGAATAAGCTCAGCATTTATCTGATAAAACAAGATTTTCCAGTAGGAGAGATAATTCCTCCTGCTTCAGATGATGGTAACCGTATTGTTGAGTTGCAGGTCAAGGGGCATGAGAGTTATAAGCTATTCGCTCGTTCCAGTGAACCGCACGAGCCTGGATGGATTGATACTTTTTTTAATTCGACGGTAGAAAGTGAATCTCTTAAAGTTGCCAATATTGGAGCAGCCCTTGTCGTTCCGGTTATTGTTGGGAATGATTCGCTTGGCGCAAAAGAAGATGAAACTATTTCGTCAGGTGGAGGGGGTAATCAGCGCTATTTTGTTCTTACTTTTGGATATGGTCGCACACTTATTAATCGTTCTGCAATTGAGGAACGTTTTGGTCTGAAATGTGTGCTTAATTCTGTAGAAAATGATACATTGAGGGCGATTCATTTCGCTGATGTCTCGGGTAGTGCCAAGCGTTCAAGTGAACAGTTGGCACGAATAGGAGATATCGATGATTTTGCCATCGATACTGAAAGGAATTTGTTAAGCCAGGTAACGGCTAAATGCGGAGAAGATGAGTTGCTGTGTGGAACGGTGACTGGCGGTGATTCGCTTGCTGTTACAAAAGAAATTGATATAGATAATGTGCAAGAATTCCTTAAATCTCTCTATGAATTGTTCTGTCAAGAAACTTACAAGCAAGATTTTGATTGGGTTGACAATATCGCTCCTGTAAAAGATCCCGCTCTAGAACAAAAATTATGGGACGAATCTATTCGGCAAATCGCAAACTATAGCTATAACGATGACAGTCAGCATGATTTGTGGATGGCGGTTCCTGATATTATTGATTGGGATAGAGTTGAAGGTTTCCAAATTGGGTCTCAAACCGATGAGAATGATGAGCCTATCCTTCAGGATGATGTACTTTTAGCAGATGTACTTCGTTCTTTTAAAAAGCCTCTTACTTCTATTGACCAACTTAAAAATAAACGAGTAACTGCTATCTCAAAAGAAAATGGCTTGCCTTATCAAGGTTGGCAAGCGCATAAGTGTCTTGTTGGTGATTTGGCATACGGTGGGGAATCATATTGTGTGCTTGATGGCGCTTGGTATGAGATTCGCTCGGATTACCTTAATCGAATTAATGAAGATTTTATGGATACGGACGAATCGGATATAGATTTCATTCCATATCCTCAAAATGATGGAGAACAATTTGTTGATGATTTTGACGGGAAAAAGATAAAACTTGAGAAGGAAGGGCTATATAACTATAAGCTTGAGAAGGCTCTTGCTCAAAAATTCCCTAATCATTTTCTCTTAATGGATAAAAGATTAATTTCGTATGGTGGTGGTCGTAGCCGAATTGAATTTTGTGATGTGCTTGCTGATGATGGGAAAAGAATTCATATAAAGCGATATTCGGGTTCGGCAACAATGAGCCATTTGTTTAATCAGGGGCTTGTTTCGGCTTCTATGGAGCGGGATGCTGCCGATTATGCGGAAAAAGTGAATGAAAAAATCAAGCAGGTTGGCAAACAAGAGGGGCTGTCTTCAGTTGAGAATTTTCTGTTGAATCAGAATCAAATTCATGATGTCGTTTTCGCCATTGTTCCCAAGCAAGATAGTCATAGTCATGATCTTCCCTTTTTCAGCAAGGTTGCGTTATGCTCTGTTAAAAAACAGCTGAAGCGTATGGGGATAGAGACAAAACTGAATTGGATTAATCGTATAAATGAGCCAGAAGGGCAAACGCCTAATGAGCATTGAGACCTTGTTGAATGGCGAATCCAAGAATGTGGAGTACAAGCTCACTCCTCCCTCTAGGAGCATCAACTACACCAAAACCGCGGTGGCGTTCGCCAATGGACAGGGTGGTTGCTTGGTGTTCGGTGTCGAAGACCAGACGCTTCGCGTGGTGGGCATTGCCGAAGACAAAGTGTTCACGGTGATGGATTCCATTTCGGACGCCATCGTCAATAGCTGCGATCCGCTGATTATTCCTGATATCACCATGCATGATGTGAATGGCAAAACGGTCATCGTGGCTGAGATTGCTCCCGGCTTGCAGCGTCCGTACCATATCAAGTCGCTCGGCCAGGAACAGGGAACATTCGTTCGTGTGGCCGGCACCACGCGTCAAGCAGACCAGCCCACCATCCGTGAGCTGACCATTGAAGGCAGCAACCGGAGCTTCGACCAAGTGCAGTGCTTTGGACTATCCGTAACTGAAGAAGACATCGAGGCACTGTGCGCAAGTCTGACGAAAACCGCGAAGGATAATGCCGAAGACCCCTCGAAAGTCAAAACGGTTACGGAGAAACAGCTGCTGCAATGGGGCGTGCTGGTGGAACAAGACAGGCAATTGGGGCCTACCAACGCCTATGCGATTCTCACTGGTAATACGGCCGTCCGGTCCGTGGTGCAATGCGGAGTGTTCAAGGGAACCACCAAAGCTGTGTTTGTGGATCGGCGTGAGTTCACGGGCACTCCGCAGGAGCTTATTGAGGAGTCCTACCAGTATGTGCTGCGCAACATCCATATGGGCGCCCGATTCAAGGGCGTGTACCGGCAGGACGTGTACGAGATTCCGCCGGATGCCATTCGAGAGCTGATCGTCAACGCGATAGTGCATCGCAGCTATATCGACCATTCAAGCATTCAGATCGCAATCTACGATGATCGATTGGAAATCACTTCGCCCGGGCGCTTGCCGCTGGGACAGACCATTGAACGCATGAAGCAAGGTTATTCGAAGATCCGCAACGAAGCATTGGCCTCTGCTTTTGAATACATGGGCTATATCGAACATTGGGGGAGCGGCATCCTGCGCGTTCTGCAGGAGGTACGTGATGCCGGATTGCCTGAACCGGAATTCCTTGGCGGCGATACGGATCTGCGCATCAATATCTATCGCAATGGCTCAGAGACAGGTTCTGATGACGGGATTGTGACGGGATTACGACGGGATTCGCTTTCTGATGACGGGATTGTGACGGGATTACGACGGGATTCGCTTTCTGATGACGGGATTGCGGAAGAAACAACTTCCAAAACGAATGCTGCTCCGAATGCCACTATTACAGTGCTTCCATCCCAGAAAGAGCGTATTCTTGATGCGCTGCGTAAGAATGCGAGCATTTCTATCTCTGACGCCATACGGATACTGGGCGTGCAGGAAAGGCAGGCTCAACGAATATTGAAGAGCCTAATAGAGGAAGGCAGTGCAGTGAAAATCGGTGCCGCCCGTGCCACTCGATACGCTGAAGCGAAGAAAAGGACGGAACTGCATGAGTGAGAATAGCCAAGTAACAAGACTGCTCGCCAGACGTTTCAGCCAGCCAGGTGAACGCGGGCGCATCGTATTCTGGCGCGACGATAAGAAGCAGTACGTGGATGATGCGGCAACATTGGTAGGCGAGTGCGCCACCGATGAGATACTGCGTGAGGTTGAACTCATCACTCCGGAAATCGGGGATGAGAATGACAAGCGGTACATTCCGTTCACGGTGCGCTACCGCATGTTCCACGAGCAGCCAAATCAAAAATTCCTCGTATATCTGACGGAGCCGGCCCCGGCAGTTCAGGACAACTGGCTGTTGGATTTGGAGCTGGCATATGGCCCCACGTTCACCATGGACAAACTTGCCGTGATACTTACGGAAACGCTGCCGGAAGCTTCCGCCGACACCCGAAACAAGTGGTTGGAAGTGATGAAGCGTGTACCGAAGTTCTTCGACAGTGAAGAACGTGCCAAGCGCTTCGCGAAACGTCTTAACGCGCACGACGACGCCACCGATTTCCAAGCGAAGATGATCGCCACGTTGTTGCAACTGAAAGACGATCGGCACAGCATGCAAGACATCTGGGCTGAGCTGCTTACGCAATATTCGCTGGGTGACGATTCCGGTATCACCGCGATCGAACGCATGGGATTAAGCACGTTCCATTGGACTGGAACACGGCGCATTTATCGTTTTGACGTGGATACTGGTGCCGGCAACGAGCCAACGGTAAAGGACTTCGTGTTATGGCTGTTCCAGCTGGCATGGAATGGATTCTTCGATGGAAAGAACGCCGTTTCCGCTTATGCGAACATTATTCGCGACTGGGACGATTGGTATAAGAACGTCGACATGCGCACGGTGCTGCAGAATCTTTCCGAGAACGCCGTGGAGGAACTGCATCTGTCCACTCGAATCGCCGACATGAGCGTAGAAGAGCTTGCCGGCCGGGACCTGTTCCGCGACGTGGATGAGATGATTGTCAACAAGCTGTTCGAACGATTGGGCTCGCAATCCATTACGGACGACCAGGTGCAACGAATCATCAACGGGCGCAAGCAGAAGCTTTGGTACGCAGAATATGCCGACCAATACGAGTGCATTGCCGCCGCAAGCAGGCTTCGCGCCGTGTTGACTGAATGCAGCGGACTCATTAGCACCATCAGCTCGCCGGAGCAGGGGATGAAGCTGTATGCCGAAAAGCTATACAAGGCCGATGGCGCATACAGAAAATATGTGCTCGCATGGCATCGTGCCAACCCGGATGCGGTGAGCGTGGACGATGATCTGCAAAGCGCCTACGAGGCATATCAGCAGGATCTGGGTCAGGTATGGCAAAAACAAGTCGATACGCTAAGCCAATGGAAGTTCATAGACATGGACGCGCAAACCAATTTCTATGAACGTGAAATCGCGCCGGTATTGAAGTCCGGCAGAAAAATCGCCGTGATCATTTCCGATGCGCTACGTTACGAGGTTGCGCAGGAACTGTCCGAACGCATCGACAGGGAAAGCCGTTTCAGTACGAAACTGAATATGCAATACAGCGTTCTGCCATCCTATACGCAACTTGGCATGGCGGCGTTGCTGCCGCACGGCTCGCTCGAATTCGACAGCAAAGACCGTTTGTATGTTCTGGCTGATGGACGCAGCACCAAAGGAATCGAAGCGCGCACCGCCATTCTTTCGGCCGTAGGCGGCAAAGCGATTAGATATGACGATTTGACAAAGCTGAAAGTCAGCGAAATCAAAGAACTATATAAATCCTGCAACGTGCTGTATGTGTATCACAACCATATCGACGCCACCGGTGATACGGAGAAAACGGAATCGGAAACAGTGGACGCATGCGAGAAAACGTTCAAGGAACTGGGCGAAGTAGTCAAAAAACTTGCCAGCGGCAACGTTCATAACATGATCATCACCGCAGATCACGGATTCCTCTATCAGGACCGAGATCTGGACAGTACAGAATGGTTGAGCGAACAGCCCAAGGGCGATGCAGTATGGGTGAGAAAGCGGCGATTCTCCATCGGATCCAATCTCGCTCCGGGTCGCGCGTTCGTGACATTCAATGCCGCGCAGATAGGAATGGACGATGCTCGGAATGAAGGCATAAGCATTCAAGTGCCGAACTCCATCATGCGCTTGCGCATGCAGGGCGCCGGTGTGAAGTATGTGCATGGAGGAGCAGCATTGCAGGAAATCGTCGTTCCTGTGCTGCATGTCAGTAAGGGGCGTTCCGCGGCCGACGATGTGAGGCCTGTGGAATTCACTATTCTGCAACGAACCGACAGGCTTTCCAGCAGACAGTTGACTGTGGAATTCTTCCAGAACGAGCCCGTTGGAGGAAAAATCCGCGCACGTACCGTATTGGCCGGATTGTGGGGGCGTGATGCGGCAGGCAATGATGTGCTCATCTCCAATGAGACGCCGGTCGCCTTCGATCTGCTTGGGCAGGAGAAAAGCGAACGCCATGTGACGGCTACGCTCATGCTGACCAGTGACGCGGAACGATTCAATGGAACGAATATCGAACTGCGCCTGCGTGAGAAGACAGATGGGTCAAACGTGCTGGTCATGCTTGACCAGAAGGCACGATACTTCTTCAAACAGGGCGTGGTGGCCGACGATGCCGGATTCTTCGACTGAATTGGATGAGCACAGAGGAAAGCGACCGTAAGGGGTAACACAATGAATGAGCAGGGTATGAGCCAGAACGGTTGGATTGAAAGTCCTGAACACAACACGGATGGGAATTCCCTGACCGCGTTGGACGCTAAGATCACTGATATGTTCCCCGGGGTCACCGTCCGCAAGGATCTGGTGAACAAGGTCAAGGGCAATGCACTGGTGCCTTCATATGTGCTCGAGTTCCTGCTCAGCGCATATGCCACGAACACCGATCAGGCCAGTATCGAGTCGGGTGTGGATCGAGTGCGTGCCATTCTTGCAAACAACTATGTGCATCGCGAGGAAGCCAATCTTATCCAGTCGAAGATCCGCGAGAAAGGGAGCCATAGGATTATCGACCGTGTACAGGTGGCCCTTAACGAGAAGACCGACCTGTATGAGGCGACATTCTCCAATCTCGGCATCAGCCAGGTCATTGTCGATCCAAGCCTTGTAAAGGCTTATCCGAAACTGCTGGTGACGGGCATCTGGTGCATGTGTCAGATCGGTTACGCATATTCCGGCGACCCGCGCGAAGTGCCATGGCAGTTGCTACAGCTCAAGCCTGTGCAGATGTCGCGCGATGATCGCGAAAACTACATGCAGCAACGTTCGCAATTCACCGACGGCGAGTGGATCGATCTGCTGATGCAATCCATTGGGTTCAATTCCGATCTATTCTCCGACCGGGCTAAACTGCTGCATCTGGTACGCATGGTGCCGTTTGTGGAACGAAACTACAATCTGGTCGAACTCGGGCCGAAAGGCACCGGCAAGTCGCACATCTACTCGGAATTCTCGCCGCACGGCATGCTCATATCCGGCGGGGAAGTGACAGTGGCCAAACTGTTCGTGAACAATTCCAACGGACATCTGGGGCTTGTGGGCTATTGGGATACGGTGGCGTTCGACGAGTTCGCAGGCAAGGCCAAGAAGGCCGGCCGGGACTTGGTGGACATCATGAAGAACTACATGGCCAACAAGTCGTTCTCCCGTGGCGTCGAGACGTTCCAAGGCGAGGCGAGCATGGCGTTCGTAGGCAACACCTCGCATAACGTGCCGTACATGCTGAAAAACTCCGACCTGTTCGAGGAACTGCCGAAACAGTATCACGATCCGGCATTCCTGGATCGTATTCACTTCTATCTGCCGGGTTGGGAGTTCGAACAGATCCGTTCCGAGATGTTCACCAGCGGATTCGGTTTCGTTGTCGACTATCTGGCGGAGATTCTGCACAACCTGCGCGATGCCGATTACAGCGACCGGTTCGAAAAGTATTTCGAACTGTCTTCCACACTGTCCACGCGAGATAAGGACGGCATCAAAAAGACGTTCTCCGGATTGATGAAACTCATCTACCCGGACAGCAAGGCCACTCCCGAACAGATGGAGCCGTTGCTGCGTTGCGCCATCGAGGGCCGCAAGCGTGTCAAGGACCAGCTGTGCCGCATCGACTCCACCATGGAGGAGGTCGAGTTTACCTACAAGCGTGTGAGCGACGGCGAAATAGTCGCCGTGCAGACCTTGGAAGAGCTTGACTACCCGCAGTTGTATTGGCGTGGGCGTGTAGTTGAGAACTCGGAAGATGAAGGCGAGTCGGAATCGTCTGTTGCCGGTGAAGCCATGGCAATTGCGGGTAACGAGAAAGAAGCGAGTTCTTCTGAGAACGCCAATGCCTTGCCCGTAGCGCGGCAGCAAGAAACAGCTACGATGACTCCAATCGAGCGTCTTGCGGCAAAGGCCGATGGAAAGCAGCGGGAACTGATCGAAAACCAACGTGGAATCACGTATTTCGGATTATTCGGCCCCTACTTGGCCGGGGCAAAGAAAATCGTTGTAGAGGATGCGTATGTGCGTAAGCCGTACCAGCTGCGTAATCTGGCTGAGTTCTTGGAGATGCTGCTGAGATGCAAAAATCCCGATGAGGATGTAGCCGTTCATCTGGTGACCGGGCATAATGAGCCTGGATTCATGGAAGCGCAGCTAGATGGTTTGAACGAACTGGCATCGACGTTCTCACAGCTGGGCGTGAACCTTACCTACGAATTCAGAGACACTTTGCACGACCGTTCCATTACTTCGGATACCGGATGGGAGATTCTTCCCGGCCGCGGGCTTGACATCTTCCAAAAATTCGTTGACGGCGATTGGCTTAACCCGTTGCTGCGCCATCAGCAGCTCCGCCGCGTCAAGGAATGCAAGGTCACGTATAGGCGAATTGACGAGAAGCAATAGTAAGGAATAAAAAACGCAGAACGAAAAGATCCAAGAACTATATCCGCATATTGACATAGAAAAATTACGGAATTCGCTTTCTCCTTGGATTAATGAGAATCATCCATCCATAATGGATATGATTTCGTCATCTGGCAGGGAGTCTATTGCGAGAATGATTCAATCGAGTGAGGAGAAAACAGAAGATTATGGTACTAAATTTCTGGAAGATTCAATGTCGTTGATTTCGAAATCACAGATTTCAGACATGCTTAAAACGACTCAGCATCAACTGATTGTTTTGGGTAATGGCTTTGATCTTGAGTGTGGCCTTCATTCGCGTTTCGCAGATTTTGAAAAAGCACGTTTGAAAATAATAGAACTTTCCTCCGTTGCTAAAGATACGAATGGAGAGTCTTTTATTCAGCGATTGCGTAAGAATGGCATCACTGCATGGGATGTCATTCTAGCTGGAGACGTATATCGTTCTTGGTCTGATATTGAATCTGCTATTCAAGGTTGGATGACACAATTAAACGAAGATGAATCTACACCTTATTCAGTCGTCACAGATTTTCTCAATGAAGAAGATGCAACTGAAATGCGGATACTTCATCAGCCTAATTGCGGTGTGTCACAATGGCTTTCTGAAAAAACGGAGATACGAGTCGCGCAATTTTTATACTGTTCATACTTTGATTGTCGTCACACGGGTAATACCATGAACATATGGACTACTGCTGAGGTTGCTGAACTTATGTTGGAAGAGCTTCATGAGTTCGAGAGAGACTTTGCAGAATATTTGTCTCAGGAAGTTGCGAACAATTCTGAGTATCAAGAAAATGCCCTGAAATTACTAAAGAGGATATTTGAAATATTACCAGAAAATTATCAAGTAGATAGTAATCACAAATTTTCTATATTAGATTTCAATTATACAAATCCGTTTCAAAGAGTTGTTGAAAACTCTTTGGATAACTTTTCCGTTACTGTGGTCAATGTGCATGGCAGTTTGCAGGACGAAAATATTATTTTTGGAATAGATGGCAAAGAATATATGACTGAACCAGATGCTCTACCATTCACGAAGACGTATCGACTTCTTCTGCTTGGCAATGAGGATGTATCGAAACTGGTGTATCCAGAATCGCCTAGGACGGTGATGGGCACTTCAACTGATTTGATTAAATTCTATGGCCATTCACTTGCTTCGTCGGATTATTCGTATTTTCAGGCGATTTTTGACGAAATCGATTTGTACAAAAGTAATGTAAGACTTATTTTCCTATACAGGCCTTGGATAAAAGACGACGGGGAGCGTATCTCTGAAATCGAAGCTCGTGATGGTATGTGCCATAAAGTTTCTCAATTACTAACAACTTACGGATCTACTATGGAGAACAAAGATCATGGGAAGAACCTCATGCACAAATTGTTGCTCGAAGGCAGATTGAGCGTTCGACAGATTTAAATCTCGTTTCCATTTAATAAGACAAAAGGCGGTAGCATTATCGCAATTACTGGGTGATATTGGGATGATGGGTAATTTTAATGTCGGGGCGAGGGCTGTAGATAAGGGGGCTGCGGACGTTTTTTTGGAGGTGATCACGCAGCCGTTCCTTGGCTTTGACGGTATTGTACCGGACTCATCCAGCCGAGCGACCGTTTGATGCGCTCGTGGTCGTGCCAGCGGATGCAGTCGTCGATCGGTCAGCGGCTCTGCGGTTCCATTGCGCATGACGGTGTCGCAGCGGGGCAGCATTTCGGAGACGGCGTCCTTGACGACCATGATGCGGCTGACGTTCCCGGACGTTCCGGCGCCGGCGCCGCTGGTCTCACTGATATCGCTGCCACCTGTGTGCTCGCGGTCCGCGTGGTGATGGCTCTTCGCGACGATGACGGTCGCCCGGCGTCGTATCGGATCGAAAGGCGTGCCTCCCTCGACCTGTACGTCGCCGGTATCGTTTGCCGAGTCGCCTTCGACTGCGACGATGGCGTCATCCCACGGATTGCTCGTCGTGTGGGGAAACAGTGTGGTCAGCCATGCCGCATGCAGCACGTAGGACGAGTTCAACCCGCTCATGCTCTGCGCCCGGTCGAGCTTGATGACGCCGCTGGTAGGTGTGCCGGTCTTGTCGACGCACAGCACGTCCATGCCCCCCAGCGTCTCGATGGCGTCGAGCCGCCTGACGATGGCCTTGCCGGAGGCCATCGCCCGCGCACCCCGGGACAGGCAGACGGTGACGATCAGTGGCAGCATCCTTGCGCACGGGCATGCTTTCGCCAGTGAGCGCCCCCATGTGCGATGCGCAGGTCTCGGCTCTCCAGCAGCTTGCAGTCGGCCGGGACGATGTCTCCGACGAACAACGTCACGATGTCGCCCACGACAAGCTCTTCGGACGGAATCTGCCGCTCGCCGGCACCGACCCGCCGCACCGTCGCCGTGATACTCACCATGGTGGCCAGCGCCGTCGCAGCATGCGAGCTTCGGGAGTCGTGCACGTATCAGATCAGACCGGACACCACCACCATGAGCAGGATGATGCCTGCGGTCACCGGCGCGCCGGTATGGTGTTGCCGCCGTAAGCCCGACGCGCTCGGCGAACCTCGTCGGGTTCCAAGCCGGATTCGTGCGCATACACCAAGGCGAGCGTGGCCTCTGGCGTGGCATGGGCGGCGAAATTCAGTCGCTGGGTGATGCTGGCGTGGCGCTCGCCGCGCCAGCGTATCAGTCGTAGCGTGTTCATGATTCCTCCTTGGCGATTCGGGGCGGTCCGTTCCGCTGTCGGGTTGATCGTTGTTTCCATTGCGGCAGTTGGCTGAGACGGGCCAACTCAGTCCGTTTCGCTGGCTTCCCCGGCCGGTCGGATGGCGTTTGCCGGGTTGGCGGCGTCGACGGTGATGATGTCATCATCGGCGTCGTAGTCGAACAGTTCTCCGTATCGACCCCACGTCATGGCGATGTTGAACTGGCGCTCCGCCTCCGCGTCCGTATGACGGGCCCTCAACAGGTCGACGATGAGCTCGCCGCGCAGGCGGCCGTGTTCGCTGTGACGGACCGCTCGGTCGATGATGCGCACCAGCGGTGCCTTGTCTTGCAGCATGGCGGCGAACATCGTCTTGCTTGTCAGAATGTCCGCCTGCCTCCACTGGCGTCCGAGCTCGGTCAATGTCACGTGTCCGTTCTCGACGGTCAGCAATCCCAGCATGGTTCCGGCGTCGATCAGCGGGAACAGGTCGTCCACCTCGAATGACAGCTCGGCGGCCAGATCGGCCAGATCGATGCCCTGCGCGTGATCGTATACGATCTCCACCAGTCCGGCCAGGCCTCCCGGCGTAGCGTTGGGCAGCATGTCGGAGGATGCCTGATGGTCGGCGTTGCTCGTCCGGGCCGGGGCCTGATCCGCTACCGTGGTCTGGTTCGCCGCGCCATCTGACGTGCCATGCACGACGCCGTCCCCGGCGGCCGTGCGCTCGTCGGCGGTATCCGCCGGCCCGCCATCGCGACTCTGCCCGGTCAGGATCGCATACAGGGTGTCGACCATAGCCTCGAACTGGGCGGAATGACGGTCGCGGGGCCTCGGCAGGGTGACGGGCACGTCGGCGATGAAATAACCGGGATGCGAGCCGAGCACCACGACACGATCCGCCATCTGCACGGCCTCCTCGATGTTGTGCGTCACGATGAGCACCGACTTGATGGAACGCTGATCGCCGCTCCACATCTTGAGCACCTCGTTGCGCAGGTTCTCGGCCGTCAGCACATCCAATGCGGAGAACGGCTCGTCCATGAACAGCGCATCGGGCTGCACCACCAGGGCCCGTGCGATGCCCACGCGCTGGCACATGCCGCCGGAGAGCTCCTTCGGGTACGCGTTCTCGAATCCGTCCAGTCCGATGGCGTCGATGGCCTGCAGTGCAGCGCGACGGCGTTCCTCGCGCGGCACGCCGCGAGCCTCCAGCCCCAGTTCCACATTCGCTTGCACCGTGAGCCACGGCATCAGCGCGAAGGTCTGGAACACGAGTCCCACTCCGGGATTAGGGCCGGTGATGTCGGTGCCGCGGTAGGTGACGGTACCGCTCGACGCGGGTACCAGGCCCGCCAGGATGCGCAGGAACGTGGATTTTCCAGCGCCGGACCGGCCCAGGATCGCCACGATCTCGCCCTCATGCAGGGTGAAGGAGATGTCGCGCAGCACGGTCAGCTCCTTACCGCGCTTGGCACGGTAGGCCTTGCCCACGTGCTGCGCCTCGATGATCGCGGTGCCGGCGGCGTTCGTCGCGGCGGTCTGCGGGAAGGTTGCGGTGCGGTCGGAAAAAGTTGCGATGGTCATGATAAATGGTCCTTGCTGTTACGTTTTTGCGGATGATCGCGGCGGATTCGAATGACATGCGCTCGCCGCCGATGCTGTTGGATTGTTGCGGGTCGATGGGCCGGGACGGCCGGTGCGGCCTCCGTCAGGCGACGGAGAAACGGCGCTCGGCGTACGCCTGCAATGGACGCCAGAACAGCTGGTTGACGCCCACGACGAACACACTCATCACGGCAACCCCGATGATGGTCTTGCCGGTGTCTCCCACCGCGGTCGCATTGGCGATATATGTTCCCAATCCATTTGCCGTAAGCGTGGTGTGCCCGTAGGCCACGATCTCGGAGACGATGGAGGCGTTCCACGCGCCGCCCGCCGCGGTGATGCCGCCAGTGCACCACGAGCCGAACACCGTCGGCAGGATCAGCTTGGTCCACCGCTGCCGCGTGTCCAGATGGAATGCCCGCGTGGCCTCGCGCAGGTCATCGGGAATGGCCGAAGCGCCCGCAATCACGTTGAACAGGATGTACCACTGCGTTCCCAGCGACATGAGCAGAATGCTGCCCCAGCTGATGTCGATATGCCAGGCGATGAACCACAGTGTGACGAACGGGAACGTGAAGTTCGAGGGGAAGCTCGCCAACACCTGCGCCAGCGGCTGCACGAACCGGGAAATCCGCGGATTCATGCCGATCTTCACGCCGGTCGGCACCCAGATGATGGAGCACACCACGGTCAGCAGCGTCACGCGAATGAACGTGATCAGTCCCAGAACCATCGCGTGGCCGACCTCGGCGAACCCCTCGCCGTCCGAGATGAAACGCACCAGCATCCACAGACCGGCCAGGCAGGCCACAGCCATGAGCGCCATAAACGCGATGTCGAGTGTGCGACGCCGGGTGCCGGCGGCCGGCCAGCGTGCGCCGGTACGGCCCAGTGGGCGGGTCAGCCAGAACATCAGATCAGCGATGGGCCGGCCTACGAGAGCCAGCGCATCCGAAATGCCGGAACGCCGCAGAATCGACAGCACCAGACTCGTCTTGGCCTGCACGGACTCGTTCTGCGTGATGCGGAACTTCTCGGCCCACGCCGTCAGCGGCTTCCACAGCAGCACGTCGATGAGCAGCACCACGATGACCATGGTCACGATGGCCCACAGCACCTTGCCCAGCTGTTCGTGCTCGGACGCCACCGCCACGAAGCTGCCGAGGCCGGGCAGTGCGTACGTCCTGTTGTTCACGGAGATCATCTCCGAGGCCGTCAGGAAGAACCAGCCGCCGCCGACGCTCATCATGCAGTTCCATAGCAGCGGAATCATCGAATTCGGCACGTCGAGCTTCCAGAAACGCTGCCAGCGCGTGAGCTGCATGGAACGAGCCGCCTCATCCAGCTCCTGCGGTTCGCTGAGCAGCGAATGGTAGAAGGAGAAGGTCATGTTCCATGCCTGGCTGGTGAAGATCGCGAAGATCGACGCCGCCTCCACGCCGAGAATGGAGCCGGGGAACAACACCATCCAAATGGTGACCGTGGCGGACAGGAAGCCGAGGATCGGCACCGACTGCAGGATGTCGAGCAGCGGTATCAGCACCATGCGCAGTCGCCGGCATCGGGCCGCCGCCAAACCATAGATGAAGCTGAACACCAGTGACAAAAACAGCGCGATGAACATGCGGAACATCGAACGCAGCGCGTAATACGGCAGCAGATGCAAATCGTCGCTCACCGTGCTCGGCACGCCTGACGGGCCGATCGGTTCGTTGATTTGCGGCAGCAGCCAGGCGACGACGCCGAACAGGGCGAGCACGCCTGCGGCCACCACCACGTCTGCGGCGATGCGGCGCGCGGCGCTGCTGCGGGACATGTCGGCGGCGTCGACGTCGGAACGCGGACGAATGCCGGGGAACGAGGAGTAATTGAAGAAGTTGGACATAACGGAACCTGTGCGCTCTCATGTCGTTATCTCGAAGGAGATAAACGGTTCCCGTTCGGTGGGCGTTCGACTCGGTATCCGTGCGGCAAGTGTGCGCCATGGACGTCAGCGGTCGCGTGCAGGCGCGCCGATATGCGGGTATGTCTGCATGCAGATAGCCGATCGGCGTCGTCATATGATGATGCCGATATGCCGGGAGTCCGGAGAACGGGATGTGGATTCGCGATTCAGGCGTTCGGTGCGTACGTCATGCGGGATGTCGCAGCCGTCGTGAGGCGGTGAAGTCGATGCGAGCCGAATCAGTCAGTGATCGGATCGCCCTCGCCGGATACGGCGGTATCGTGACGGACGGCCAATGCCATGGTCGCGGTACAAACGTGTGAAGAGAATGGGCCGTATGCTGCGCCCGATGGCATGTGATATTGTCCGCCATCGCGCAGCCGGCTACTATGACCTAAATCGCCGTCCATGACATTCACCTCCTCAATGGAACCAGTACGCCGTCGGACATTGACGACATGAGGAAGTGCGACTTCTCGAAGAGTTACCCCTAGTCGTGTCATCGTTCAAGCTTCAGCATCGCAGGGCGGTGGAATTGCGTTAGTTCATGCCTTGATCCGACAAGAACTGCTGACCTGCGTGCAGTGTCTCCACTGTTAGCGGCAGCAACCCATATCCCTGCGGTAGCCTCGCCTACCGACGCTCCCAAGATAAAGCCCGCCTGCAGGTCTGTCAACTACGTCGCAGTGCCTTGGTGTTGGAATGCCATCCGACAGCCATTCTGTCCGCAATAATCCGTACAATTGACGATTGCTGTGTCGAGAAGTGGGCCGCCGCATAAGCCCACGTCTCCATGGGTCCAGTCCGAACGGCCGCAAGGCCTGACTTTCGGCGGATCGGCAGGCTTCCCAAGGGCAAACCCGAGGGATAACGAGAACAGGCCAACGCACGTGATGCGCAATCGCGTGGATGGCCCCAGATCTGTGGCTGATATGCGGCAGCACTGAAGGAAAACAATGGTTAACGCTGTTGAGGCTTTTGACGCCAAGCACATGAAGCCGGCTGAGGAAATCCCGGCCTTCCGTCCCGGCGACACCGTCGACGTGAACGTGAAGATCCAGGAAGGCAACAACTCCCGTATCCAGACCTTCACCGGCGTGGTGATCGCTCGTAAGGGCGCTGGCGTGCGTGAGACCTTCGTGGTCCGCAAGATCAGCTTCGGCACTGGTGTGGAGCGTCGCTTCCCGGTGCACTCCCCGTCCATCGACTCCATCAAGCTCGTGCGTAAGGGCCGTGTGCGCCGCGCCAAGCTGTACTACCTGCGCGCTCTGCGCGGTAAGGCCGCTCGTATTGCCGAGCGCCGCGACAACTCCGCTAAGTGAGTCGATTCGCGGGTGCAATCGTGAGCCTGATGATGCAGGTGCGCGAATAAACCGTGAAATTCAGCCCGGAACCGTTTCGGTTTCGGGCTGTTTTCGTATTTTCCACGTATGATGGACGGGCGCCGGCACCCCTCATATCCGGCAGCATGAATCGCGAGGAGATGGTATGCAGGACGATCAGGATAACGGCGAATTCCCGATTTCCGACAATCCGGAGAGCAATCAGACCTCGTATGATGACGAGGCCGATGCCCGCGATTCCCGTACGTTCCAAGTCGCCGACCACGGCATCGCCCCGTCCCCGGTTCCCCCGGCACCGGCGCGCCCGGCGTACGCCGCTTCTTCCGCTGGCGCGAATGCCGCGGCAGCATCATCGATGGATGATGACCACTTCACCCTACGCGACTTTTTCCTGTGGTGCGGCGTTCCCGTGCTTATCGTGCTGCTGATTCGCATTTTCGCCGTCGGCTTTTACGAGATTCCTTCGCGCTCGATGATGGACACCATGGTGCCCGGCGATCGCGTGGTGACCAGCAAGCTCACCCCCAAGATCTTCGATCTGCAGCGCGGCGACGTCGTGGTATTCAAAGATCCCAACAACTGGTTGAACGAGGAGCAGAGCAGCGCTCCCGGTGGCGGGTACCTCATCAAGCGACTGATCGGCCTGCCCGGTGACGTGGTCGAATGCAAGGGCGCGGGCCAGCCGGTGACCATCAACGGCGTGGCCATCAATGAGACCTCCTACATTCGCCCCGGCGTGGACCCGAGCGCTTTCCCGTTCTCGGTGACCGTGACCGAGGGCCACGTGTTCGTCATGGGCGACAATCGCGCCAATTCCGCCGACTCCCGCTATCATCAGGATGACGGCGATCGCGGCTTGGTTCCCATCTCCGATGTGGTCGGAGTCGGAATCGCGAAATACTGGCCGCTTGACCGGCTTGGTGCGATTGATGACCACCACGAAGTCTTCAAGGACGTGCCTGACGCTTCCGGCTCGAATTCCTGAGTCTTTTTTTGAACCGTGTGAGTCTTTGAACTGATTGAGTTCCGGGCCGTCTGAATCCTGAACCATATGAATCCTGGACCGTCTGAATCCTAACCATTGTGAGACGATGGGAGCCGCGCATGATTACCCCGACACTTGACTTGGAACGCATCCTTGCGGCCCAGGGCTATGACCTTATCGCTGGATTCGATGAAGTCGGCCGCGGCGCGCTCGCCGGTCCGGTGATGGTCGGGTGCGCCGCCATTTGGGCCCGTGATTTGGAGCCGTTGGATGGCGATGATGCCGTCGAACTGTCCGGGCGGACCTACCTCGGCGTGCCGGACGGCGTGGCCGACTCCAAAATGCTCACCGAACATAGGCGCGAGGCGATTTTCGACGAACTGCGCGACTGGTGCGCGGCCTACGCCGTAGGCCAGGCCAGCAACACCGAGATCGACGAATGGGGCATCACCTACGCGCTTGGCGTGGCCGCCCTGCGCGCGCTCAGCCAAGTCGAACGCGAACTTGGCTTACGGCTTGGAGGGGGATTGACGGCAAAAAAGGCTGCGGGGGAGATTGTGGAAGGTCGTCCGGGAGACTCCGTAGGGGAATCCATTGGAAATTGTGGGGAAAGCGTTCGCGCCCTGCCCAAAGTCGCCGGAATTCTCGACGGGCCGAGCGATTACATCACCAAGGCGCTCAACACGTTCGACGCGCCGGACGTGCCGATTCCAGCCGATATAACGACCAAAGTCAAAGGCGACCAGCATTGCGCAACCGTCGCCACCGCGGCGGTCATCGCCAAAGTGACCCGAGACCGGCTGATGGTCGACCTCGCGCAAAGCAACCCACGTTACGCCGCCTACGAATGGGCTCATAACAAGGGCTATGGTTCCGCCGCACACCGTACCGCCATCGCCGAACACGGGCCGACTCCGCTCCATCGTGTCTCATGGCACCTGACCTGAGCCGCGTGCGACACGACAGTGTGAGCGCTAACGCAAAACTGTTGTGGACGCGCTAAAGTCAGTATTGATTAAGGTACAAGACTGGCCGTGCATGGATGCCGGCCGCCAGCGGGGAGGTTAGGCAATATGGTGACCAGCCGCAAGCCAAGCAAACGTCCGTCCATGTTCGAAGTGGCCAAGCTCGCCGGAGTCAGCCACCAAACCGTCTCCCGTGTGATCAATGACTCGCCGGACGTTTCCGACGCCACCCGTGCGCGAGTCCAGGCCGCCATTGACCAACTCGGCTACCGCCCCTCCAACTCCGCGCGCGCACTGGCTTCCCGCCGTTCGCGCACCATAGGGCTGATCGCCGGAGGCCTCAAATTCTTCGGCCCGATTTCCTCCATCTCCTCCATCGAATCCATGGCCCGCGAGCACGGTCTGTTCATGAGCGTGATGATGGTCCACGAGGCCTTGTGCGCGCAGGCCGACTTCGACAACCTGTGCGACACCTTCAACGAGCAGAACGTCGACGCCTTCATCTTCCTGACTCCGACCGACGTGATGTTCGCCGCCGCCTGCCGTGCGCGAGTCACTCAGCCGCGCGTCATCGTCACCGCCACCCACGGCCAAATGACCGTGCGTGAGGGATTGGGCCTTATCTCCACCGAAAACAAGCGTCGCACTGCGCTGGTCGGTATCGACCAGTGGGGTGCAATGGCCAAAGTGGTGGCCTTGCTGGGCGAATACGGGCACAAATCGGCTCTGTATTTTGCCGGTCCCAATGAATGGCGCGACGCCCACACCCGACTGGATGCGTGGCGCAAGCTCGCCGCCTCCCGATCCATCGATTCACAGATCGTGCGCTGCCATACGTGGGATGCCTCTGAGGCGTATGCGCACATGAATCATCTCATTGATGAGTATGGGCGTCGAGGCGCGGCGTTGCCCACCGCGGTCGTCGCCGCGAACGACAATCAGGCCGTTGGCATCATGCGCGCGTTGCATGAGCATGGGCTTCGGATTCCGCAAGACATCAGCGTGGTCGGATTCGACGACATGTCTGGCGTGGATAACATGTACCCACCGCTGACCACCGTGCATCCCGATTTCGAGGGGCTCGGCGTGGCCGCCATGCGAGAGACGCTGCGCTTGCTGGGGGAGGGCGGCGAGCCGACCTTCCTGACCACCCAGCACGGCATGGGGCTGATTCCCGCCGAGGTGCGTGCCCGGCGGTCCTTGGGGCCGGCTCCTCGGCGGTAAATTGGCGCTGTTATCAAACCGTTATGATGCGTGACACGGCATAAGTTGTGTCGAATGCGGGTTGTCGGTACAATGTTTTTTGGAAATTGTGAGCGCTAACACCCTCCCCAAGGAAGGGGATAACAACGCCGGCGCTCCAAGGCAAAGGAAAGATATGGCAGCAACCGACAACGCGGCCGAGCAGGTCGCCCACATCGCCGAGAAGATTCGCGCTGGCAAGACCACGCTGGGCATCGAATTCGGCTCCACCCGCATCAAGGCCGTCCTCATCGACGACAACTTCCAGACCATCGCCTCCGGCGACTACAGCTGGGCTTCCCATCTGGAAGATGGTCTGTGGAGCTACACCACCGAGGAGATCTGGGGCGGTTTGCAGTCCGCTTACGCCTCCATGGCCAACGACGTCGAGACCGCCTATGGCGAGAAGCTCACGCACGTCGGCCACATCGGCTTCTCCGCCATGATGCACGGTTACCTCGCATTCGACGAGGCCGGCGAACTGCTGGTGCCGTTCCGCACCTGGCAGAACACCAACACCTCCGAAGCTCACAAGAAGCTCTCCGAGCTGTTCCAGTACAACATCCCCGAGCGTTGGTCCATCGCTCACCTGTACCAGGCCGTGCTCAACAAGGAAGAGCACGTCTCCAAGGTGGCTTACTTCACCACACTCGCCGGTTACGTGCACTGGAAGCTCACCGGTAAGAAGGTCCTCGGCGTGGGCGATGCCTCCGGCATGTTCCCGATTGACCCGACCACTCACACTTACGAAACCGCATTCATTGAGAAGTTCGACGCTCTGCCTGAGGTCGCAGCCCAGCCGTGGAAGCTGGAGAACCTGCTTCCTGAGCCGCTCGTGGCCGGCACTCCGGCTGGCGAGCTGACCGAGGAAGGTGCCAAGCTGCTCGATCCGTCCGGTGCCCTGAAGCCCGGCATCGTGCTCGCCCCGCCTGAGGGCGACGCCGGTACTGGCATGGTAGCCACCAACTCCGTGCGCGTACGCACTGGTAACGTCTCCGCCGGCACCTCCATCTTCGCCATGGTGGTTCTGGAGCACAAGCTCAAGGCCCTCCACCCTGAGGTTGACTTGGTCACCACCCCGGCCGGCGATCTGGCCGGTATGAGCCACGCCAACAACTTCACCTCCGACCTCAACGCTTGGGTCGGCCTGTTCGGCCAGTTCGCCAAGGCTATCGGCCAGCCGGTTGACGCAGGTATGCTGTACGGCACCCTGTTCCGCGCGGCCATCGCCGATGACGTGGACGCCAACTGCGGCGGCCTGCTGAACTACCCGTTCCGTTCCGGCGAATTCCTGGCCGGTCTGCCTGAAGGTCGCCCGCTGTTCGCCCGCAGCCCCGAAGCCAACATGACCCTCGGCAACTTCATGCGCGCCCAGCTGTTCTCCGCGTTCTCCCCGGTCAAGATCGGCATGGACGTGATGACCAAGCAGGAGCGCGTGCAGGTCGACTCTCTCGTGGGCCACGGCGGCATCTTCGCCACTCCGAAGGTGGCTCAGAAGATTCTCGCTGCTGCCTTCAACACCCCGATCAAGGTCATGTCCACCGCCGCCGAAGGTGGCGCCTGGGGCATGGCCGTGCTCGCCAACTACCTGTGGAACACCAACGAGGATCACAGCAACCTCGCTGACTTCCTTGACGGTTGCGTGTTCAAGGACGCCCAGTCCACCACTGAGAAGCCGGTGGCTTCCGATGTGGTTGGTTTCGAGGACTTCTTCGCCCGCTTCACCAAGGGCCTGCCCATCGAGCACGCCGCCATCGAAACCATCAACCTCGAAGATAAGTAAGCCTTTCTGACCTCCCTCTATTGAGGGAGGTCCTTGAGATTTTGAAAAAACGTCCATCCATCACAGTGGAAAGGAAAACCAATAATGGCAACTTTGGCTGATTACGGCCCCGAGGTTCGCGCCGAGGTCAAGCAGGTTCGTGAGGTCGTCTCCAACCTGCACCAGCAGCTGATCAAGTGGAACCTGGTCGTGTGGACCGCGGGCAACGTTTCCCAGCGTCTGCACACCGCCGACCTGTTCGTCATCAAGCCCTCCGGCCTGCGCTACGAGTACCTGACCCCGTCCTCCATGGTCGTGTGCGACCTTGACGGCAACGTGGTCGACGGCACCGAAGCCCCGTCCTCGGACACCGCTTCCCACGCCTACATCTACCGCAACATGCCCGACGTCTACGGTGTCGTGCACACCCACTCCACCTACGCCACCGCTTGGGCTGCCACTGGTCAGAACATCCCGTGCGGCCTGACGATGATGGGTGACGAGTTCGGCGGCCCGGTGCCGGTCGGCCCGTTCCGTCTGATCGGCTCCGAGGCGATCGGCAAGGGTGTCGTCGAGACCCTCAAGAAGTACCCGAAGTCCCCGGCCGTCCTCATGCAGAACCATGGCCCCTTCACCATCGGCAAGGATGCTGAAGGCGCCGTCAAGGCCGCTGCCATGACCGAGGAAGTCGCTCACACCATGTGGGCCGCCCGTCAGCTCGGTGACATCATCGAGATCGACCAGGCCGACATCGATAAGCTCAACGACCGCTACCAGAACGTCTACGGTCAGCACTGATTTGATGGAGTGTCCGCCGCGTTACGGAAGGCCCGACGTACCTTCGTACGCCTTCGCCTTCCGCGCCTTGCGGACACACACATCAAATCAGCGCTGACTCCGCCAGCACGGTGGTGTCTTGGCTCCCCTCTCTGAGGGGAGCTGTCAGCGATAGCTGACTGAGGGGAGCCTCGGTCGGCGAATGAAACTTAAACAAACCCCCATAAACAAAGAAGTAAAGGAAGTAACCCTATGGTTATGGAAAATCCCTTCGAGGGCAAGGAAATCTGGTTCGGCGTTGGTTCGCAGGACCTGTACGGCGAAGAAGCCCTGCGCCAGGTCGCCATTCACTCCGCTGAAATGGTCGACTACCTGAACAACACCGGCAAGATTCCGGCCAAGATCGTCCTCAAGCCCACCCTGAAGTCCTCCGACGGTGTCAAGGAGTTCATGGTCGAGGCTTCCGCCAACCCGAACGTCATCGGCGTCATCACCTGGTGCCACACCTTCTCCCCGGCCAAGATGTGGATTCGCGGCCTCGAAGTGCTGACCAAGCCGCTGCTGCAGCTGGCCACCCAGCACCACAAGGAAATCCCGTGGGAGACCATCGACATGGACTTCATGAACCTGAACCAGGCCGCCCACGGCGACCGTGAGTTCGGTTACATCGTCTCCCGCCTCGGCATCAAGCGCAAGGTTGTCGTCGGTCACTACACCGATCCCGAGGTCGCCGAGAAGCTCGGCACCTGGGCCCGCGCCTGCGCCGGCTGGGATGCCTCCAACAACATGAAGGTCATGCGCTGGGGCGACAACATGCGTAACGTCGCCGTCACCGAGGGCGACAAGACCGAGGCTGAGCGCGTGTTCGGCGCCTCCATCAACACTTGGGCCGTCAACGAGCTCGTCGCTGCGTACGACGCCGTCAAGGACGACCAGGTCAAGGAGATCATCGAGGACTACAAGGCCAAGTACGACGTCGACCCGGCTCTGCTGGACGCCAAGTACGACTCCCTGTTCATCGCCGCCAAGGAAGAGGCCGCGATGGTCAACATGATGCGCGCCAACGGCTGCACCGCCGGCGGCGACAACTTCGAGGACCTCGGCGCTGATGGTGCCG
>OATU01000428.1_pt1 | contig 37192 bp, 55 predicted proteins | sample 1516711 | NCBI WGS metagenome assembly OATU01 (sample SAMEA2579971, study PRJEB22360) | human gut metagenome | biome: human gut; feature: human-associated habitat; material: faeces | place: Denmark | collected 2008/2010 | reverse complement strand
GTTGCGATTGCTTTTTGCCCGCCTGCCACCCTAATCACTCCCTTATCACTCACCGCTCTTATTGGCGAGCCATTGGCATAGAGTTTCAGATTCTCAACGTGATACACCGGTTCGAGATAATCACCGAACTTGCGAACAGCTTGCCATGAGCCATCTGAACCCACACCAAGCCGAATGCCCTTCTCGGTGTTATCTTCCGGATCTAGCCAAAGAAATGGAATTGTGCCACCTTTCACTTCTGAATAGAACCCCATCAACTCCTTGTATTGCTCCGGAGTTAAGACTTCAAATTCAGTTGTGATGGTGTACTGAGGATAGTTCCATGTGGTCATGGTTCGCACCTTGCCACTTCCGGAAGTTTTAACCTTAGCATCCCACTTCTGTGCTTTGGATGATTTCCACCCTAATGATGTGATATTTGGAAATTTTTTATAATCTGCCATAAATCACCTACCATGTGCCTTCTGTTCCAATGAACTCTCTATCTTGGTTGACCATGAATTGTCTTAATGCTCTACCGCCACGAGATTCAAGGAACGAACCGAAACTTTCGGAATCGATAGCACTCACATTGAATGTGATGCCACCGCTTGCACCTTTTCCACCACTTGCATTATTGATGCCTTCGCCTAATCTATCGAACACAGTATCCGACAATGGGATTACAGCCTCTTCATATCTGCCCTCACCAATCTGTGCGATTGTTGGGCCATATGCTAGACCGCCACTCGCCATTTTAGGCATAGACTTGGCATCCATAAAGCTGCTAAAACCACCACTGCTCACAGAGTTCAAGGATGTTGTAGTGGCCAATCCGGCTGCTGTTGCGGCCTGATATGCGGCCATGCCGGCAGTAGAACTCATGCCGAATGTAGCCATCGCCATTTGTTGGGCCAATGTTGCCCATGCCGGTGTTTGGGCCTTAGCTGCTGCAATGCTCGTTGTGGTTTGTTGAGATTGTAGCATCTTGCCAAATACAGCCTGTTTCACTTGCGCCGCAATCCATTGAGCCACGCTGTCAGCGATAGTTTTAAGGATTGCCTTGCCCATGTTTTGGAAAGCCTGTGTAACAGACATAGTGCCTTGTAAAAGACCGGAGATGCCTTCTTGCATCTTATCGATGCCGGCACTCATGGCCTCAAACATCACAGCCTGTCCATTCCAATGGCTATCCATCACAGCCTGTTGATATTCTTCCATCAATTGCTTGCGAAGTTCATAGTTCTGTTGCATAGCAACATATTCATCAGTCAACGCAGTTTGTAAGGCCTCGAAGTTTTGTGTTCGCATAGCCTCATCAATCGCCCATTTCTCATTAGCCAATGTGCGATGCTGCTCCATTGCCTTTTGCATGAACTCTTGATTCTTGGCCAAAATCTCAGCATTCGCTTGCTCTGTGAAAGCAATTCGACCATCTTCCATCACATCAAAGGCAATGCCTTTGGCTTTGAGAGTATCGATATAATGCTGTTGTGCCATTTTGTCCATTTTGACAAATTCATCAGTCATGTTTGCATAGCGGTCTTGGATTTCATCAATGGCATCCGTATAATCTTTTGCCAATTGCATTGCCGGAGATATGGAGCCTGTAGAATCCTTATCTGCTGTAGCAACAATGAAATCCTTTTGCATATCACGAATCTTGGTTTCGATTGAGCGGAGTTTAGTGAAATCCTCTTGCTTGGCTTTGATGCGCTTATCGGTGTAAACCTCATCAAGGAGTTTCAAATCCTCTTGATAGTTTTTGTTGGCTGCCTTAGATTTTTCGAGTTCCTCACGTTCCTTTTTATATTGCAACTCAATCAATTCCACTTGATTGCCTTGCATTTCGAGGAAGGATTGAAGGATTTTCTCATGAATCTGCTTGGCCTCTTTGGCAAGATCTTCACCCTTACCGTGGCCACCGCCACCGCCTTTGCCACCTTTACCGGAGCCGGCATCGGAACCACCGCCGCCACCGCCACCGCCTACATCAAGACCACCACCGCCGCCATCAAGACCGCTTGTGATTTGACTTGCGATATCAACACCCTTATTGACGATATCTTGGGCCACATCGGCTGAAATTGTGTCTACTTGTTGGATTGCTGTGAATGTGCCACCAAAGAATTTGGCAACTTTCTCACCAACGCTGTTGAGTTTAGCGATAAGCCAATTCAATGCCTCGATGATTTTATTTACACCCCACACAGCGGTGTGAACCACGCTCGACCATACTGCCGACATAGTTTCACTAAATCCACCGGCTGCCGCTTTAGATAATCCAAATGCAGCTGCTAATGTGGCCAATAATCCAACAACAATTGGAATAGGGTTAGCCATTAATACAGCATTGAAAACAGCCTGTGCAGCTGATGCCAATAATGTGCCTGTGCGAAGTGCTGCATATAAGCCACGCAATATTGATGCACTAGCCGATAAGCCAACCATCAATCCTGTAGTTACTAGAATGGCAACACCGAGCGCTGTTTTTGCAGCTGCCCACGCTTTCGTTGCCGCAGTTGTAACAATAGCAGCTGTTCTATATGCAAGAGTTTTCACAGTTAAAGTGGCTAATATAGTACTATGGGCAGCAACGATGGCCCTTTGTGCTATAAATGCAGCAGTAACACCAATTATTGCTGCTGCTACCGGTGGCATTGCTGTAGCAACTAACACCGCAAAACTTTTGACGATGTTACCGACTGTAGACACTACCACTTTCATCGAGTTAAATGCTGCAGAAATTAATCCGATAGACACTTGGGCCACCGCTGCAACGGAACGAATAGCAATGCCAACACCTTCAAAGGCGGCCATAAACTCGCCACTTGATGTGATGCTTGCCAACTGTTCCAACACAGGAGTGAAGGCTTGAATAAATTGATTCTGAATGCTTTGACCTATGTCAGCGAATGTCATAGGGATTTCAGCGAACTTCTGATTCGTTTCCTCAGCACTTCCATATAGTGCATTTTTGATGATATCTGCTGTAATAAGACCTTGTGAGGATAGTTCCTTCAATTGACCTACACTCATGCCCATTTCTTGGGCAATGGATTGAGCCAACATCGGAGCATTCTCCATAATTGACCGGAACTCATCACCTTGCAACTTACCACTCGCCATTGCTTGGGTAAGCTGATACATCGCACTTGTGGCCTCTTCTACGCTCGCACCGGAGATTTTGAACTGCTTATTCAACTGTTCAACGAAGAATATCGCCTCATCATTGGAACTGAACGCATCTTTGGCCAACATATTCAGCTTTGCAACGCTGTCAGCCATTTCAAGATATCCGCCACGAGATCGTTGCGATGCAGCATATATCTTATCCATGATTTCCACAGTTGTTTGTGAACCATCATTGATAAGGTTAATGCGTGAGCGAATCTGTGCCATTTGGTCTGACAAATTAGCTGCCCCAACAGCCAAATCCTTCACAGCTGTGGCAGGCACACCAATGCCGGGGGGCCCCGCTGCCAATTAATTTAGAGCAGCCACACCAATGCCGGTGGCCGCTGCTGCAATCTGCACCCCTTTGCCAACCTTATTCATGGCGCTTTGTAAGTCTTGCCCAAATACCTTCTGAGCCTTTGCAGAAATTTTATCGAGTTCAGAGGATATATCACCGCCGAGTTTTTGTTTCGCTGCCTGTGAAACCTTATTCAAGGCCCTTTCGGCATTGCTACTATCGGCGCTGATGGTTATTTTGGTTTCAATATCTGCCATTGTCTAAATCTCACCCCCTTCTGCTCTAAATTCTTTGATAAATTGCTCTTCTAGTTGTTTCTTTTCGAGTGCGGTCATTGGATATAGGATATCGATGAAATCCTTAGGTTCTACACCTTTACCCTTAGCCAATTGCGTATTCATGATATTAGCCACCCAAAATGCTTTGTTTGTGTCTAATATGCGTTGCCTACGCTCATAACCCTTCACCATCTTATTGAACTCCATAGGCTGCAAATCCATGAGTTCCCACGGTTTCAACTCTAAAACACTATAAGCAATTTCCTCAGCGTATCGGAGCCATTGCGAAAAAGAGGGGAGCGATTGCTCCCCATCTAGTTTTTTGGATTATTCTCCGATTCAATCGCTAATTTATCAGCATCGGTCATTTCGTTTGGGAACATTTGATAATAGAGTTGAGCGCCAAACACACCACTTGCAATCAAGGCCTTTGTAATAGGCAATTGAATAGCTGCAAGTGTGAGATTTTGTTCTTCATCTTCCAACAGTTCGCCAATCAGTTCCATATATTTATTTGGATTTCTGCCATATTGTTTCATGCCAATCGCATAGCCGGAAATGATGCAGTTGATAGGCCATTGAACCATAGTCAACAATTCACTCACAGGCTTGCCAACAGCTGCCTCAAATTCCATGAGTCGCTGCATATTGAACATAATATATTCGCCATGACCGAATAGATCACAATTAACTTTTTTCATCAGAGTTTCTCCTTAGCGCTAAAAATTTATATCGAACAGAATCGGTGATTAACCACCAATGCCGGCCGGTGCCGGTTGTAATTCAGACAATGGGCCAATGCCATTCAATTCGCCTTTGTAAGTTGCTACATCGTCATGTGGCGCACTTACAGACAATTCAGTTACAGATGCGATGCCTGTGAAGAATGTTTTATCCGGATACTCGAATTTAATGTGAACATTATCACCATTCAAGAATGCTTTTTCGAGCAACTTCAAGGATTCTTCTTTAGGCATCAACAATGTTTCAATGCTGAAAGACCATTCTTTCAAACCGGCAATTGTAGATTTCCAACCACCGGAACCTTTGTGAGATGCATCGATGCTGTCAGCTTTACGAGATAAATCGCCACTACGTTGACCACCCAACAAAAGCCATTTGGCGCCTGTGTTTTCGTTTGTGCCTGTATTTAAGTACAATAAATAATTCTTGCCGGCTGTCGGCATATCGGTCGCAGTAGGAACATAAAGTTTAGTTTCTGCCATTAGTAAATTCCCCCATTAGAATTAGATTGTTTTAGATCATACATTCGAGCCTCGAATCGGTACTGTGTGCCAATACATGGCCTTACAGAACCATTGTCGGCTGTCTTATTGGTACAGCGAATATCAACTATTTGATATCCGCTGTCCGGTAATATGCAAACATCCTCATTGAGTTCACCGCATTTGTTTCTGAAATCAATCAATATAGATTCGATTTCACTCTCCAATTTGCAGATGGCCTCATAAGCAACAGCAAAATCATCGGTATCGCTGCGAACCCAAGTTTCGAGATAGAACTCCTGTTTGAGCATCGCTTGAACTTTGCCATCCATTGGCAGCGTTTCACCTCGACCTAACAATATAAGACCTTGCTCATCGACTCCGGCATTCATAGGATTCAAGAACCCAAGTTCTACCCTTCCGCCAAAGTCAGAGGATTCAATTGCATATTTAATTTTGTTTAGTAGTTCAAGCCACATATTAACCACCTCTATAGAGTGGAATTGTGCGATATCCTACATATTTACTTGGTTGCCCTGTCAACTGTTCAGCAGTCATCTGACCTTCGATTCTTGCGATTCTATCATTGATATATCGCAACTTCTTGGAGTAGTAGTCATCATCTTGCCCATTGCGGTTGTATTGTCCAATGAGCGATGCAGCCTTATTCATAGCGACTTCTCGGTAAGCGTAAAGCGTTACTAATTCATCGACTACAAACGAACGCACCACATCAGCATTCGGAACTCCCAAACGCTTTGCCAATACATAGAGCCAAGACTCAGCCTTCTCAAAGTCAGATTCTCGAACATTAGGGCCTAAAAGTTCATCGTTGAACTTCATTTCTTGAAATTGATATAGCATCATCACACCCCTTACAGTTTTAGATGGAGATTGTTTCTGCTAGCGCTTACATTCACGCTCTCAGCCACATCATCGAGTGCTACATTCACAGCTTTGGAGAATATCCCTCGGATTCTATCTTGTGAGCGGTCTAATGCATCATACAAGAATGGATCCGCAGCAGTTCCCTTGTGATGCACCTTCTTGGCAAACACAAAGCCATTCCCACCAACAGGCACCCATCGGAGTGCCTTCTTGGTATTTGGGAATATATCGTGTTCTTTCGTGCCTTCGTGTACAAAAGGGCCATATGGTGCGACCTTATTGTCGATATAGACTTCTGCAAGCCTATTGCTAATGAGTCGCACATCGATGGCTCTCTCCAATTGCCCTGTTCTTGATGTGAATCCATGATTTTCTTGCGCAGTTGATTGCACAACTGTAGCACTAGCCTTCACCGCCTGTGTTAGCCGCCTCTCAAAGATTCCTCGTGTATCCATCTATTTTTTACCGGATTTTGTTGGTTTTTCTTCTTCCAAAGGTTCCAAAACAAAACCTTGTTCGATTAGAGCATCACGCACATAATCATCATCGGTATATTTAACTTCGTTTAGTCGGATTAAGCGATATTTCTCCATAGTTACCCCCTATTAAGCGCCAATATTTGCCCATACAGCAGCTAAACGCTCATTTGGAACCCAAACATCATGGAACTTGCGATAATCCATCGCCCATGCGTTTGCTTTTTGATATGTCATTGGGTCAAAGATGCGCATTGTGTCTGTTTTAGAAACAGCGATTGGACTTCTGCGGCTCATGATAATCCAGTTCACACCTTTTGCAGCTGTGTCGGCCTTGAAACCACCGGCCTCTTGGCCTGTTGTTTTACCATCTTGGAACACGAATGCAGACTTCATGCGGTCGGATGTAACATTGATAATTGGAATATCGTTGTACATTTTTACTCGTGTATTGATTGCACCATGTTGGAATTGAGAAACATCAACTTGTTTTGCGAATTTCTCATTGTTATTCAACAATTGTTGTGCTTTATAAGACATGAGAATAACCAAATCATTAGCATCGCCAATAATGTCGAGGATGTTGTACAAGTCAGCATCTAACTTCTTCAACACATCAGCCTCAGCCGGATTGTATTGAGTTACTTTGTTGGCCTGTTTTGCCAATGCTGTGATTTTAGAGATACGATATGCATCAACTTCCGGAATCACACGAGTGCGTTGGAACTCTGCCATAACTTTTGTTGCATTCGCTACGAAGTTGGATTCGTTCACAGTCATTGCATCCAATGTGAATTGTCGACCACGGTCTTGTGTCATGTTGTAGTCTTTGTAGGACAAGGAAACAGTACCTTTGTTATAACCTTCTTCTCGGTCATACGCTGCCAAGCCTTGCATGGACAATGTTGGGATTTTTACTGTATCGCCGCCATCATAAACAACATCACCGGCATTTACTTCCATAAAGCCTGTTGCTGCTTCCATTACCATTTGTTGGTCTAATACTGTCTGAAAATTCTTTGCTGCCTCAATTGTGTTTAAAGCCATAATTCACCTCATATTGTTTGTAAAATAGATTAGCTTTTTGGCGGTTCTACACCGGCCAATTTAAACATTTCAGCGAGTTGGGAATTGCCACCCATTGCACCACCGCTCGCACCACTTCCGGCTTGTTGGTTGGACTTAACTGCCCATGTTTTTCCTTCGAGATATGCGGAAGTACATTCTTCGATACTACCGATAGAACCATCTTCCTTTGTCCATCCATAGGAACCATCTTCTTGAACCTTAATTTGTGGAGTGATTAGCTTGGCCAATTCTTGTGGATCAATCGCATTCGCTTTTGTTAGTGCTGCAATCGTTTGCGCACTAATTTCGGAATTTGTACGCTTTTCAATCTCTTCAAGGCGAGCCTTCTCGGATTGCTCATTCTTTTCCATGAGCGTTTTCACTTGCTTTTCAAGTGCAATGAACTCCGGACTCTTATCGCCCTTGTGTGCCTCGTATTCTTCAACCTTGCCCTTTAACTCATCTCGAGCTGATGTTAAATCGGTAATGGTTTTCTCGAATTTGAGGCGGTCAGCTTTGGCACCCTCGTTGATGCGAGATATTTCGCCTTTGAAACCTTCAACAAGTTCCTTGCCACCTTCAAGATTTTCTAATTTGCTGTACAATTCTGCTAAACTCATGTTTCTTTCTCCTTTTCAACATGAAATTTGCCATCTTTCGGCTCCCCTAATTGATGGCAATATAAAAGGCCTATGAGTTCGCTCTCATAGGCCTGTAGGTCTAAATATTTGATTTTTTATCCGGCTCACGCAATTGGAATGGTTCATCATTCCAACCCCTTGCCAATGTAGTCCATGATGTTTTGCCTTTGGCCACTAACTTGCGACCTTCAACACCCAATAACTGCTCTTGATGTTGCTCTGATAGAGTATCGATATAGGCTTTCCCACCCTTCTCGATGTTCTCATGTGCAGCATTGATATCCACCTCGAAATCATACACAGGATGGCATAAGCACATACAATGTGGATGTGCCGGCAATCGTGGGAATTTGTCTTTAGGGTAGACACCTTTGCCAAGACCATATAAATCCGCATTCGCATAAAAATCGCAGATATCATATCTTGGATGCCTACTCCCTAACTTCCATTTCAAAGCTACTACATCAGGGTCATTCATATATCGGCTCATCTGCCCATCAGCATATGCCCTCGCATTCTCTGTGCGAGCAATACGCTCGGCATGATATCGAGCCTTTTCTTGAACAGCCACTTGAATTGCCCTGTTGAGGTCAATTGTGTTCCCATCTTCAACTGCTCGTATTACATCAGAATACGCAGCACGAAGGGATGGTGTAGTGTTCTGCTCAACTTTCCTTGCTGCTTGCCTAATGGTACGCTCGAAGGCTTGCTGACCTTCCTCATCGTTCCATTTAGGTCGCTTTAATGATTTAACCTTGTTGATTACTTCCGGCAATTTGGCAAGTGGTATCTTAGCACCATAGCCATATCCATCGAATATTGCCCTTGCGGTTTCAATATTGCTCTTGCCTTGTTTAATTGCCTTCTTAATCTCAGCAGCCACATCCTTTCTCACTTGTGGTGATTTACCATGCAGCCGCTCAGATAGTGTCAATTTATCGTGAGTCCATGCTTTCTGCATCGCCAATGAGATTGCCTTAGTTGAATATGGCATCTTATTTCGTTTTGCCCTCTTAGGGATTAGAACACTATGGAACCCACGTTTGAAATTATGCACCAAATTAGCCTGTAGAGGTACCTCTAGCATCTCCATAATAGGAAAGTCCTTATAGGCGATTTGAACAGCCATATCGACCGAATATCCTAATTCGATTAATTCCTTCACCATCGCCTCAAAGGATTCTAGGGCCTCATTCAGCGTTTGGCTCGTTGTTTGGTTCGCCATCGCCATCACCTAATGGATTATCAAGGTCAAGTTTCGAGTTCGCTATATCTTGCTCACGTTCAGCAGCAGACTTCTCAGCCTCACCGATGATGGAGTCCTTAACCTTCTTATCAAGGTTTGGCATATAGCTATCAAGAACTCGTTTCAAGATTTCAATGTCGAATGTCGAGGATTCAAATTCTAGGTCTTTCGCTTGTTGGGCCTGTGTTAGGCTTTCAGTAACATCATTTACCTTGAAATCCCTCGGATATTCGCACTTATAATTTACATGATCATTGCTCCACAATTTGTAGAGTTCGATGATATCCTTCTCTGCCTCTTCGCATTGCACAGAGAAATCAGATAATCGCTGATTAGTACGCTCAAAATCCCATTGCTTTGCAACACCACTCTTGGCTTGCTGAACACCGATTACAGAGTCAATGCCACTCATTCGATACATTTCGTTGATGAGTTTATCAATCTGAGCCATCAACACCTCTGCCGGCCCTTTATCCGGAGCAATATAATCCGGAGCCTTATTTGACTCTGCCGGATAACCTAACAAATTATCTGTACCAATAGTTATATCTTGCAATCCGTTGTGGTCAACAGGCATTGTGAGGATTGAGAATGTTTGATTGTAGAGTATTTGAGATAACAAGGAACCCAAATTATAGACATGGGCATTTGTTTTCGCTATAGATAAGAACTCCGGTGGCGGCAACATATCAATTTTGCGAGATGCTCGACCGAACCATTGAACGATTGGGATTCTGCCAATATTATGCTCACCACTAGCTATGATCTTGCCACCCAATTCCTTAATCACCCAAGAGTTAGGTGTCCATGTGTGCATCCTTGTAATCTTGGAGCCATCAGAGTTGAATAAATTGGATGTATAAGAGAAGGATTTCAACTTCCCACTATCATCGAATTCGTAATTCGCCACATTCTTCGGCTCAACTGCTGTGAGATAAGGCATATTTCTGCTCGATAAGTTATCAGCTAATGTTTCACCGAACTCGCTCACATTATCTACAACGATATACATCACGCCATATAACTTGGCCATTGTGGCATTTTGTCTTATGAACTCTTGCAGCGTAGTGCCTTGCCGGTCTACATTGTTAAGGAACTCATCGAACATTTGGGATTTATTGTATTCCCTTTTGATATCATCCTTGAATATCGGATCTACAGAGGCATTTAATATTGGGCCTGTGTAGTTTAGATAGTAGGCAATACTTCGTCTAAACTGAATAGACTGCGAACTCTCACGAGTGTGGGCCGTGATTGCACTACCATTGGCGAACATCCCACTACCATAATATGCATCATGTAGCAGTTCATATTCACCACTTCTTGAATTAGAAAATTCTGTTGCCATTCAATATCCTTTCTAATTAATATTAATCCGGCCGCTCTTGATTTGCGGTGCATTAATCTTCTCGGCAATACCGGTTAGGGAATCCGGAGCATCATCATGAGCATTCTTACCTTCCCTTTGGTATTTCATTACATCGCTCGCAAATTGAGGCCATCTATCTCGCCAATTGCGAGGGAAATATATATGATTCATCACCCATGTGGCATTGGATTGAATACGAGCAATCTTATTGCCACTTTGGTGGAATGCATTTATGGAACATTTGTTTGAGTTATACTTATTAAGCAATATCTCACGCACATTTCGGCTGAATCCTCGCCCACCATTATTGGACTCGATATCAGCCACATTCACATTGTTGCGATATAGCATATCAGCTACTGCCGGCTCCGTGATTTCCATCGCATCCTTTGTGTAGATGATATCTAACACATAGGCCTCGTTGTTATACACACCATATGTGATGCTAGATAGATAATCGCTGCCGGTGTCTGCTGTATCTGTGTAGTTCTTAATACAGGAGAATACAGGATTGCCATTCATATCCATAGGAACCTCATCATAAGTGAGGATTTGCGGATATAAACAGCCTTTCAAGTCGATAGGCACTTGCTGATAGTTGGCACTTGCGATATCTTCCCCCATCGCCCTCACTTTAGATTCGTAAGAGGCTTTAGATAAGACTTCCTCGCATAGCATTGAGCCATCATCTTGTAATGCCTTCATAGTGATTACTTTTGCTTTGAATAACGGATCATCCTTAAAATGCTCGATTGCCCTTCCGGCCAAGTCATCAGATGCCCATCTCGTCATGATGATGATTATCTTGCCGCCTTCCTCTAAACGTGAAAGCATCGTATTAGTGAACCAATCCCAATGCCCTTCCTTGATGTTGGCATTATAGGCCTCTTCACTATTCTTGATAATGTCATCGATAATCATAAGTGAGCAGCCGAACCCTGTTGCAGTACCGGTTGGCGATGTAGCTAGATAAGAGTTGTTTTGACCTTCAATGCTCCATAAGTGAGCCTGTGCATCACCTACAGCCACTTTAGTGAATGGGAATATATCCGAGAATACTGTGATATCCTCATCAGCCTTTTCCTCTTGAATAGAGTTTCTAACAGATTTACTGAACATTTTGGATAATGTTTCATTGTATGAGCCTGTCATTATCTTCTCTGATGGATTATTTCCTATGCGCCATTTAGTTAGCATCTGCGCTGTTCTGCTCTTGCCATGTCGAGGTGGCATATTCATGATCAGCACATTATACTCATCACCCTCTATGAAGGACTGCAACTCATTACACAACTCAACGAGATAGGCTCTATCCTTACGATAGAAATCACCGGCCATCAAATGGCAAAAATAAAAGAACTCCCTTCTTGCGAGTTCCTTCTTTGCTGCTTGTATAATCTTTTCCTTATTCATCATCAATCAGCGCCTTTATATCAGCTGTATCGATTCCATCAAACGGATTATTTACTTCAATGTTGGCATCGACCTTCTTAGAATCTCGCCACACTTCCGGCTTGCGGTTCTTTAGCCAAAAGATTAAGGATGTAGGGTTTGGAGCCATGTCCTTTGTTACCCTCTTCACTTCCACAATCTCGCTCTTACCACTTGCCTCATCATCGATTCGCACTTTTGTAACTTCATCATAGCTATATCCTAATGCACTTTTAAGCAATGCATTTTCAACAATGATATCAACTACTTCCTTGCCTCTTTTAATGGCATCATTAAATTTTGGATACTTCTTCTTCCATTCATAAAGGGTTCCGATGTGAATGCCTATATTATGGGCAAGCTGAACATCAGTCAAGCCATCTCTTGACCACCCTTCTAATCGCAAAAGGTTATCCCCTTCTATCCAATCTTGATATTTAGGTTTTCGACCGGCATTTGGATTCTTCTTCCCTTTCATACTCATGCACTCACCCCCATTCATGGAAATATGTAATTGAACGCAAAAATACCCCATATCGGCGGTTGTAACCGATACAGGGTATATTCGCAGTTGTGTCGTTAAGAAAGGAGGATATAAATGAAACGTGTAATTCACCTATCACCAATAACATTATAACTCTATTCAAAAGAGGTGTATATGAACACTTTTTGAAAGGTTTCTATTGCATACAATCTTTTATAAGGCATAGGCTCCGAAGAAGTAAATGGCTAAATCCTCAGTTGCTGCATTCAGCCAATTATACACATTCCTTTCGCTCGTGCCACGCTTTTCAGCAATTTCAGAGATACTCAGACTATCGATATACCTATCATGTACACAATCATAATATGGTCTATCCATTTTGATGCAGTATTCCTTGTATACCTTCATCATCTCATCGATGTGGTAAATAATGAGTTCAGTTCTTCGCTTGCTTGCCAAGATTGACTCTATTTGAAGAAATCCCTTGCGATTGAATACTTCATATAGTACCGCTTGCAAGTCAGATGGTGTGAGCGTTTCTTCACTCTTAGCAATCGCATTCATACAATGCTGTTTCATTGCCACATATCCCTCTAGCAGCACAACTGTATTCTTGACAGCCTTCTCATTGCGTTTGGCTAACATATCCTCATTATGCTTGCGATATACCTCGATTGCTGTCTGTGTTGCCACCTTCACAATCTTTGATAGTTCTTCATCTGATATTTTAAATGGTTCCGGTTCCGGTGGTTTAATATATCCCATTCAATCACCCCCAAATCAGATGCACACCATAGCTGAATAGCAATATCATAGCCAATACACCCACAATGCTCGCAATAAGCATAAACACCATAACCATTATACTAATTCGATTCACCATTTTGTGGTGATCACTTATTTGTTTCTCAGTCAAATTCTTCACTCCCTACTAGCACCGGTCTTCCATTACTCTTCACCTTATATTCGAGTTCCCTTATCAATCTAACCCCATCAGGCACTCGACCATTTCTGAGCAGCCATTGGAGTGCCAACCGGTTCATGCCGGCATCTAACTCCTCACGCTCTTTTGATGTAATCATCTTTACAACTTTAGTGTCGCATAATTCATCTCTCGCCTGTTCCTCGATAGTTGCGATAAATTCCTTGCTTACGCTTGAAACATTAGGGAACCATTGATGACATTCAGCCAAATAGAATGTATCTCGACCACACCTTTTGGCCATTTTAAGTCCGGCCTCTTTAGCTTTCGCAAGACCTATAATCTCTTTATCCCTAGTCCATTCAACGCAGCCGCAATCAAGATATGGCACATATGTGGTATTCATGGCGCACCACCTTCCGCCAATCTAATCTCGTAAGCCTTAGCCACAGTATTGCAGACAGCATCTTTTACATCCTTGCTCCACGAAGTTCTTCCGCCTGTATATACATAAGCATCTCCATTTTCGTATTTTGCAAAATGAAGTGGATACCATATCCCACCATCGTATAATTTCGCATATACCGGTGTATCAGTTGCGACCTTGCTCCAATCTGTAATGCCTAGATACTTGCCGATATCAAGAAAATTCGCTTCATTGAAATCCGGCAGCATCTCTGATACAGCATCAAGTCGATGGTATTCATCACGCAATAATGTGGAACCACCTTCTTGTTGCTCCGGTTTTTTCTCCACACCTACATAACCAAATATATCTCCTAGATAAACTATATATTTGATTCCTTTATCATACAGTTGTTTAAGCAGCCACTCTCTGCCTTCTCGATTTGATATCATACTAACACCCCCTATTTCAAATGTACTCGCAGCAATCTTTCAACTTTTCTCAGATGAGGGATAGGATTATTTACATATATGATGGAAATAATATCACTTGCCTCATACACTCGATACATATCACGTTCCTTCAACCTTATAAATGTGCGATAATGCCTTTCATCGGCTATCATCTTGGCATATTCCACAGCCATCTTTAGTTGGTCATTATCTATTCCATCGATGCAAGTCAAAGTCAATTCCGGCCTTTCAACATGAACATCTCTGATCATGAACTCTTCGATACCATATTTCCATAAATCGCTAACACTCAGCATCACATATCACATCCAATCATCACGCTAGATGCAGCAGCTACAGCACTGGAAATCACCATCACGGAGAATGACCGGCACACAGCCTCGAATCCAACTCCAAATAAACCTATCAACCACAACATAATCGCAATGCACATTGATGCAAATGCAATTAGAGATATAATCACAGCTATCAAGCATAAAACCGCTGCCAAATCTTTCATATATTGCCCCTTTCTACTGCCATAATATGCTTACCTATCTCAGCCACAACATTCACACTTACAGCGTTGCCGGCCTGTTTATATAATTGTGAATTGCTATTCACAGCAGCAGCCTTATCGAATTGCTCATCCGTGAACCCTTGCAATCTCCAACACTCTCTCGGAGTCAATTTCCGAATATACACCTTTGAGCCATCATCTAGCACCACACCGAGATTGTCGCTAGTGGTTAAGGTGTTGGATCGTTGAGGTTGCACTCGGCCCCTTCTTGTTTCGCTATTCGGATATGCCAAATCCACACCATCGCCATGATATGCCATTGCATATCCTTGCTTATTCGCTGTTTTGATTAAAAGTCTATGTCGGTCTTGACCGGTCAAAGTAAATGCCGGTTCACCAACTTCCTTCAATCTTCTTCCATTTTGCCTTTTCTCCAATCTATCCGGAGTCAAACAGGCTTGAACACTTACATCGCTGAATTGATATAATCCGGTTTTGGCTCCCATGCCACCACCTAATGCAGATAAAGTGCAGCTCACACCACTTGGATCATACACTCGCATTCCTTGTGAACCACCTATAATCTGCTTAATAACTGCATCGTTTTTTCTTGGGATAGGAAGTAACTCTCTTCCACTTGTTTCTCCAAGATATCCAACAATGTAGACACGCTCCCTGTTTTGTGGGAGTCCGTAGTCTTTGGTGTTGTAAACTTTCCATTCGCAAGTGTACCCTCTTTCGGCCATTTCACAGAGAACTGTGTAGAATCCGTGTCCTCGGTCAATAGAGAGTAAATTCTTAACATTTTCAACGATAAGCCACTTGGGTTTATCGTTTTCTTTTTCATCAAGGAGCCGCATGATTTCAAAAAACAATCCACTTCTTGTGCCTCTTTTGATGCCTCGCTGCTTTCCGGCAATGCTAACATCTTGGCATGGGAATCCGAATGCCCACACATCGGCTCTTGGTAATTCACTTCCTCGCACTTTTCTAACATCATCACTAAACCATACTCCTTCCGTGTTATATATTTCTCTGTAACTCTTTTGAGCGAACTTATCAAACTCGCACCATCCAACACATTCCATGCCGGCCTGTTCTAATCCACTGTGGAATCCACCAATTCCACTAAAAAAATCAATAAATTTCATATATCCCCTCTAGTACAATTTTCTATATTTAAACCTTCGAGCAATCCGCCCATCTTTATGTTTCATATATGCGACCATATCGCCATCGAGGTTCTTGATAACTCGTTGTGCTGCGATATATTCGCTATATTGGATATAGGCATCACATTTGCCATGACACCCAACTTCTCTAAACTCGCAATCCTTACATGGACTTCGCATTCACTCACTCCCACTTTTGAAGAATACCAACCATATTGTTTTGCCTCTACGTTGGCCAATTATCGGCTTGCTTGGTAGCAGTTTTTTCACCATCGAGAACGAAACTTGTTCTTCGTTCCATTTGAATATCATAGTTCCGTTCGGCTTTAATACTCGCCAACATTCTTCCAAACCTTGTTTTATATCTTGTTGCCATTCGCCTTCTAAAACACCATATTTTAATTTCAAGAATGATGTATCTCCGGCATGGAGCAGATGCGGTGGATCAAAAATAACTAAATGAAAAGATTCATCTTCAAATGGCATATTGCGAAAATCACCAACTACATCCGGATTCACATTTAAACTTCTGCCATCACACAGCGTGGTTTCTAGCGTTCTTTTGTCCATAAAAATCGCATCTTCAAATTCCTTCTCAAACCAAAACATCCTCGAACCGCAGCAAGCATCTAAAACCTTCATGATTTCTCCTATAACTAATCAGCTTTATTCTGTACTTCTCATCATCTATTCACCCATTTCATACACCCTATCCGCAAATAATACATTTGTGCTTTAGGACTTAAAGGGTAAGCATCTTTCCTCGCTTTCGCTCGTTTCACAAACCCACCAAACTCATATATATTCCCTCTAAAATCAAAGCTGTCGATTTCATCAATCAAAATTAATCCGGCATCACCGATCATTGATTTAATTTCATCACAATGTGCATCATATAAACTTCTTGGAATTGCGTAATAAAGATATTTAACATTCTCGCAATCATGATATCTTTTCTTTTTAAAGTCATTCCTAAAATCTTGAATGCTTGTTTTTATCTCAATCTCTGTCAAATATCTTGTTTTCAAATCGAAGTATATGAAATCTGCCTCATACTCCGTTTTTCCTACGCAGTACATATTTACGTTTGGGATGCATATCTTTTTCAAAAATAAATGTCTGCCTAACACATATTGAATATCTGTTTCGTTCATATCATCGCCCTGTACTACCAAATCCACCCTTGCGGCACTCCTTGATATCTTCCGCATCATTTACAGTTGTGCCATATGGTGTGAATATGCCTTGAACCAATCTTTCGCCTTCCTTCACATAGAATGGAACCTTGCCCATATTGATGAGAGGAATCATAATGTGTCCTTCATTCTTCTCGTTGTTGTAATAGTCAGCATCGATGATGCCTTGCCCATGAATGAGGCACACCTTATTATTGATTGCTACGCTGCTGCGCATATGCAGTCCTAGATATTTATCAGAATCGATTTGGCATTTCAACCCTGTAGGCACTAGAACCACATCAAATGGATTAATCACCACGCTTGCAGCTGCACAGATATCATATCCGGCACTTAATTCACTTTGTCGAGTTGGCAACTTAATGCCTTTATGTTTGTAATCCTCTACGATTTCAAATTTGTTCATTTTTTCGTTTCATCTCCCTATTTCTAGCTGCTAACTTATTGCCACACGCTCTGCCACAAGTCAACTTTGTGGATGATTTGTAAGGAACATCAAATACCGCTCCACAGATTACGCAATGGCGAGTTGTGAAAGGGATGATATCCCCTTTTCTGTTGTTGAATTTATATCTAACCGGTGTGAGATGCGTTTCACTCATTGGTGTGTCATTCCACACCGGCAAATGTTCCAAGAAGTTTGGAATCTTATTTCTAAAACGATCATGCACCGCTTTTCCGGTTGTAATAGTCATGTGTGTGTGGTTTCCTTTCCTCTAATCCTCAACTACCATGAGGCGCTGACTGAGGTCTACTTCGTTAAGATATATCTCTTCAACCCCTTCAATATCATGGACTTCCGGACAATCGATGCTGATGTAATCATTCAAATCTCTTTCAATTTCTTCTGCCTTGCAATGTGCTGCCTCTAATGATTCGGCACGAACTACAACATCAACATCGAGTGTGCCTCTGTATCTAATACGAAATTCACTCATAATTTGAATCCCTTCTTTCTGTAATCCAAATAAGATATAGAGGTGGGATATCGTTTCTTCTTCGATATCCCCTTTTTCTTCGGCTTGCTCACCTTTGGCTTGTTGGTGGTGTCGCACCTTCTTGCCTTTAGCTGTTGCAATACACTTTCATCGCTCGCTGCATCGATGGTAATCTCCACACGAGGGTTTTCTTTATCGAACCCCACTATATGTGAGCCATTATAGTCGGCAATCCACATATCATCTGAGATTATCGCTGCATCTTGCAGAATGTCGCTTGTGGCTTGTAGTAATCCAACTAGATCCGGCCAATTTTTCCAATCTGCTAAATAGTAGCGGCAACAGATTGAGATAGGCCCATCATAGGACTTCACTAGGTTAAGATTGTTTAGCTGTTCTAACGCTAACTTCCTATAACTTAAAAATGCTTTTGATGGTATGAGTTTCATGTTATTGCCAATCTTAACGATTCGACTTCCGTTCTTTTTGGTTCGTGGTGAACCATAAATTACTACTTCCACATTGCACCTCTATATTTTTGCTTTAAATTTCTAATTCTATACCCCAAATTTAACCGCTGTGGCTCGTCTAATGTTTCCCTCGACGGAATTATCGTGGAGAATATTAACTCACCTTATAGAGCGTTTAAATCAATTGAGCGGTTTATCCACCCCCTCGCCGAACTCACCAGTGATTTTAGCGAATGTTCTATCAAGTTCCTCGATGCCATCAACACCGGCCTTCGCTGCGGTGAATCCAATAACCATTGCATCGAAGAATTGTTTCTTATCTGAATCATCAATCATTGATTCAAATATCACCTGTGTGGCTGCTGCGCATAATGCTGTAGCAACTGACTCCGCACTTTGCCACTCGCTTTCCTTATATTTAATTCTGAGATTGTGATTCTTTTCTTTGATTTTGATTTTTCTCATCTGTAGGATGCTCCTTTGAATATCGCCTCTTCATATTCACCTCTGAGGCGGTCATAAATGCGTTGGCTGTAATGATCTTTAGTCCAACTATCGCTGTAATTCGTTGTTAATACGATAGGTTTCATCCGGTTGTAGCGGTCTATGATGATACTCTCAACCTTTGCTGATACCCATTCCGATTTTGAGTACTCTGCTCCAAAGTCATCGAGCAGCAAGAGTGGTATATTCCGCAGCTTTCGCTCGTAGTCCATGAAGGCCACGTTATCGCCTTTGGATAACGTAAGCATGTTATCCAAAAGGTTCGGCATTGAAATCATCATGCCGCCTTTGCCCATGTCAATCGCTCTTTTTAGCACACTCACCGCAATTGATGTTTTCCCTGTGCCGGCCGGCCCTCTGAGGATTAACCCCTTTCCGAAATCAAGATTGTATTTGAGGTTATCCGCATAAGCCTTCACGATTGCATATGCCTCTTTATTTTCCGCCGGAAAAGTTCCGTGTTCACGCAGCCAATCAAATGACATGGTTGCATATCGCTTAGGGATGCCGGCGAGGTCATAGGCTTTTGATTTTTCATCACAAACCACAATCGGACTTTCATAAATTGGCTGATAGAACTCATACTCAGGTTCCGTGAACCCTTGCTGATTCTTTATCCCAATCGACTTGTTCATCTTTTTTCGCAGACTTTCGATCATCTGCGTAGGATTGTATTTTTCGATTTTTCAACACTCCCTCTATATACTTCACATTTGCTGTGCCTTTGTCCTTAGCTACTTTTAAGGCGCTCAATACTTCATCAACCCCATATTCAAGAACTAGGCTTTCAAGAACTTCCATTAAATAAGAAGAGATATCACCAAAGTTATTTATCCAATTATTGAATACAGGCTGCATGAAACTCTTTTCTTTACTTTTATTTAATTTACTTTTATTTACTTTACTTTCTATTTCCTTTTCTTTCCTTTTCTTTACTTTACTTTGTGGGATTATCGCACTCATTTTTTGAGTTTCTGTAGACATAATGTCAACATTAACTGAGTTATTGTCATCATCGTGTAAACAATAACATTGCAATAACGTGGGTTTCTTCCGCCTTTCGGTTATTTTTGTATACCTACTCTGTATGCCTTTTGATGTTAAAATTTGATATTTTTCAAACATTTCCATCGAAAAGAAATCAACCTCACACGCTTTTTGGATAATCGCACTTACCTCTTCGACACTCATCATCGTGTCAAATGCAATGAGATTTATCTCATCTTCTGTGGCCTTCATGTAGTACCCTTCATCCTTGTAGATATTGGATAGGATGTATATAAGCACCGCTATCGATTGGGATTTGTAAGCCACCATAATCTTGCGAACTTTTATGTCAGCTAAAAAGCCAACATCAAGGGGGAAATAATCCACACCTTTAGAGATAGGACGAGCCATTAAAACCACCTTCCTAGAACTTCACATATTCCTTAGATCTACCCATCTTCAAATATCCAATTTGAAGGGCATAGTCAATCATGCTTTTTACATCGTTGGCCGGCACCTTTGTGCGTTTCTCGGTTAGTACGAAGAATAACGGATTATAAGGGATTGGTGAGCCATTTGATTTCAATGCATTCGCCTTGATTGAATCCCTAACAGTAACCCATGCAGCGCCAAACTGACTCAGCATCTTATCTTCATTGTTCATCTTTCACCTCGTCATTTCCGATTAATTCATTCAATGTTGCCACTTCTGTATTGCAGCAAGCACAAACAAAGCCATAGATGGAATATAGTTCATCGATAATTGGTTGCTTAGATTGATAAGCACCATTTTCTTTTGCGAGTGCCTTGATTCGCATCAATAACACCGCTTTTACTGTTACATCGAACTCATGATTCATTTTGATATCCTTTCTTTTAAGACTTTCATCACCTCTGCTGCTTGTGGGCCATGTGCCATTTCGTGGCACTCTCTACATAAGCAAGCTAAATTATCAAGATTCGACAAACCACCTCGGCCACGGAACAGGATATGATGCACTTCCGATGCCATCGCACCGCACAGCACACATAATCCTTGATCACGTTCAATGGCCTGTGGTCTAGTCTTTTTATATAAGGCCTCATCAGCCTTCTTTCGGCTGTTCATCTTCCCACCTATCAAGGAGTGAATTGATATAGCTGTTATCCTCTAGTGCTATGCCTAACTGATTGCATTCTGTAACTAGGCTATCAATCAGCCTTGCCATCTGCTTAGTGTCATATGATGAGGAACCCATGTATAGGAATAGGACTGTGGTTCCATCAATCTTTGTGCTTTCGCCCATATCCTCAGCGAACCACCCTAATCCGTTTCGGCTCCATCTATCCATGATTTTCTGTTTGGCATTTGGTAGCACTAACACTCGCTCGAACACACCGCATTCTCTGATGGCTCTTTTATACACATCGACCTTCGATATATAGCCATTCTTAGATAGTTCCTTTGCGATTTTTTCGCATAGAACCCAACAGAATGCATTTGCATTCAAGCTGCGAGATTTAGACCTCTTCTTAATTTCGATTGAATACTCAACATCCTTATCGATATTAGCGAGTTCATTATCTCGTGGAGCCGGCATCATCACCATTACTCCGATAGGGGATTTGAATGTTTCAATGCCTTTTGTACTCCATTTCATTAGTAACTATTCACCCACGCTTTTAGTTGTTGGATTTCGCTCAAATCTAATTGAGTGCTAATTTTATTGAAGGTAGCCTTCGTGTATTTGGCCAAATCGGATTTCTCGATGCCTTTTGCTGTTGCTAACTCAACAACTTCATTCAAGGCTTGAATTGTAACCTCTGACACATTATTGGAGTTGGCATCGTCATCTTCTTCCCATGCCACACCAAGAATTGAAGAGAGGCTATATCTTCGGCCATACGTTACAACGCTGCCTACACCTTGTGGATCTTTCTTTACTAATGGCAATGTGAAAGGCTCTGCCTCAATCCACTCACCACTTTCGTGCAGCAAGCGTGTAGTTACAGTTACAGTTCCCTCAGAAGTTTCCGGAATTTGTAAGAATGAGATACCATTCTTTGCCAAGATAGGCCGAACCGCTTGCAGTAACGCATCAAGCGTTACATATTTGCTTTTTAGAAATTCGTTCTTCTTATTGCGTTCCGGATCCGACACATCCGCTTGAAATTTAGCTAATGCCTTAGATATCTCAATAAGTGATTCACTATGTTTCATTAGATTCTGCTCCATTCCACACCGATTTTATTCAAAGTATCTTCGATGATTTTGCGTTGAGATTCAGTCAATTTCACAACATACGTTATGCGGATAGGTTCTTCAACTTCCTCAAATTTCATAGGTTGTTGTGGGAGTGGAAGTTCTACCGCTACAGGCTCCAACGTATCAACATCGATTGTTTTGGCCTTAGCAGCTTGCATCTCAATCTCCAATCGTTTATCGAACTCATCGGCGAGATATCCATCTAATTCGGAGATAGAAACATTCATTACCTTATGAGCCACATCACCAAAGGTAATTGGTGTGTTTAACTCATATTGAGAGTTGAATAATTCAATCTTTAATTTGACCATTTCTTCCTTCTCTGCTCGCATTTTAGTAAGTTCATCATCGTTGCGTTGCTGAGTTAGAAGGTCATTCATAGCCATATCAATGGCACTTGCTGTGGCATCAATTTTGGCGGTTTTGTTTTGCCACCACTTTGGATCAGCCACAAAACGATTTCGATATTCCTCACGAATACCAAGCACCTCGAATTTATCTCGAATCATATTCATTACTAATTCTTTACGTTTTTCGGTTTCGATATTCTCGAACTCTTGAATTTGGTTAGATATTGGCGCCTCAACTCGGCTGACTACAGCAAGAACTTGTTCGAGTTCAGCGGCGAACACATTGTAAGGCTCTTTTAATAATCGTTTTTGCTCGGTGCCAAATCGCTGCAAGTGTGTGCGAACACTCACGATTTCACGAAGGACACCCTTCATCTCTTTCAAATTATCCTGTGTTACCACAAGATTGTTATATTTGGCCAATTTCTCCTCTAAATATTTGGAGATTTCCTCATTGTTCCATACCGCTCGGCCTACAGATTGAATCAATTGAGGCTCTACATTTTTTACTACTTGAACATCCGTCATTTCCATGTGTGTGGTTTCCTTTCTTTACAATTCGTATCGAATCATCTAAAATATAGGTGTGTGGTTGCCTTTCTTGTAATTCGCAAGAAGGCTTAGTGCTATTTCTCCTTTTGAGAAATGGCACTTTTTTATTTTGTGATGAATATCACCAAATTAATAACAGCAACAGCCATTGTGATAGTGAAGATTGTGGCTGCCAATAGATTGATAATTTTATCTACCATAGATATTCCCCTGTAACCCACCAATACGAAATACCGAAGAATAAAAACAGCGTGAATGCTGTGAATACTAGCATTTCAAATGTGCTTGGTTCTTCATTGCGCAGCGCTCTTCGTTTGGCACGTTTTTCCGCTGCTCTTAATCTGTGAATCCTCATCTTTATATTTCCTCTCTTTCCACTCCTCGAAATCAGCTAGATTCTGAGGATTTTTATAAAACTCATATATTGCATCTATTAATAGGTTCATGCGATATCCTTGCACACCGCATCAATGCCTCGGCTTTTCATGATTTCGTGGATCATTAATCTGCCTTTTTGAGTCCATTTTGTGGTGATTTTAGAATCCAATCGACCATCGGAACGTGTGAATGTTTCGCTTTTGGTGTAACCTTTACCCATTTGATTTTTATATAGAATCCATTGTCCACTCACGTTGCGTTGAACCTTCTCCTCTTCGAGGATTTTATTCAATGCTCTTGCTGTGATATCGTAATCAGCAGCAATCTGCGTGATTGTCAAAGCACTTGTGCTGCTTAGGATTTCATCGACATAATCTCTGATAGGTTTAAACTCAGAAATCTGCTGTTCTTGTGCAGCGATTAGGACTTTCTGTTCCTCTAGCAACACTCTTGTTTGGTTATGTGCCTCAATTTCGTTAGCGTATGCTTTTAGGGCATCCGGCAATGTTCTAGGGATATCCATGCTGTATGTTCCATATTTGCGTAAGCTAGGAAGTACATCACTTGTTACCCAACGTTTAAATTGTTTTGCGTTTGGTAATTTGCTAGATAGTACCAATGAATAAAGTCCGCTTTCATTAATCAAAATCGTTTCTTTATTTTGATTACCATCAAACACCATTGTCTTTGTTCTATCTTCTTCATCAGTATGTCGGTTTACATCTCGACTACCGTTTTGGTACCCGAGAGTATCAGCGACATCCTTTGCAACAAACCAAGGTTCATCGCCTTGTAATAAAACTCGTACATTCCCAAACATCTCATTGTTAAATACTTGTAATTCGTTCATATAATCACGCTCCTTTTTCCAATTATCACGTTGGACATTTTTGTCCATCGTTTAAGTTATGGACTTTTCTGTCTGTTACATTAACTAGGACTTTTTTGTCCATGTTCAATGCACTCCTTCTAACTCGATATTTCGTGTTATTCGGTAAAAAAAAGAGTTTCAATCGATAAGTCTGAGTGTATGCAGCTTTTAATCTGTTTACACTCTTCATAAGTTATCGGATATTTTCCGTTTAACTTATCAAGTATCGTTGCATATCTCTTTTTCAGTCGAGCAGCTAGCTCCTTTTTTGTCATGCCAATTCTTGCAAGTTCGGCATTAAGATTAGGATACATTTAATATCACCTCCACAATAAATCACTATTTCGTTTAGGCGAAACGTTTTATCGTTTTCCTGTGATTAAAGTTTATAACGAAATTTCGTTTTTGTCTAATAAACTCTTGTTGAAGTTTAGTTTAAAAGTAGTTTATAATCGTTATATCGTTTTTACATATTGAAATATCGTACTTAGAATGTTATGATACTTATATAGTAAGTATGCAGAGGAACTATCAATGACTAGAGAAGAATATCTAAGAGGATTAATATTAGATCAAGGAACAGTTAAGGATTTTGCATTAAAGATTAATATGCCATATTCTACACTCCTTTCTATTTTAAAAAACGTTGGAGGTGCATCTATAGACAATGTAATAAAAATATGTAAAGGCCTTAACATTACAACTGATGATATAGAAAAAGCAGTTTCTACAAACAAAGGCTATTATACAAATCAAGAAACAGCGGAGTATGCTGAAATGTTACGGACTCGCCCTAGTGCTAGACTTCTATTCTCTGCTGCGAAAGATATATCAAAAGAGGATATGCAAAAGGCGGTCGAGTATATTGAATTTTTAAAATCTAAAAATAAATAATGGTACCCCTCAAAGCGTGGGTACCATAAATGGGGAGTGTGTTGTATTGGTAGTAAACATAATTTACTGCGATTTACCATGTGTTAAGGCTATCTCAGAAGAAACGGAAGATATAGATACTCATAATATCTATATAAATAAAAATCTCCCTCATGGTCGCATGAGAGAGGAAATTAAACATGAATTAATGCATATTATTAACGATGATTTCTACTTGGATGAACATGTGAACCTTGTCGAAGAAATGGTTCGTAGGTCAGATATAAACGATTCGGAATTGGAAAGCATCGACTTTTATCATCATTTTAATGTGTAATCATAAACAAAGGGAGAATTTACTATGAGAAAATTGATTATTTCATCTATGATATTATCTATGTTGGCAATGCCATCAATGGCAGCGAGTCTATATGCACCATTCGTGCCGGCCTATACCGCATCAAATGGAGCAGTTGTTAGTGTGAAATCTGATTTGGATGTGATTAATTATAAGAATAATACTGTGGAGATAATTCTACAGACAGAAATCAATGATCCATCAAAGCCTTATATCACTCGCAAGATGAATCATTTTTATTATGCGCTAGATCCTAGAGGTTCCGGCATCCCATATTCTGTTTTATATCGAGTAGATAGATACACGCACATAGCAAGAAACTCAGCCACAGTTTTAGATGGTTCGGTTACACCTACACCAATAGTGCCTCTAGTTGAAGGTTCGGATGAATATAAACTTTCGACATATGCCTTCAAATTCGCTGTTGAAAGCGGCAAGATGGCAAAAGCAAAATTACGGAAATAAAAAAAGAGGCCCATTTAGGGCCTCTATTTGCATATAAAAAGAAAAAACCGCCATGAATTGGCAGCATGGCGGAATTTCTTTGATTTACATTTGATAATTCTTATTTAATTATATCACCGACAAGGAAACCACACAATGAACAATTTAAAAGCTGTAATATATGCGAGATACTCCTCAGATAAGCAACGAGATGAATCTATCGAAGGGCAGATTCGTGAATGCAAGGCCTTCGCAGAGCGTGAAGGCATCATTATAACAGGCATCTACACAGATAAGGCCCTCTCCGCTCGCACAGATAATCGACCGGAGTTCCTTCAAATGATAGAGGATTCAAAGAAACACCTATTTGATTATGTCTTAGTCTATCAATTGGATAGATTCAGCCGCAGCAGAGAGGATAGTGCTGTATATAAAGCCATATTAAAGAAGAATGGTGTCAAGGTAGTAAGTGCGAAGGAAAATATCACCAATGATCCGGCCGGCATTATCTTGGAATCCGTACTCGAAGGCATGGCAGAATATTACTCAGCAGAATTATCGCAAAAGGTTAAGCGAGGAATGACAGATAATGCACTTCAAGGCAAGGTGAATGGCACACCTACACCTTTGGGATATGATAAGACCGAGGATAAAAGACTCATCATCAACGAGCGTGAGGCTCGTATTGTGCGAACTATATTTGACCTTTACATCAAAGGCCACTCTATCCCATCCATATGCTCGCATTTAAACTCTAAAGGGTATTTATCCAAGCATGGATCTAAATTCTCATATGCTGTAGTTAGGCGGATTTTGAGTAACGAGAAATACATCGGCACGATGCGATGGAATGATATTGTAATTGAGGATGCCATCCCTTCCATTATCTCGAAGGAAATATTCGACAAAGTGCAGCAACAAAAAGGCCGCATAATTAAGAAAAAAGGTGCTAGGAGCGAGTTTTATAATTTGTGTGGTAAATTGTATTGTGGCAAATGTGGTGGACATTATACAGGCAATACAGCCACATCACACACAGGAGCCAAGCATCACTATTACAGCTGCACAAATAGGCGCAAACATAAAACTTGCACAGGCAAGAACATCAAGCGCGATATCTTAGAGGATATTATTATTAATAAGACCATCCATATCTTGAATGAACCCAACACCATCGCTCAATTGGCCAAAATGGCCACAGAGGCAAGCAGCACGATGCTAGGCGATGCAGAACTCGAATTGAAACGCATTGATGCTCGTATCAAGGAATTGCAATCAGAATTAGAGAATTATATGAAGGCAATTGCAAAGGGATTCATATCCGATACATTGCAGAAACAAATCGAGAATGCAGAGGCGGAACTTCAAGACCATATGACACGCAAGACGAACCACGAAATCAAGGCACATCCCATCAAGCTAACAGCGGAGCATATTGAATTCTTCCTCTATAAAATGGCAAAAGAAAACCCTACCACCAACACAGGCAGAGCGAGGATTCTTGACACGTTCATTCACTCTGCGACCATATATGATGATAGGGTTGAAATAACCTTCAATTACAACAATGACCTACCCCAATTTAAAGGACAGGTCATTGATGGTTCGTTTTCAGTTGATGTGGTGGTGCAGATGACACAAAAGGCGAACCTTTTCAAATATGTAAATCACAGATATCCACTTCGACTGATCATGCCTCTATAATACACAAGAGCCTACCATTATGGATAGGCTCTTATTTTATAATTCAAACGTGCTGCGAACTAATTCAGAAACACTCATATCTTTGCTCTGTGCAACTTCCTTCAATTTGGTATATTCCGCATCATTGAGAGATATCACTCTCTGCTTTCTGCGATTTTCCACACCTACTGTGATAGGCGCTCCGGCCCCTTCACGATTTCCGCCCCATGTATTTTTGCTCATATGATATATCTCCATTTCTTTTGGCAATCTAACATTCTATTATTTTTAATACCTCTTAAATAATTAAAATCCGATGTGGATAGATTTGCTGTATCTATAAATATCGATTTATCTTCGTTATTTGCCAAAATATACTCGCCCAACTCCGGAGAATAGACTAAAAATTCTACATCCACAAATTTCACATCAATTTCTGAAAAATCGACTTCGTATTTTGCTCTCAGAGGCCCTTCAAATATCTTTGGAATATAAATCCCTTTGATATTGCTTACAGGCACCTCAGAGGCGATATATTCGATATATTCGCCCTTATTGATATCAAAATCATCGATTTCGTTCAAAATAGCATCATATATATCGATTTCAATCAATACAAGACCATAATGCATGAAACTATCACCTTGATTTAGTGCATCGAATAGGTAAACCACATCCTTTGAGTTATTGGAGCGTTTATTTTCACCCCAATTATCATTTCCGGTTTTGCTGATCGGCAAGATGCCATCTCGCATTATATTTTCTAAATCTAGTATATCCACATTTTTGAATAGTTTCATGATTCATAGCCTCTTTATCTTATTTAATACCTTTGATGTAGATAGTTTTTTTGCTATCGTCTTTGCACCATAATGCGTAGTTCAAAGCTACTGTTTCTTTGCTCATTTCTTCGACTAACTCTTTCAAGCTGTAGCACCATAATTGGTAGCCACCATGACAAACTCGATATTTATCTTCAAATTTCTCAACGTGTAACACAATATCATTTACTTTATTTAATGCTGCTTGTAATTGTTTGCAAGTTCTAATCATTTCAGTATCTCCTTTACTAACTCTGTACCTTTATCTTGATTATATTATATAACATATTCAAGAGGAATGCAAGTCTTTTTTCGAAATTTTTTGCAAAAAAAAATAAAGGGTACCTACAAAACTGTAAGTACCCTTATTTAATCAGCAAAGTTCAATCCATGTGTCCACCTTCACATGGTAAGGAGATTATGGATCACCCCCACATTATCGATGAAATGCACCAATCAAGAATAGTGCTGCGTTACTTAATGCCCAAGTATCACGCTGCCTTCTTAGGCGTTTTTCTGTGTCATGGTTTCGCTTGATTTCGTTCTTCAATTCGTCTAATGAGGTCGAGGCTTGCCCTAATGTGTTCGCTTGCTGCGTTATTACTTTCGAGGCTTGTTCCAACTCTTCGCCCTGTTTCTTGTTGATATCCTTCAAGGCGATTAAGTCCTTCTCCCTCTCTTCGTTGATAATCTTCAATTCTCTCAATTCGCTCTCTTGCTTGACTGTTAAGGCTTGCGCCTCGGTCAATGATAAGTTTGAGTTGCTGATTGAGTTTTCGGCTTTCATCAAGCGCTCTTTGAGTAGATTCCAATCGCTCAATGGCACGATGATAGCTTGCTCTTGCTGTGAAGTAGCCTCTTGCGAGTTGGCCAATACCAACGAGGAGCAACAAACAAATAGCACCAATAATAAGGCGCTTATAAGTAATCTGCTGTTTAATCGTTTCGAGGTATGTCTTTGCTTTGTCATACATGATAACCCCCTAGTCGAGATCATTCCATCTTGCATCATATCCACGCACGTCAACGTGGACAAAATCTTGGTAGTAATATTTGCCTATACCATCAGCGCCACACTCTTCGGCAATTTGGGCCAAATAGTCCACATCGATGCCATCATATGTGATATCAGCCGCCAAACCTTGCACATGATACGAGTTAGAAACTCCGCCAACTTCTTCATTGTGTTCCTCACAACGATATCCGCTATTAATATATAATGGAACCCCTAAACGCTCACGGATAGCATCGAGCAAATCCACCAATCGCTTATCGATGATATGGTCTAATTTATTGCGACCATACTCATCAACTTCATGCCGGTGGCAGTTACAAGCGAACTCAGAGGAATCAAAATATTTGCCTATCTCCATAGTATTATCCTTTCACAAATAATAAGAGGGCAGCTATTCGCCACCCTCTAATCCTTTATTTTTTTAAAATACCATCAATCTTGCTTTGAACTAATTCCAATAATCCTGTGATTGTTGTGTTCCCACCATCTCGCATATTTTCGAGAATCGACAAGAACTCTACAGATGCGAGATATAGCCACACAAGATTGACGGCGAATGCGTAATTGCCGGCCATGAAATCAAAGCACCATGCTCCGGCTGTAGCAATGCAATAGGTTAGCACTTTCGTAATAAAAGGCTTACGCATATGCTTAGATGATATCAACCCTTTACCCCATGCGGCCGGAATTGCGATGTATTTATCAATGCCACCGATATTCTCCGGCTTGGCACCCATATCAATCAACATTTGATATCCGATTGCACTCCATTTGGTTAAAAGGTCAAGAAACACCAACACGACAAAAATGCCCAACACTTGAATATGTTTCAATCCAAGCACATATATCCCCACTTCGGCCACAACTGCGAGTAAGGCCTTTAAGGCGAAGGATTCAGTCATCATTCGCCAAGCCTCTTCAAAAAAGTGTGTAATTTCTCCCATGTGTCCCCTTTATTCTGTGTTAACCGATTTTCTCAATTCTATTTGTAGCGAATGAATATCTAACTCTTCTCATATTTCCAATAGTTACTACGTTAGAGTCATTAATTTGTAATTTAACGTCAGTTGTTTTGACATTGGTGCCGCTGTTAAGATATTCAGCAGTTCCATAAGATGATGGGGAACCCGGCCATAGACTAGGGGTAACAGTTTGTTCTTTTTTGACTTTCAATATAACGTAGTCTTGATTATTGAATACACGGAATATATCGCCAGATGAATTCCAATACCCCTTATTGCTATTAATAGGCAATTTTGTTAAATCGAGTTCGATTGTTTTTGTATTACGCAAGCCATTATTATTTATCATCTTTGAATATACATTATTAATTTCAAGTTCAAACACGCTGCTATCAAATTTTGTAACATTGATTTTTGCACCATTTTCGTATTTTTGTAGCGTTGCTTTTGTTCCACCCTCTGAAATTTCTTTAGTTTCGACTAATGAACCCCAATCGTATTCCTCATTTTCGACTACTAAATTAATAGTATAAGTTCCTATGATATTATCGGTTAGGCCGTAGTAATTAACTTTTATATCACCTTGCATAGTCCTATCAATAGGAACACGCATATTATCAGATTGGAACTCTCGTTTTTCGCCATCATTAATGGATAACTTAAAATGTGGCTCACCTGTGAAATCGATATAAGTTGCTCCTGCATTTGGCTGAACAAATTCGAGGTCTTTCGCTATGTGGTTACTATAACAATTTGTTAGTTCAATTACTTTTGTAAGTACAGTATCCACACTCGTATCACTTAGCCATATATCATGCACCTTTAATAATTGCGCTGCATTTTCTGCGCTGCCTGTTTCACCTTTTGGGCCTCTAGGGCCTTGTTTACCTTCCTCGCCACGTTCACCACGTTGACCATCCTCACCTTTTTCACCTTTTGGGCCTCTTAACCCTTCGAGCAAAGGGAAAATGGTTTCCTTATCTAACTTTAGAGTTAAAGTGTTATCTGCCATAATTCTGCCCCCTTTTTAATCGTGCATTGAAATATCTTGAATAAACGTAATTTTGCCATATCCTAGTTTGATATGCTCACTATCATTGAATATAAATGCGTCATATACAAAGTCCTTAGTCCGCAGCTGTTTTGCGGCTGATACATCACCATTAAGCGTAAATGTAACACTTTTCTCATCGACTTCCGCATCTAAATTAAATATAACCCCTTCATCATGTCGCTTTCTAATTTTACATACCCCAGTAAATCCTGTTAGCACTCTATCGCTATCCTTTGGCACTTGATAAGTAAAACTAAAATCATGTCCGGAGTGTATCACAAAATCATGTTTGACCATAAGCCACCCCCTTGTGAATTAAAACTATCGCCTAATTGCTATACACAACACAAATAAAGTGCCAATGCCTGTAGTTACTAACCTACCATAATTAGTATCTCCGCCGGTAATAGAGGCCGAATAAGCTGCACACTTATCATCGTAATCGATGCCGGCATTCACTCCATGATCATAGCTTTTGTGTGAGATAAATTTAGAGAATTGAATTTTCAAATTAGTAGGCCTATAGTTATAGCGGCTTTCTTCTCGTTTTAATTCTTCTCTTGAAACGGCCCTTTGCTCTACGTTGTAACCTACAGGAATAAACGTGCAATCCGCTCGGTTATACCCTTCTGGAACAGGGCAATAATCCCCATGCCGCACTTGGAACACTTGAATATCGAGATTCTTAACCTCAAAACCGGCTTGATAGATTGATTGGGCATCAATTCTTGAACCTGTAATATTGGCACCTACGATATTGCCATTCTTATCGATTCGGAATGTATTGTTTTCATTCTTGAATGTAGTTCCTGTGATATCACCACCACGCAATGAACCGATGTTTGCAGAAATCGAGGATAAACTATCCACTTGCATATTTCGAGCAGTTACGCTATTAGCTTGGAGCATCTTATTAGTGATGATATTGTCATCGAATAAGGCTTGCCCTGTAACGTGCAGCAATTTACCATCAATGCGAGTGCCGGCCGGTGTGAGGTTGATTCTGCTTATGAGTTCCTTGCCATCAAGTTTCCCAATAGCTTGCGTAACCTTCAATTCAAAACCTTGTGAGATTTGGGTTATTTGAGAGGTTACATTCTTATTGAGGTCTGACAATGATCGTTGATATGCGTTTGCTTGGTCAATGATTCTGCTGCTTAAACCGTTCACATTGGTTTTTACAGTTCCAATCTCGCCCTGTAAGGCCTTAACAGCCTTATCCATAGCATCAAGTCCAAGTGATTCCATATCTAGTAGTGCCTTATCGATTTTGGCTTTTACAGTTACATCGATTGCATCTGTTCGAGGGCCTTCGCCAAATATATCAGTAAACGCAACACTTACTGAATACACTCCGGCATCTAATGGAATGCTTATCACATTATTAGGTGTGAAATAAACTTTGGAGCCAACATAGACATTCATGCCTTTGCATCCAACAGGAATTGTTTCGGTAGAAACCCCAATGCCATTCATGCTGCCAACCGCTTGCACTTGGCTCGGTTTCTTAGGTTGTGGAACATTATATGTTACTTCGGAAGGTGCGCCATAGCCTTTTGATGGGTTATGTGCGTATAGGTACACTTTACCGCTACGATTCTTCAATATACCACTATAGGTTGTGTTATTGCTGCGACCAATCAAGCCATCATTTTGGCTAACTTTCAAATCAAGTCTGAGTTCATAGAAATCGATATCCGCATTCCTAACCTCTAACCAATTAAAGTGTGCCATATCGCTGAATGAGATGGAGAATCCTTGCGGTGCATTCGGCACCTCTGTTTTCATCGCCACAGTAATGCTCTTAGTAACACCTTGCGAAGTGTTGCCATGAGAGTCCTTTACCTTCAATTTCACTTCGTATGTATGCCCTAATTCGCAGCCACTTACTGTGATTTGACCATTACCGGAGCCACCATATTTCCATGTGCCACTCGGCTCACGATACCACAGTTCGACTGTATCCAAACTATTGATTGGTGGAACATCAAATTGAGCCACCACATCGAATGAAAGGACACCATTGCCAATCTCATAGTACTTAGTGAAGAGAGTTACATTGGACACTTCCGGAATGTAATAAGGCACGATAGTATATTGATAAGATTGAACCTCATCAAGACCTTGCTCATTACTTCCGAATAAGTTCATCGATGTAAATTTGAGATATATTGTTTTGCCAATATCTTCCTTCCGATACGGATATCGGAATAAAGCCTCATCTACACGAACGAACCTTTCATCCGCATTGTGATTGATTGCGTTAGTACCATATTGACCTCGAACCAATCCACGCAGCGTGAACCAATTATTAGGATGCACTTCAACATCCTCATAGCTGAGAGCCTCGCCATTTACCCAACAGAGTGTGTTGCCACGTTCTGCATCAATGTGAGTGCCACTTTTTAGCACACCTTGATTTATGGTTACATTGCAGAAGTTACCATTCTGAGCGAATCCATATTTCGTGCGCCCCATTCGAGCCTGTTGAGATATATTCCCTATGCGTTGATATGTTTGGTCATTGTCAGATAGCCACACGGAGCATCCACCCCAACCACTTGGAGCATTTACCCCCACAAATATCTGATTGCCACCAACATCACCAACAGTTTGGAATATAGCCACATCATTGACACTTGGAGCCTCTTGATTGTAGTCCACGAAAGGTCTTTCATTCTCATGCACGTTGTATTTAGCCGGAGCATATGTGCCGGCCGGCTTGCCTTCCGCTGTCAATTCGAGTTGCCCATCGGCTGCCTCATTTACTGATGTGATCACAACGATTTGATGGTCTAATTGGCATGATTTGTCGGTGAGTGTTACCAAATCACCAACCTCTAATGCACAAAAGGCCCAATCTAATCTGAATGTGTACTGCGTTTTGGCATATAGCCTTTTCATGGCTAATTGCTCGGCATAATACTGCGCTCGTGCTTTCGTGTAGAGATAATGTGCTGTTTTCTTCGATGCCGGTTTTAATCCGTTCCGTTGAACATCAGCCACTACCTCGAAGGACACAGTTTCCTTCTCATAGCTATTTGCACGATTAATGAACTCAACTGTAGCCTCGTTATAAGCCTCACTTGAATCCTTCCGCTTATACAAAATCAGTTGACCATCAGAGCCGGCAATGAAGTCATCTGCTGTCAAATCATATTGGATTTGGTTCGCCGGTGTCCAATCTCCGATAGGCTTATCGGCTAATGGTACGATTTTAAGCCTATCAGTAGACCAAAAGACCAAACTATTAGTGATTTCCGCAATATCATTGATGACTTGCTGTGCTTTCGCACTCTTCTGATTTGGTGGTGTGCTGATTAGGATATCGGCTGCCTTGCAGTATGCTCGGAAGTTATCAATCCCATCAATCACCACATCGGCGCCAACTGATTGCAATACATGGACAATGTAATCAGCCGGATTCACATCGACTCCATCGCCTGTTTCGAGGAGTTTCCCTTGAATCTCGAAGTTATACTGAGGAAGGCTCCCTCTATCCCCTAAATCGACCACACCGGCCATATAAGCCAATCCACTATAAGGCATTGCCTTATCCGGATGCTTGGATAACATATAAGGCCACGGAGTTTGACCATAATCACCTTTGAAAAGTGTTAGTTCAATTTTCTCATTAGGGTATTGGTAAACCTCTTTATCTCGCCATACTTTACCGATGCCCTTGATTGGGCCTTCGCATAAGCCAATGGCTGCTGCTACAGTATAAGTGTAAGTGATCTCGGTATGTTTCGAGCCACCGCCTTTGCCTGTCCTTGTAGTGCTTTTGTGTTCATGTGCTGTGAAATCCTCATAATCAATGATGTTCCCACTCACACGAGTTGTGCCTAGAATCTCAGGCACTACCTCGCCATATGATGCGGTGTTGATTTGGAAATCGGCAATCATATCGGCTCTATTTGTGGTATTTCTACCCCTACTGAATAAGAAACCCATCTTATTGCTCCTCTCTATATCTATAAACCGCCCTCAAACGAGGTCTGCCCTTCTTATCAAAGAACAGAGAATCATCTAGTTTCGAGTAAATAACCCCATAATCCACAAAGGAATGAATCACTAGGCCATCACCAACATATATGGCACCATGACTGATGCATCTGCCATATTGGTAGAGAAGGAAATCACCTTCCTTGATTGGAGAGGTCATATCCACCTCATCTGCCACTTGCTGAACATATTTGAGATATTTCTCCTCAGAATGATGCAAGTGCCATTCATTTGAATAGTTTTCAATTTCTAGCCAATCCGCTCGCATCACACCACTATCAACTAATGCTGCAACGAGCAAATAAGCACAATCAACACCTACACCACGAACCATTGTATTGTTCATGTAAGGAGTGCCTAGCCACTTCTTGGCAGCATCTGAAATGCGTTGACCAACGCTCAAATTACTCATCGTATGCTCTCCTTCAATGGCACATAAGGTGTTGCCCTGTTTCTGCTAAAATTATTGAATTTATTTTTACAGTCATTTGCTGTCTTATCGCATCCGGCAAAGATATAGAATGTATCTCCGACCTTCGGTGCAATTTCAAGCGCACTCATGTAAACGATCACACCATTATCAGACTTTAGAATCTGAGTGGATTGTCCGGCCAATGGGCCTGTTATCCAATCAATGCCACCGGCAGCATAATAGCCATTAGCGAATGGCACATCAATGCGAATTGCATTGGTGCCGGCTAATGCTGTAACCTTCCCTTTCTTGCGATAGTTGTGGATATCAACTCCGCATTCTTTGGAATAGATACTGTAAGGGCATTGAGGATAATATCTGCGATTAGGATATTCGATATTTAGCTTTTGCACGATGGATTTCACATTCAATTTTAATGTGAGGCCACCGCCTTGCGATACCTCACACAATCCTGTGAATAGACCAATAACACCGATGATTTTGTTGGCATCATCAAAGAACGCTCGTTTGAGCGTGAACTCTGCACCATCAAAACCACCATTGTGTGCTACCGCCATAATTGGAACACCGCCAATCTTATCTCGTTCATCGGTCGAGATGCTAACAGTCATTTTATCCACACTAACTGTGCTATTAGTGGCAATCTTATCACGCACGATGATTGGCCCATCGCCTTTGTAGATTTTAGAATCATAAGACACACTCGCCTCAGATTCTGACCAATAATAAGAAACCCCACTCTTCAATCGCAACTCGTAGAGGTCGCAGCTATTAAAGTGTTTCTCGTTGTTAAGGTGATTCCTTAGCACCTCACTAACTTCCTTCATATTTGCCCCCTATCGTGTAGTTACTAATTTGAATGATTTGGACTTGTACACATTTGTATAGACATATTCAGCTGTCATATCTCCGCTGAATCGAACGAGCCAATAATATGTGTAGTCGGCTGTGATTACGGAGTTAGGTGCAACTGTTTGACCGGCTGCCAACCTAATCACTCCCTTATCACTCAACTGAATT
>OATU01000422.1_pt1 | contig 37590 bp, 68 predicted proteins | sample 1516711 | NCBI WGS metagenome assembly OATU01 (sample SAMEA2579971, study PRJEB22360) | human gut metagenome | biome: human gut; feature: human-associated habitat; material: faeces | place: Denmark | collected 2008/2010 | reverse complement strand
ATTACTATTGAGCACAGTATATAAGTCCATCAGCTCCTTGCCCTGAGCGGCCGAGAGAGGCAATTTCGCGTTATCGGTCACACAGTTATTTACAATCTGGCCAATCAGACACGCCCCTTTAAAAGCTGCTTTTATATTACTAATTGTTGTTGATAGTTTTCCTTTGCTCTTAATATTGCCAATTGCTGTGGCCGCATCTGGGACGGTTGCACTGCCGGAATAATCCTCAAAAGTCGGTGTATCCAGGTCTTTCAATGCAGCATCTGCTTTATCCCAGTTATTGTTCTGATCCTGAACTGAGTAGAAATCGCTCTCATCTGGTTTCTTGAAATTATAATTTGTCGTATTAGTTGCCATTAGGTAATTCTCCTTTCGATAACTCTTCATGAGTCAGCTGTAATAATTCCATATGCTGGTATGCTTGCAGCTCCTGAATTCTATTTTTAAGGTGTCCGCCACGGATCCGCTCATGCGTATACGCCGCCAGTTCTGCATGTGTAAAAGTTCCGACTGCTCCATAGGTGTTAAAAATGTACTCGTACAGCACCTTCAAATGTGCTGGTACTGCCTCTTCTATCGTCTGTTTAATATCCGCCATATTTCCCGGAATGCCCGATGTACCCGTGAACCGGATGGTAATCGTATACGCGGGAAAATTCTCCACGATATTAACCGCAGCGTTCGTAAAGCTTTCCGCAATGTTCTGAATCAACGAAGCAGTTGTTGTCCCAGCTCCGGATATCTTCGCCTTAATGCGTTCCCGGCGATACCGGTCGGATTTAGCGGCGTCGGGGACAAGGCCCAGTAATCGTTCGTATCGGGCAAGCGTATCCGAAGCAGATCCCACAAAGCAGTTATCGATGGTCTTATACATTTCTGTGTCAAGGCCATCTGTCTGCTCAGAAATAATGCTCTGCAACGTCTTCATCGTCTCATTGTTTTCATAATAGTCCGGAAGCAGTTTAATTAATTCCATAGATCCTCACCTCCGAAAAATCTACAGTTCCTATAACCGGAATAGCTTTATCAGTAATAATCACATTTGCCATGGCGCCATTCAATTTTAAGTTGTCATAATCCTGTACACCCTCCGTGGCCAGGAGCAGGCTCCCGATCCGGGCATAACTCACACGATAATCCGTAAATACCAGTCCTTTTAGGTACGTGTTTAGAGATACCCGGAATGCCTGCAGTACATCATCTTTGGCTTTGCTGCCGTCCAGCGTAACATCAGCCACGACGTTGACAGCCATGGATGACGGGCTGTCGATCGTGACATCCGCTCCGATGGGGCGGACCGTTTCCATATAAGCCGACACTGCGCTTTCAAGAGATGTGTCTATATTCTTATCACTGTCCACGATCAGGACCGTCACGGTACCAGGGCCGCTGTCCAGCGGAAAAACCTTGGCATCTCCGACACCTGGCACGTCTAAAGCCCATAACTTATAGTGGTATGCATTTCCCGATGTAGCTGGCAGCTGCACTTTTTGCAGGAATCTCTCCCGCAGGGCTCCGTCCGTCTCCTCGTCAGCTCCTGCTGATATGATGTCAGTCAGTTCCGCGGTCACTCCCGTTATATTTGATATCGGCTGCACGGATCCTGAATACTGGTTTCCAATGTCACCCGGAGTTTCGCACTCAGCCTCGTACTCCGTACCAGACGCCAGTTCCCTTGTGACAGTATAGACCAGGGAGTTTAGCCCCCAGCGGCTGCCGATCGGAACTGCTCCTGTTGTTATCATTTTTCGCACTGCAGCGCTGGCCGTTTTCCTCGTTACACCGAATGCAGCTATTGCCCTGTCAAGATACTCGCCGACTGCGGTATCCGGAAAGACCAGATCCAGATAGTTTTCCAATTGGAAATTCTGCTGTGCCAGAAAGTACGCACAAGGTGCCAGCGCATCATAAATAACGCTTCCTTCCCGCTTATCCACGCTGCCGGGTACTTTATTCAGCATGGCCTGCAGCAATTCTTCATACGTCATACAGGCACCTCCGTTTCTATTTCGATATCTCCATAAATACAGAAGACATTAAAAGAGCATTGGCACGTGTCCCCAGTAAAAGAAAAGCTGAATCCATCAACTTCCCGTATCCTGTCGTCACGCAACAATGCTTCCTGTATCATTCTCTTCATTTCTGCCCGTACATAGGGCTGCTCCTCTCCGATCAGTTCTTTCCATGCAATTCCATAACTGAAACTGTATACGGGGTATTCATACTGTTCGGTATCAAGTACCTTATAAATAGCCTGCTTTAATGCTTCCAGATCGTCTACGTACCCTTCTATCTTACAGGGCAATACTTTATAAGTCTTCCCTTCAAAGGTCTGTTCCCGGAGCGCCATACCGGTTGTAAGTTCCATGTTATCCTCCTATCTGATATGGTTTCCCAATGATTTCCAGAATATAGTACTCCCGGCCGCCATCGTTACGGAGCAGCCGCACCTTGTCGCCACTGGCCAGTCTGGTTTTCATGTTCCCTGTTACCATGCTCATAGGAACTGGAAGATCTCCGACCATAACAGCACCCCCTTTGTACTCCCCGATCACTACCGCAGTCACCTTCCGGTTATTCAGGTAATTGTTTACTATCGTTTTTATGACATTAAACAGCTCGTTCGCTCCATTCCTGTCACTCACCAGCCATCACCTCAACTTTCATAGTGTGAACCGGCAGGAAATCGTGTGTAACCTTTTTCACGATCAGCCTGTGGCCCAGTCCAATCTCATTTATGCTTCCATAGATGCTGTTTCCGGCACGCACCCGGAGATCTCCCAGGCATTCCAGTTTCAATGTTTCTTTCTCATGGTTATACAGTTTAAGAAGATTGTTCGCCCGCTCCTGCGCTTTTGCCGCATTATCAATCCCGGAAGCTGATGTTTCGAAATATTGGAGAAGGCCATACCGGTTTATGGATTCCTGATCAGCAGCGGCACCCACGTCCATTTTCTTGCTATTTTCATCTTTCCAGCCTACCTTGATCCGGTTGTAAAAATCATCATCAATGGATTTCTCCCAGCTGTAGCCGGTGCACAGGCTCCGGTCTCCCAATACAAGCGGGAGCTGCAAATTTCGCATATTCCAGAGGCATACAGATCCATACTCATCACGGACGCAATACATCTCCTGTGTCGCAATCAGCGTATCAGAGATGGCCTGCGTCACTTCATCAAGCCATGTTTTATCCGAATCTGCAATGGTCGGTAATACATATCCCGGTTCCTCCAGCGTACCGGGGTTCAGAGACAAAAAGGTGCACATATTCTGTACCAGGTTCTTCAGTGTCCCATTTTCCAGCACAATAATCTCCTTTGCTTTCGCATACCGTAGCTGGTCATAGACTTTAACCTTAATAATTCCGGATTCGTCGCCGGATACCTTAAAAACAGTTCCAAAAAAGATGCCATCAGCCTGATCGTTATCAGTCAGGCGAACAACATCTCCGTTTTGCAATATAAGATCATCATTGATATACGAGATATCCATGCTGCTGGATCCATCATTAAGAACATCCGACCAGGATATTTCCGTACACATGCCTGATATGTCGTATATATATCCTCCTGTTTCGACTAATACTTCCATATACACCTCCTATGATGGGATAGTGAATACCTGGCCCGGATAGATTAGGTTTGGATTCTTGATGCTGGGATTTGCTGACACAATTTTTTGATACTGGCTGCCATTCCCATAATACTTCTTAGCTATCCCCCACAGCGTATCTCCTGACTGTACTGTATGTGTTTTATTTGCAGTTACAGCTGGGTTCTCAGCAAGAGGCGTTTCTTCCTGTTTTACCGTAGCATCAGGAGTCTGGATAGCTACATACCTTTTTCCTGCCCCTTTATACTCCAGGAGTGTCAATGATATATACTTATCCCCTTCTTCTCCTGCTTTTTCCACTACCTCTACACTCTTTACCAGTACCTTGACGCTGATATCATCTGAAATATCATTCGATGCAATAAACCGGATCGGCTTCTTATTCTTCTGAGCCTTCCGGAACATCTTCTCGTAGTAATCTGCATCAGCCTCTGCGCCCGGCTCCATATAATTGACGTCCTGACTGGGAAACTCTGCCTCAAAGCTATATTCTTCAAGTGAACAGTAAGAAGGGATGGAAACCTGCCCTTCCTCCAGCACCTGATACGTCTCGATATTAAGTTCTCTTGATCTCTTAATCTCCTCCGGATTGACCGGAAGCTTATATTTCTTGCTGCCATATTTGAAATATACTGAGTATGACATTAAGCCGGCACCCCCTCTGGAGCAGTTGCAATCATTTCTTTGAGCTGTTCAGATACATGACTCATAATGTTGTCGGTATCTGCCTCTTTGGTGATCGGACCGCTGAATTCCACCATGATATTTGGCGCAAGCGTATTTTGGGAGATGCGGGCAATATAATCGCGCTCTGCAAGCTTTCGCATCCACTCGATATCCTCTTCGTTTTCAACCTTTACTGCACCATTCTTTCCTTTACCCTTCACAGTTGCAGGACTTCCGTCTGTAGCAAACTGACCGTAGTCAAAGCCTTTTGTATCTTTCGGGGCGAAGCCAGAAAAGAGGTTAGAGGCACGATCAGCCAGTCCTGCGCCGAGATCATATCCTTTATTAGCAAAATCAGCGCCATTCAAAAAGTCTTTTTTCTTAACGACTTCTTCCCAACCGGCTGCGTCTTTTGCTTCTGTAGCCGCTTTTTCAAGCCCTGCTTTAAAATTATCCAGCCCTGCAGATATCTGCACATTTACACCTGGGATCCTGTTAATAATGGTTTCTATTGAGCGAGCCATTTCAGCAATATAGCCTATGACTGTAGAAGCCAAATCATAGAACAAAATTTTCACAGCGGCTATCGGATCATTCCACACATTAGCAAAGAAATTAACCACTTCAGCGATAATGTTATACATCATGATGAAGTAGTTGATTACAGCTGCCACCCAGCCTCCGATTACTGCACCGATAATACCTGTTGCCGATATCGTTGATCCTGAAAAATGATTCACTGCCGCAACTGCTGCATAAAATACTGCAATCAATACCAGTATCAGCCCAACAATCCAAACAATCGGGCAGGCATACAGAGCTGAATTCAGCCCAAGTTGGGCAGTAACCTCAGCCCATGTGGCCCCTGATGAGGCCCACATTGCCAGAGCAAGAATTCCTATTGATACCGCCTGTGCTCCTGTACGTATCGCCGATATTAATGCCAGTCCATTGGATATTCCCAAAACAAGCGCATAAGCTCCTACCGCGGCAACAGCCGCCCAGATAAACGGCGATATCATTGGCCATGCAGTAACGCAAAAATCAATAAAATCGCTCATTGCGTCCCCCGCTAAATGAATTGCCCCAATCAAATTATTGATAGCCTGTTGACCTGCTTCAGAATTCAGCAGACCATTAATTTTTTCAAATACTCCGCCAAAAGCCTGCGTGCCTGCGTTTTTTATCCGGTTCCACACATCTCCGAAGGTCTGCGGCATAGTCTCAAACTTTTTATTGATATCATCAGCAGAATCAAACATAGCGTTTTTAATAATTTCCGCCGTAATTGCCCCATCTGATGATAATTCTTTCAATTCACCTTTTGATACGTCAAGATACTTTGCGATCGCATTGGCCACCATCGGTGCATTTTCCATGATGGATCGGAATTCGTCCCCCTGCAGTTTTCCAGACGCCATGGCCTGCGTCAACTGTAGAAAAGCAGACTGTTGTTCCGAAGTACCGGCGCCAGATACTTTCAATGATTTCTGAAGCAGTTCTGTAAAGCCAATGGCTTCCTGATTGCTTCCGAAAGCATCACCCGCCAGCATCTTCATTTTTGCTACAGCGTTAGCCATATCATCATACTGTCCTCTCGCACGGTTAGCTGCGGCGAAAATATCGTCTTGAAGTGCCTCCTGTTCTTCAAGGCTTCCTGTGATCATAGCCAGCCTGGCGTTGGTATTGGTGTAGCTGTCAGTAAGATCCACAACCTTCTTCACCGCTGCAAGACTGGCTACTGCTCCAACAAATTTAGCGATCCCGGAACTTGCTGCTCCTGCAACACGACCAGTACGGTCCATAGAGTCATTCAATTTATCCGTATTTTTGCTTGCCCCCAAAGTTTTCGTGGAGGCAGCGTCTACTTTTCCAATGAATTTATTTAAAGTAGTGCTGTATCCGTCCATCAGCCGGAACATTGCGCTTAATGTTGGCATGACACACCTCCTATTTCATTTGATTGGCAAGCCTTTTCTCTTCCTCTATTCTAAGATCAATACTTGCATATATGAAAGCACGCTCCCGCTGGCTCATAGACACCAAAAACGAGGGTATTAAATGGAGTTTCTGCAGGGCAAAGTGAGCGTAATTTAACTCAACATCACCCTGCTTTATCAGTTTTTTGCCTCGTCAATATCTTCGTTGATATCCTTATCCAGGCCGGAGATATCATACACCGCTTCTAAAAGCGCACCATATTCACCAACATAAAGCATTTTTGTTAACAGTTTTGATGCTCCCAATACGCCATACGCATTCTGTAATTCCGTATTTTCAAGTTCTGGTTCTACCACCGCTGCTGCAGTTAATTCTTGATTGTAAGCTACCCGGTCAAAGGATTCGTTTCCCTTTTTATCTCTTTTCGTATACTTCTTAATCAGTCCTTCATTCTCCTGCTGAGTGACCGGGCGGATCACAAACGGAACCGGCTTTCCGTTTTCTTTAAATCTATTGGATACAAACACCTCTCGGTTTTCTGTCTGCTCCGGGTGTAAAAATGCATTTAAACTTCCCATATTTTTTCTCCTTCTATCTCATATTCTCCGGAAAGGCATAACTCTCCAATTCATCCACATCATCAAACGTAAAATCAGTATCTACGGTATTCAGATCTTCGCTGGAATCGTCCAGATAGGCCACCGGCGCCTTTGCCAGAATACAGTTCCTCATAACCACCACCCGGCGTCCCACAGTCGATGCAGGATCCTCATTCGTGGTCTGAATACTGATCTGCGGAACCTTGCCCTCTTTGATATACTGCTGATAGACAGCAAGCGCGGCGGGGCTTACGTTGTACATAGTCAGTGTCCCTTTTCCCTCCGCTCCTACAACCTTATGCTGTGTCATACGATGTCCCAGGAGCCGCTTTGCAATCACCTTAAACTCAATACTTGCATCTACCTTCGAGATCTCGAAGAAATAACGGTTCTGGCCATCGATTGTAATGTACGCGCTGCCTTCATTTCCTGTCACCAAATCATTGATTTTTGTGTAGTTTCCCATGTCCACCCTCCTTATGACAGATTAACTGTAATATAGATCTTCTCTACGCTGTCAACCGGCTGTACTGCTACTTCGATTACAACAGCATCCGAATCATTTCCCTTCGTGACCGTAACATCGTCAGTCACAAAATTCTGAAGTGCCCCCATCGTCTGAAGTGCAGCAAAGTAGTCCACCAGAGACGCCTTCAGAAGAGATCTGCCTTCATCATTATTGTTGACTTTCCCGACATAATTCGCTTCAAAGATCTTCGTGATATCGTTGGCGATATTGTCAACAGTCCGAATCACTCTGTTCTTCGTGAACATCTTTCCTTTGTCCACCGTAACCGCAGTTAAGGAGTTGATGTCATACACTACAGATACATTCTGGGCAGTGTCTACCTTAAAAATGAACTTACCCGCAGTGACAGCCGCCTCCATCTCTGATTTTGTCATTCGGGGTTTAACGTCGATGGCCCCCGCATAAACCATACCAGTATTTGACGTAGTGATACTGGCACCGGCTGTGGCTCCTGCCACCCATGCAGTTACCTCTGCAGCCGTCAGTTCCTGATTTCCTGGCATGATGATGCCCTGAACAACATTGATGATCCCCTCGCTGTCTGCCACATGGTTCGCGAGCACCGCCTGACACTTCACACCCTCATCGTCCCTCATGGCCCTGATCCATGTCGCAATCGCTGTTTTGTTGACCTCCTCGCCCTCTCCGTCATAGGGATAGCAGAGGGTATTGAACTGAACTGTTTTAAGGGCTGTAAGAGCCGAAGTGACGTCAGCTACTTTGTGACTTGCTTTGAGTTTATATACCAATACCGTTTTAGCTTTTTTCAGTGCTTCCGCAGCCAGCTTCTTATCTATCGCTGTGACTCCGTCTGGCCATGCTGCTTCTGTTGCCGTGATCGTATACACAGCGCCATCAGCGCCCGCACTCATTTCCTGCAGGATGACAACGATCCCGCGGTCCCCTGGTGTAATAGACAGCGGCTCATTTGTCCGGATATTGATATAGGCTCCGGGCAGTACCTTGTTTTGGGATTCCCATGTTCCCGCCATAACTTATTCCTCCTTTATGTCTGTATTCTGTGATACCGTCTGCATTGCCGGTGTTTCGTCAGGAAGATATTCTCGGTAATCAACGTCGAAAAGAAAATGCAGGACACTATCCACAATCTTTAAGTTTCTATTCCTGATCTTAAAATCTGCTGCCGAGAACTCCCGGCTTAAGTCCTCACCGACACGCCAGCACTCCTCAAATGGTTCGTTTTCGGATTTCGGAAAGTACAATACATCTATCCTGACCGAATTCTTAAGTCGGCCATTAATACCTCTGGAAGGCTCCTGTTCATAGAAGGTAATCATGAAACACGGCTGCGCAAAGTTCTGCGGCACATTTTCAATGTAGACCTTACACGGCCTGACTTTCTTCAATCCTGCCGTGATGTTCCTATATATTTTTTCAATCATGCCTGCGCTGCACCGCCTTTACTTCTTTCTCAAACTCCTTCACCAACTGCTTCTGAACCTCCCCCTTTGTTTTCTCCAGGACAAATGTTCCTTTTACGAATCCCTTTGTCGGTCCTCCTTTTTTTGTTACAATGCGATGGCCGTAATTCCAGTAGGAGGCGTAACTTGCATTGTTTACCAGTTCTGCTTCCACGCATTCCTTTGTTTTCTTCGTAGGAAGCTTATGCCAGCTTTTTCGCAGGAATCCGCCTACTCCCGGATTTGATACTTTGAAGCTGACAACGGTCCCTGCATCGGGCCCGTTCTTGACGGTAAAGGTCACCGGATTCGGATGCTTTCCCACAGGCGTGTGTCGTTTCGCATAGGCAACACCATTGTTTACGGCCTTATTAAGTACCTTTTTATCAATCTGCTGGATATCGTCCACCATCGCCATCAGCTCCTTACGAAACTGATCAATAGCTGCCTTATTCCTGCGATAATTACTACTACTCATACATTATCATCTCTCTTTATTTCACATTGCCACTGATAGGAATACGGGTGGCACTCTCCCAAATCAGCTTCGATGGTCTTTCCGGTTCTGAGTGTGATCAGCAACTGATCTCCTTCCCGGATGTCTTCCTCCAGGCCACAAAACAGCTTATGGCTGTTCACAATGGCCGGATTCGGCGCACCAGTGGATACCTGACCCGAAGAACTGTACCGGCAGGGCCGATCCGTTGCCACAGCTGTTTTCACTTGCTTCGTGATACCATCTATTTCGACGTCTGTCCATCGGTACACATCCATTTTGGCATCATACATTCTTGCATACGGGTTTCGCATATCCTCTCAGCCTCCTGTGCCTCCTCAGACCTGCCTTATCACTCTCAGACAGGCCATAGATACTCGCCTTCGTGTTTCCCTCCGTCTGTGCCCAGGTAATGCTCCCATCACCTTCCTTGATACTTGCAATCTCTGGGTTATATCCGTTTCCCTCCACGGCCTCATAGTCAATAATTCCTTTCGCCTTTTTTCGTACAAAGGGTTCCAGAATGTCCGGTACGCAATCTGGATCCAGGTTGCAGTAATCACAGACTGTCAGAATCAGATCCGAGATGATCAGATCATGGTCTTCTGTACCAAGCCGTAGATTTTGCTTTACTGTCTGCAGCATCTCTTTCCTATTCATCTTATACCTCCATAGTTTCGATCTTCTGATGGGTCATACTGTGAAGAGCAGATTGGCGGTATTTCTTAAGCTGTGCATAAGTTGGAACAGATTCTCCTCTCAGCCTTAACTGTCCGTTTGTATAGGAAGTCAGTTCAGCATTGGTTGACCTTCCCAGATATCCGTGTGTTACAATGGATACGCTTACAATCAGGCTTTCTTTGACCGTAACCGGATTTCTGCTCAATGATACAGCATCGATCCTCACCGCCATCAGACCACCTCCATCTGCTCCCGGTTCTTAATAACCTCGTCCGCAATCATCAACGTGATTTCCAAAATGTAAAGATTGCTCCGGTACGTTGGCTGAATTTTCACGTCTACAAAGCTTCCATCTTCCTCCTGGGTCACTTCACAGCCGCCTGATGCCTCTACTTCGCCATTATATATCAGTTCATAGGTGGCATCTTTAACAACAAAGTATTCTGATTTGACAGAATGGACGAAATACTTTACATGTCTGTCTTCGCCCAGAATAAAACGTATCATAATGCCACCTCCTGACATTCTGGAATCAATCGGGTAAACAGATACTCTGTAAACTGCGGCTCCATTTGATATGGCGCCTGAAGGAGCTCAAACGTATACTTTGGAAGTGGCAGCGCGTGAATACAGATATTTCCGGCATCTACGGTATAAAGCATCTTTGAAAGATACGTCTGATTTCCTGCTTCATCTTCGGCCACCACCTCTACCACATATTCTCCGTCAGCATCAAAAGGGACCGGCACATTCCACCGGTCCTCATCTGCCTTCTGTAGTATTACTTCTACGCCATCTACCAGGCCAAATACACGTGCTACTGCCATGGTATTGCCTCCTTAGTCTGTAACCTCCACGCTTATCACGTAGGTCTTGCCAGCATCTACCGGATTAGGTGTAAGCGTAACGGCCTTAATCGTCGGGGCTACGGTATCGAGTGTCACTGTCCTGGTTACGGTCGTGCTCTTACCCGCGGAGTCTGTCGCCACAACTGTGATCGTGTTGCTTCCGGACGCCAGCGTCAGAGCCTTGCTGAAGGAACCATCTGCCCCTACCGTCACGGCCTCTGCTGACCCGCTGTTAAGCTTAACCGTCACGGTGACTGGGCTGGATGTGATGTCATTGGTCGTACCGGCTACAGTGCAGGCTGCCTTATTCGTAATCAAACCATTTACCGGAGCTGTAACACTTAATGTCGGAGGCACTGTATCGATTTTAAAGGTTACTGACTTCTGAGTCGCAGCGTTGCCGTCGTTATCAGATGCATCGATCTTAATTGTATGGCTGCCATCTGACAAGGCTGTAGTCGGTGTATAGGTGCAATCGTAACCACCAGTAATGGCCGTCTTTACAATGGCGCTGCCTGTAACCTTGCTGCCGCTGTCAATGGTAATACCAATCGTATCTGGATTAACTCCAGAGTCGTTATCTGTGACTTTCCACTTAATGGCCGGCTTATTATTGATGATCAGTGCGCTGGCCGTCGGATATGTGATTGTAATAGCTGGGGCCGTCTTCTCCTTTACGCGGAGCTGCAGGCTGCTTCCGAGTGTGGCATCTGTGTCATTTTTTGTGGTCACGTTCCCGGCCTCGTCCGTGGCCTTGATCGTCACTGGAAAATAATGCCCGTCGTTATTGTTATAAGACGACGTGGCCGGCGCTGTAATTGTGGCCTCATATTTCTTCGAGGTACTGTTATAGGTCAGTGTGGTTGTAACACCGTTAATTACGGCCTGTACTGTCTTAACTGCCATATGTCAGACCTCCTTATCCGATCTTATGCTTAAACGCAACAATCCTGATCTGCTTCGGCTCATAGACTCTTTCATAGTTGATGGCATTCATCAGTTCCGCCTTCGTCGGAGTCTCTACATGCTCTCTGGCAAGGTCAGTCCATTTGATCCCACGTGCATGCATGATGAACGTCTTACGGTTAATCAGGTAATCTACACCGGATCCCTTCTTCTTGTCTCGATCTACTTCAGTAGCAACAAAGCCGACGGGAGAACCATTTCCGAATGCAATTGCCCCCTGGCCAAACAAATATGTGGTATATACGCCATCTGCGACCGGACAGCCATCATCCACAATTACCCGGCGTCCCTGGTAGGTATCAAACTCAACATCAGTAGAATCCCGTTCTGTGTCGATCAGGTTATTTTTCTTCAGAAAAGCCTTTGTGGCGCTGTGCATGGCCACAGCCGTCAGCTGTCCCTGGGCGTCACCGAGCAGCTGCAAAGCATCAATAAAAGCGCTGGCACTGATCTTCTGGGCCGCGGCGGAACCCGCTGCCGAAATGTCCAGGATATGGTCTGCAAGTGGTGTTTTGGTCTCTGCTGGTTCTGTTGTAGTCTGATAGCTGCCGAACACTCCGGAAAGCACCTGGATCAGAATCTTCTGGTACTCTCTCGCCCAATATCCCGCTACCAGATCACCAATGGCGGCCATCGGGTCACTGCCGGCAAGCGCAGCCGATAAATCTGTGGCAGCCCACATATTAGCCCTGCGCACTGTCGTAGATACATCCTTGTTAGACGTGATCTTCTTTGCAGTCAGATCCTGATCCTCGATAATGTCCTCAGAATCTCCGCTCAGATCCTCGAAAAACGGCATCTGGTGGATCGGCGCCGCTTCACTGGCCAGACGGTCAAACTCTGCATTATTTGTGATAATTCCGCTCTGGAAGAGTGCGGATAACTCCATGGTCCGGTTCACGACATAAGGCGTGAAAAGTTCCGGTACAATGACATCTGATAATCTTGTTACTGGCATTTAATCACCTGTTCCCTTTCTTATACGTTGATGGTTACTCCGGCCGCGGCCGCCAGGGCCTGGGCCTGTGTCGGATTCTCTTTCAACAGCTTCCCCTGTTCTGTCAGGTTAAAGCTGTCTTTTGCAAATGGATTCTTAGCCGGAGGAGTCCCCCCGCCGGCCGGTCTATAGTCTGCCCCCGGCTCCGTCTTAAACAGATGGGGAGAGGACTCCTTCAGGGGCTTCACGACATCATCAATCCCGACCGGCTTCCCGTCCTTGTCGAAGGTAAACTTGTCGAGCCCTCCCTGCTTATAGATAATATAATCGGCATCAACCACACCTGCCTCTTTCAACTTATCCTTCAGGGCGTATTCTTTTACCGTGTTGGCCGAAGCGACCTCCAAGGCTGTCACCTTCTCCTTGTACTCCTTGACCTGCTTCTGAAGCTCCTCATTGTCCGAGTTGTCTTTTTTCAGCGTCTCGATCGTTGTATTTGCTTCCTTCAGCTTCCCGTTGATCTCGTCGAAACGTTCCTTCGGTACAAAATCTTTTACAGATTCGTTCCATGCGTCTACCGCGATCTGTGCGTGCTCCTCTGATAATCCCTTTGCTACTAACTCTTCTTTCTTCATGATCCCTTGCTCCTTTCGATTCATCTTCACTTGTTATCCCGGTCGTGTCCGGTGATGTCTCCCTCTTTTTCGCCTGGGATACCAAAAAAGGCGAAAAAATAACACCCAGGAGATTCCTGCGTGCTAATAACTTAGTAATGGTGCTTACCTCGCCACTAAATAAAATACCAGGGTATCTATAACCCTGGCACTCTTTACTCAACGGCCTATGATTTTCTTTTTCCCTGGCTGTGGCTGCGTCTTATAGAGTTCTTCCTTCCCTACATAACACTTTGGAAAAATCTTGGAAAGATGGTTCTTTACATCTTCATCCATCTTTAATCCGCGAAATTCTTCTCTGCGTCGGTCAAACTCCTCATATGTGGTGATTTTTAACAATTCTTCTTTCAGATTCATTTCACCGCCTCCTCAATTAAATCATAGAGCTCTGGACATTTGCTTTTAACCATTTCTGGATTTGCAATATATTCCCGGAACGGCTCTGACACAAACTCCATCATCAATTCATCACGAAAGTTACCCTCGCTATCAAATGCGTCCCATACCGTTTCGGCATATATCCTCCCTTGATACGGAGATACAAGCCCATCTTTTTCCAATAGAAATATATCGACTGGATTTCCCTCATTATCATAATAGGTCTCCGTTTTTATATCCCAAATATCAACTTCGCCTATTATCTTTTTCCTGATTTGAGATATTTTCTCGAAGTCCATCATCTTATTCTCTACCAGATGCCCTATTTCATGAACAACATCTTCTGTTTCCGCTCCTTTTGCCACATACAGTATATCACGAGTATAGTCATACTGGCTAGAGCCAATCTGGCCGACATCAATGACCGTGCCTGAGTGGATCTGCTTCTGTACCTTTGGTGGAACTGATGCAATCGCCTCATTGGCTGTCAATCTTTCCCTTGTTGTATTTCCAGCCGCTTTGTTATTTCTAACCAGATACTCTGTTTTTTCCTGTTTTTCTACTGTTTTGTCTTCTGCATACTTCTGTTTCCATTCTCTATACGTCATATCAGCCGGAACCTCCACAGTCTTCCCCGTCTCCGGGTCCCTGGCCACCCGTGTCTCACCGGACAGATCATCATCATCATCATAATAGGGCACATCGGTACAGCGGCAGAAGCAGTGGAACGGCGGCATGTTCTCGCCAGTAATCTCTTTCCCCACCTCGTAGACCTCACCGTCTTTATCCCCGCAAATCTCGCAGGTCTTACTATCCAGAGTAGCCAGAATCTGATATTTCTCCACACTGTCCTCTTTATACCCCGCATGGGTGGCCTCACTCATCAGGAAGGAGCTCTCTGTATGAAGCAGCCGGTAAGCATCGAACTTTTTAGCATTCATCTTTTTGGTAAAGTCATTGGTCAAGGCCTGCGGACTCTTCCCCTGGACCATCATGGTTGTGAGCGATTCCATGAGTTGGGTCTGAAGATGATCCTTCTGCTTCCAGAGCCGGCTGGAAAAACTGGCGCCGTTGAAAGGGTACTCCAGCAGCTTCTCCACCGCGTGTGGATCTACCTGGGCGAATGCAGCGTGAAAGCCATGGTACTGATCGATGCTATACCATGTTCGGTAATAGGTATCCTTATAGACCTCCTTCATGGCTTGCTCTGCCGTCGCCTGATAATCAACTGCATACAGCTGGCGGAGCATCGCGTCAACCTGGGCTTCTAAAGCTTCATACCTTGTGATTCTGGCCTTAATGGACAGGTTGTTGACCGTCTGATTATGTTTACCGATGTTTTCCATGGCGAGGTCGATAAAATCCCGTAGATTACCGATTTCAGCCTTGCTAAGCTGCCTCTGTGCCGCCGTATAGGACAGGCCATTCTCTTCCGCGTATTCGAAGTAGAAAGCTTCTATGGTCTTCTGCAGTTCGCGGCGCGTCTGATTAAAGGCTTTCTCCAGTTTTGCATAGTATTGGTTTACCTGCATCTCTCCCGCTTTGTACATGGCTTCTTGTCGTGTCTGCCAATAGCCCATTACTCATCACCGCCCTTGCCGCCTGGGTCCTTTTCGTCCGGATCCGCAGGAGGGAACATCTCGGAGATCTCCCGCTGGGCCTCTGCATCTTCTTCCTTTTGGGCGTTCAGAGTTTCTATCTCCTTTTCCGGATCCTCGACCCACGGGTGCTTTGACACGATGGTCTCATCGGAAATCACCCCCTTCGACTGCTGGGCAATTTGGGAGAGCTCCAGATCATTCTTGACACTGGTACGTGTCCATGTCTGAACGATTGTGTCGTCTTTGATCTTGATATTCAGTAACCGACAGACGCACCGGATAAACCGGCCAAAGCCCAGTTTAAATTCTGTCTCCGTCAGGCCTGATTTAAGCTCCAGGAGGGAATATAAAAAGCCCAGGGCCACGCCTGAGCTGTTTCCAAAATTCTGCGGATCCGGATCGATTCCCTGTCCCTGTTCAAAGATACATTTTCGGGTTGTCGCAAGCAGTTCCTTTCGGGCCTCCACCGGCAGCTCAATCGTTAGGGTGGAAACTCCCGACTTGTCCTCCCCGCCTTCATTCTCGATCTGAATTGCTTTGTAGTCCTTCAGTTCCCGGAGGAACTGGCCCAGATCGTCGCCACCATAGTTGGTAAGCACGAAAATAACTTCCTGGATATCTTCCAAGTCGTTGACAAATCCACTGAATACTTTGCAGTAGACATCAATCAAAGGCTTTATATTATCCAGGTCACCTGTATTGATATTGTTATTGAAAAATGGGAAGAATGGCACCTCGCCGATATCATGCGTAAACTCATTTACCAGATTACTGTTTCCTTCTGTGTCAATCAGGGTAAAGGAGTTATATGGCATCAGTCCGGTATCGATTGCGCCTCCTGCCTCCACCGCATACGCCTGACAGGTCGTATCATTCCAGTATTCGTAGACGTCCAGTTCTTGCCCGCTGTCTGTGACATCGTGATAGCAGCGTAATGCTCCTTTAAGTTCTTTCTCCAGATTATTACTCCACACTGGGATCACCTGTCCTGATGGCACTATGGCATATTTGTACTGCTTCGTATTTCTGTCCTTCCAAAGATGTAGCCATGCTACAGAAGCGTTGGAAGCCTCTACACAGAGATCCTTGCAAGTCTTAGCATACTTATCTCCCAGGAACGCCGTCAATGCTTTATTAGATGCCTTATCGCCCAGATCGAACAGAGGCGGCGCTGTAAACATATAGGACGCTTTTTGATTGACCAGGAGACCGTGGAAGTTGAGGGGGATCCTGTTATCTGCATTCCGCAGCGGGTTCTCTCCTTGCTCTGTTTCTCTTTTCTTAGGCGGCTCCAGTAAGATATCCGTCTGGTTCCGATAATACCGATCCGCAGTATCGGCCTGGGCAAGAAAAGCACCATGCCCCGTCGTATACTTCTTAATCAGTTTTTTTACAACTTCCATTTCCATTTCTCTCACCTCTATTTCATAATCTTCATTCCTCCGCCCTTAAGGTCCGAAACTTCGTAATCATCAAGTCCATACCAAATGGCCGACAATGTATGTGGATCTATATTGAATTCATCTTCGATTATTTCTCCATCTTTGTCCACAGCGAAAGTCAGCTCTTTCAATTCTCCTATTATGTTCTGACACCGCTCTGAACATATGATATGTTTAAAGCGTTTAACTTTCTTTGTGTATACTTCACGGGAACCTTTAAACTTCTTACACGGTCTCATTCTGAATCCCAGTTGCTTATAATATCTGATTGCTTTGGGTTCCGCACAATCGGCCTTGATCAGAACGTCCTTCCACTTCTCAATATCCCGCGCAATCTCCGGATCCGTCTTATCTCTGGAGTAGTACTCATCATACAAATACAGAAGCTTATTATCGTGGTCTATCATCATGCGAACCACAGCGTTATAGGACGTGACAAAACCGAAGTCCATGCCATTCTTTTCGATCGGATTATTGATCTTCTTAATCCTCTCGCAGACTTCTCTTTCGGGCATAACTTCAAACTGCGGGAATACCAGTCTGCCATTAATGCCGAAGCGGCCTTTACGTGCCACCCGGTACAGATCCGGATCGTGTTGTTGCAGTTCGTCCAGCTGCTCGATGTAATCCGCTGGCACAAAGTAATTGTCATCTACTGTGCTGTGATGGTAATAGGTATTCCCAATCACTATGATACGCTTCCGGTACAATTCCTCGTCGTCAAGGACCTTAACACCGGTGGACTTATCCTGGAAGAAATGCTTATACACCCAGTTGCTCTTGCTGACCGGATTCGTTGACAGGATTATATGATTGCTAAGAGTCGGATGACGGAGACGCCCCAAGATTTCCTTAAAGCCAGCATACTTAACCTCGGAACACTCCTCGATCCAGACGATAGAAACACCGTTTAATGATTTCAGCTTCGCCGGCTTATCCATGCCTTTGAAAATGATTTTACTGCCGTTGCTGAACCGAATCTGCATCGGTGAAGTGGTAAACGTGATATAGTCCGTCACCTCCATGGCCTCGGCCACTTCCATCAGCAGATCGTAACAGGAATCCCGGATCGTATCGAATACCTCACGGACTACCAGGGCCTTGCGTTTCTCCTCCAGCAGCTTCTTAATCAGTTTTACCGCGACGTGGTAACTCTTGGAACTGCCGTATCCCCCGACTGTCAGATATATCTTGTATTCCCAGTCATGAACGAAATCGAAGAAGTGATCGTTTAGGGCAAATTCTACGCAATGGATATCAGACATGGCTTTCGCCTGCTTTCTTAAACTCGATCCGGATCGGTTTCTCCTCGACCTTCTCAACTTGGGACTTCAGAACGGCGATCCTCGCCCGCTGTTCTGCTGTTGCCAGATCCCAGTTCTTATGCAACAGATCATCATACTGCTTAATCATGCTGCGAAGTTCTGCCTGGGCTCTGGCCTGGGCCTGCAGGAAGTTTCCCTGCTTATCCCATGCCTGCTGTACCTCCCAACGTTCCTCCGTGACCGTGTCGCCATCCTTGTGGCCGATCTCAGTCTTAGTGCTGTCCTCCCGGTCGCGAACATACATGATCTTCTGTGCCCGGATTATGGCAGCATAGGCAATCTGGATCTGATCCCACAGAACGTCCAGCGGATCCTTTGGCATCTCCTGGATAATAGAAACGGTCTCTTCCGGAAGATACTTCGAGAAGAAACCGTATTTTTCAGCGTTCTTATTCTGTTCTGGGGCGCCATGTCCAACCGCGTTATTATTGCCCAGCGGTGCTCCTCGTTTCCTATGCGAACGTTCGCTTTTCTTATCCGAGCGTTCGCTATCCCATCTGTGTGTAGACTTCCAACGGCGAACCGTTCCTTCTGGCAGATTTAGTTGGCTTGCAATCTCAACCAATTTCTGACCGTTCAAAAACATGTCCTTCGCCTGTTCATATCTCGCGTCTGGCGCTCGGGCCATGCTGATTCACTTCCTTTCGGGTAAAATAAAAGCACCTACCGTTTGTGATAGATGCAAATAAACTTATAAAATCTATATAATTTGCTTGACATATACGTACGTATATGATATAATTTAATCATAGAAAGGAGGTGAGCAAGTGAAAGACTTAGAACAAAAGATAAAGGAGTTAATCAAACTGCTGGAACAGATTGAAAAACTCCTCATCAAATTAATATCACTTGTCGGTTGGATATTAATTCTGATAAAACTTATCACCTAAGGTCAGGGGGATTGCCCCCTCCCTTAGAATAATTATATCATAAGTCTTTCATCCAATCAATGAAAAAAACTTTATTAAAGCTATGTTATCACGCATCTATATGCGTTGGGCTTTTAGCAATACTAATTGCCCTAATTCAACTATTTTTCAATGGAGGTATTTAATAATGACAGAAGAAGCAAAATATGCATCACAACAAAAGCACCTACGTACAAAATATGTCCGTTTTCCGCTTGATTTAAAGCCTGATATCCTTGAAGCTTTTAAAGCAAAGTGTGAATCAATAGGGACTACTCCAACTGCAGAAATCAAAAAATTTATTAATTCCTTTATTAAAGACAAGGAGGAAACACATGAAACATAACATGTCACATTCAAGAATATATCACATTTATAACGGCATGAAACAACGTTGCTATAATACGAGGTTATCACAATATCAAAATTATGGTGGCAAAGGTATCCTAATCTGTGATGACTGGCTAGGTATTAACGGCTTTGATAATTTTTGCGATTGGGCTTTCAATAATGGCTATACTGATAACCTTGAAATTGACCGTATTGATTCAAACAAAAACTATTGTCCAACAAATTGTCGTTGGATAACAAAATCTTTAAACGTTTCAAGAGTGACAAAACCAACTTTAACTCAAGAAGATATAGATAAAAAGGAGGCATCATCAAAAATGCAATTAAAAAGAATCAGAGAACAGCAAGGTTTATCACTCCGTGCTCTTTCGGAGTTGGCTGATGTTCCCCAGCGAACCATCGAAGATCTGGAACGGCGGGACGACGGCCGGGTATCAACCATGATTAAACTGGCCGATGCCCTGGGCGTTACCCTGGACGAACTTTGCAGAGATGAGGCGGCCGAATAGGCGGCCTTTTCTCTTTGTTTGTTTTGGGTATAGAAAAAGAGACAACTGGGGCTATCCCTCAATCTCCTATTAATTCTCTGGATTATTTTCTTTAGGATATGGAACTTGTATTATCATTACACCTTTATCCAAAATAAACTTATTAAAATTGACTATCCCATATTTCTTTGATTTGTGTTTTGCAATTTTACAAGATATCCCTATAACGACCAAGGACACTCCAATAATTATTCCAAATGCCAGCCATTTTTTCTCTGGTATATCACCGAAAATACTCAACAAATATCCAAATACCAAATAGATAAACGCTATCTTATTGATCCATACGACTCGTGCAACTTCTACAAATTCTTCATAATCTCTCATTACTCCATCTGGATAAACGTTTATCACTCTATGCTGGGTACAAAATTTAGATACAATTGCTTTTTTAGATGTTTTTGCATTTCCTATGAGCAACAACAGCCCAGCTGCTAATTGAAAACTTATGGATAGAATATAAATAATCTCACTTCTGCCGATCCAACTAATAGCACTGTAAAATGTAGCCATGTATTCCCCCTCCTAATAAATATTTTCTTTTATCATACCTTGAAACTCATCAAAAGAAAACACCCATCTTCCGACAGGTGTTCTTACCAAAATTTTTTAATTCTTTCTTTGCCACAAATTTTGCATTTAAAGATCACTTTAATGACCTTATTGGCAAAATAATCGTAATAAATTTCATAGCCCTTTATTATATATTCGTGCTGACACATATAAACTGCACCTCCATACTATATTTTGACAAAGCACGTCTAACATGCTATTATTATTTCTAAGATACATATCAATTTTAGGAGGTTATTTATATGGCAAAGAAAAAAGTTTTTGTTTCTTTCGACTACGAGAAAGATAGGCGCTATTACTACTTGTTAAGCGCATGGGATGCTAATTCCAACTTTGAATTTGTATTTAGTGATTATACCTCTAAAGAAATTCAAAGTGATAATGTTGCCACCGTGAAGCAAGCGTTAAGCCGTAAGATTGGGGAATCTACCTATACGCTTGTTATCATAGGCGAAGATGCCAACAAAAAGCATCCCGATAGCTATCTTATTGGACACAAAAACTGGCAAAATTACGAAGTTTCAAAAAGTGTAGAACGTGGAAATAAAATAATTGGCGTTAAAATCAATAGTTTTTATTCTGCTCCTGAGGAAATGATAGGCATTGGTGCTTCTTGGGCTCTTAACTTCACCCAAAGCGGTATAATTACGGCTTTAAACAATGCATAATGGATAAGTTGGACCTGCTTTATGATCATTATAAAAATTCATATGAATTAAGCAAACAATCTCAATCTGATCGAAATAAACTATTTATTATTCTCACACTTATCATCGCTTTACATTTTTTATTTATAATCGAACCCGATAGTTTGCTTCACTCGCTTTATGGTTGGTTAAATGAATCCTTTAAAATTAATATAGCCATTGAATTTAGCATTATTCAGTCATTGCTATGGTTCGTTTTGCTATATTTTACAATTCGTTACTATCAAGTAAATACCTATATAGAACGACAATATAATTATCTTCATAAATTAGAGGAGTCCATTTCTTGTTTATCCGGTTATGAATTTAATAGAGAAAGTTTCAATTATTTACAAGAGTATCCTTGGCTTTTAGATTTCATTTCCATCATTTACAGGGTCATATTTCCTGTATTATATTTAATTGTGTTATGTGTAAAAATAGGGTATGAGATATTTTCATCGGTTCTATCTTTATCTCTTATACTTGATATCATTCTGGCCCTTTGTTGTTTAGTCCTCACACTTTTGTATTTACTATTTTTACACAAGAATTACATTGCTCAAAGAATCAAGGCATGGCTTCACAAATAGCCATGCCTTTTTAATAATCAAAGTATATTAACCCCCATTGAATATCCGTCCTAAATCAAAATAGAAAGAGCACCCGATATAACCGAGTGCTCAAAATGAGGCTCTATAATTTATTGCATTGATGATTGTGCCATTTTACTTAACGTATCTTGTAAAACAGCCGAACAACTGATGTTATTTTCTTCCACGTAGGTATTGAGCCATGCAGGTATTGTAAGTGTCTTCTTTACTGCCTTGCTCCCATACTTTTCAGCATAGGCGTCCATATCCAAAGCAACCAGATTCACAAACTGGCCAGGCTCTGTATTAATGCCTCCGAACTCTGACGCTTTAGGCGCCTTCTTGCCGTCCTCCAGTTCTGTGAGTACCCAGCCGCTGGCAGCATCTTCTGCCATAAAGATCGCTTCTGCCATATCATCTCCACCAGTAACACAACCGGGCAGATCCGGAAACTCAACGGCATAACCTCCGCTTCCATCTTCATAAGGTGTAAATATTGCTGGATAAACTAATTTCATGATTTTCCTCCTTTTTAGCACAGGCATTGGGGGCTTTACAGCCCCGCCTGCTTAAGTATTGATTTTACAACTGTCATATTAATGTCTTTGCCTTTATGCTCTGGTATTGTAACTTTTCCGCTCTTAGTTGGATGTTTATATTGATGATGAGAACCAACTTGTTTTACTTCATACCAGCCATCTTGTAAAATCATTTTCTCGACTTCTCTGAACCTCATCTCTGTCCTCCTTATGTTATAATTATAGCACGTATAGTACGTATTGTCAATAGTTTTAATACATATTATACGTATTATCTAAAAAGTCCTTACATATTTGTAAGAACTCAGTCAAAGGAGAAACATGAATTATGGAGGATAAATCAGCCACCGACCGATGAAAGCCGGCGGCCGTCAATTGGGGGAGGAAATCCGTTTTTCAGATCTTCCAGTTTAAAGTCTACCACACTTCAAGCGGACAAAACGGACAAACTTATTTTTCTTCCAAAAATCTTTCAATTTGCTTCCGACATCCGTCCGCCGTATATTTCCCTCCCATACGATGTGCCACCTGAATCCATGACAGCTCATCGAAAAATTTATACCTAATCATGCGCCGCATTCTGGAGTCAGCCAGACTATTTATGTAATCATCTACCTCATTGGTCAGTTCGAGGAGTTGCAACTCAAACTCATCTAACTTCTTCTTGCGATCCTCCAGCAGTTTCTTACGCCGGTAATAGTCCGGAACAGGAAAACCGGTAATCCGGATACTGCCATATGTTCCGTCAGTCCGTGTTCCCTTGACGGAATCTGACACCTGGCATCGGCTCGTCTCCATCTTCTTGATCTGCTTTTCCAGCTTTGCGATCTCGTCACGTAGATCCTGATATTCCACCTTTAGACTGCTGAACTGCTCCAGTACCTCTTTGTCCAACGGCTCCACCTCCTATCCTCGGATGATTATAACCTCCAATCGCATACAAATGCCCCTGCCTCTCACAATCACAGTTTTTCCGGCCGCACTCCGCTGGCCATCGCTTCCGGCAGATAAGGCAGATCCTTTCTACCTTCGCGGCCCTGATACTCGGTTGACGTCTGTGCCTCCTCCAGATCGGCTCCCGCAGCTCCGGATCCGGACACATTGCGGTATAACAGTAGGCCGGCATCGTCGCACTATGCGTCTCTGGCCTGGGGCCTTTCAGTATGTATTCCTGCTTTGCCGCTCTGGCCTGTGCTTCCTGCAGCGCTGCCGCATGTTCTTCTTTTCTGTTCATCGCCGCCTCCAAATCTTGTACGGGATCACCCAGATCGGCATCGTAATCGCTACAATGACCCTTTCTATAGTTCTGCCCCAATATCTCATGATCCGCCTGGTCCTACGCCGTGCATCTGCCAGGCCGGATACCATCTCGTCCATTTGTTTGATCATTGGATCTCCTCCCTTCGTTCGGAAAGTATCAGTTTTCCAGATTAAAGCTTCTGCCCGCAGTAAGGACAATACTTGTAATCCTCATCAATTGGTACATCACTATTACAATGACCGCACCGGATACTATCTTCTGGATCAGTAGGTGACGGACGGCTGTTAGGTTTCAACCGTTCCTCTAACTTGGCAATCCAATGATCCTTATCACACTCATTGCACCGCTCATGAACGGCTCCGGTTGATATACATTGACTACTGAAACTGCTATAGGCAAGGCCCTTTTTATATTTCTTGCAATGATGCCGATTTGTTAAATATTCACAATCTCCGTTACAATATCCCATCTTATCCCTCCTCCGGTTCCCGTGGAAATCTTAATTTTAACTACTCCCAATCCTTCGCAAGCCAATCCATCAGATCATCCGCTATATCTGATATCATTTCTTTTTTGTCATCAATGGAAATTGCCTTAATGATGTCAGATTGCTGTAAATACTCAATAATACAAAATGCTACGGCTACGGATCTCCACATCGTCAGATCCACGTATATGCTCTCCTACTGTCATTACCGCCCCTTCCTCCGGTTCTCACGGAAATATTAATATGCCTGCCTTTCAAGCCATTCCAAGGCGTCCGCTACCTTATCCGCTCTATACGCTACAATGTCAAAGTCATCCCGGTACAAAGCTGCTTCTACACGTGCCAGAAAGCACGCCAGTTCTTCATCAGTCATCTTTCTAATACGATCCGCGTTTTTCATGTGTTCCTCCTTCCGGAAAAGCTTAAAACTTCCGATTATCAGTTTTGTTTATCTCCTAAGAGAAAAATCTGCTCTTAAAAAACTGTATCCATCAGCACGAAATATTCCGTCTCCTTTATTTGGGTGATTATAGAATTCTTTCAGCTTATTAATTGCCTCCGCTCCGTCTTCAGCTTCTATTGGAATTTCATATTCATAAATTTCACGTACAATACCTTTATATTTTTTCGTATTTATACCTCCAAATTCTAATTTTCCTCTATCGAATCCACACGATTGTTAGGCTTCCAATTCAGGCCACAAAGTTCCGCCATGTCGATCAGTCCTTTTTCCCGATCATATGCTTTTGCTTTCGCCATTTCGATATCATTCTCCAACATCGAATCGCTAATCACTTTCATATGATGTAAGGCCGCAATCATTCTCATTGGATGCACCCGTTTTTCTTTTATTACCTTCCAGATCCCCTGTCTGGTATATCCCATGGCTGCCGCAAAACTATTTATATTCATATCGAACTCTTTAGCAAGTTTTTTTAAGTCTGCCATTTTACATATCCCATCTTTCTGTATGCTCTGTTTACTTTTGGCTATTTATTTGCAAACTGTTCATTCACTAAATACTAATCTATCTGAACATAATCTGTGTAATCGACCACTTCACCGCACCCTGGGCACTTATCCGGCATATCGCCGCAATCATTACAACGTATAATTGTATTGCAATCCGGGCAACGTAACTCTCCATAATCGTCCACTGGCTTAATCATTATTTACTCCTTCCGAAAATTATAATATGTCAGTTTTGCATATAATTGAGTAATGGCATCCAGGCAACTGGCTTATATGAATCCCATCCATCAAAAAATATTTTTCTACCTGATGCGGTATTAATATAAAAAGAAACCGTCCTCATACCATCAGGTAATAAAATCAGTAGTTTTTCGTCCTCTCGCATTACTCCACTGGTTTCTGGTAGCCTCTCCTCAATCAGAATCCACCTATGATGCTCCATTACTTCAAGCGCTTCAATTGCCATATTATTTCGCTCCACAACTCCATCTTCTTTTCCAGCCAGAAGACCATTGTCTATTTTAAATCCTTCAATTGCTTCTCTTACAGTCATACCTGTTCCTTCCTCCGGTTCTCCCGGAAATTTTAATATTCATGATTGCAACATACGCCATCAGTTGGCATGTAATCGTCTTTTTCCTCACAGTAAACCATTTCTCCTTCTATACAACTACGCACAGTACAACCGTATCTACAAGTAGCGCAACATATATCATTGTCCCATTCATATTCCATTTGTTATCCCTCACTCAAATACTAAGTTAAACTAATTTTCAATGTTGCACCCTAATAATATAACCTTATCAGAATATCCAATATCATTCATGTTCAGTTCCACATTCCAATTATCCCAAGGATATTTATATCCTCTCTGTTCTAATTCTTTCTCTGGGACCAGTATATGAACTGTTGTTTCCACTTTCATATCGGGATTTCTCATAAGTATATCTGCCAATTCTTTCGCTAACACTTCCACCTCTCCTCTTAATTAAATTATCAATTTTCTACAACGATCATTTCACGGGTCAATACCCCTACCTCTTCTCCTTCGCACATCACAAAGTGGACATTTCCGCCGTCTCGGTTACTCCGCTCTTTGATTCTTACAACCTCATATTCCTGCCCTATTACTGGACTTGGAATCGTGGGTACATGTGTTATGATTTTTATTCTCATGATTAACCCTTTCTCCGGTCCTTCCGGAAATTCTTAAGTTTCTTGAACTATTTCAAATTCACCGGGCTTTACGCCAAGTGTTTCACCATTCTCGCAAATTGCCGTAACCGCTCCGTTTTTATTGACTGTGGCTTCGTAAGTTTTCCCAGCTCGTAGTATCGTACCTGGCTTTGCTAAAAACAGGAAATCCGGTCTTACATTTTCCAGCATAAGTATTTTCATATTCCGTTTCTTTCCTCCGGCAGCACCGGAAACATTAATTTTTCAACTCAATCAGGACATCGAAAATATTTTTCGATAATTCGTAATGCTTGCAACACTTCGATTCATTTTTAATAACCAGATCACCGGTTATTCCAAACATCTCTGAAACGTCGATTCGCTCCTGCTTATTTGTGCAATTTCCATTTTCATTCCATGCGCAGTTAGCGCACTGCTTCTTAATCTGAATTTTTCCGGCGGTGTGGTTTAGCTTACCAAGCATGCAATCACAGCCATCGTCTTCGGTTTTTGACGGTATGTACCGGCTGCGTCCGGTACCGTAATCCACTTCATCGTATCCATCTCGGTATATATACGTCCGGGTTTTCCCGCAATACGGACATAATTTTGTAAGCGTCTTCCGCTGTGGTCTGGTGCTATACATATCTTTATCCTCCATAATATTAATTTCCCAAACTAAGACAAATCCTCTTCTGCCGTTTCCGGTTCCTGATCTGCCAGATTAATAATCGTCATGGATTTCGTTTCCTTCGTATTTCCCTTCCTGACACTTACCACATACCCAGCCTTTAAAAGCAACTCTCCCAGTTTATACTGCTCCTCTTTGGTAAGAGTCCCACGTGCTATTGTTATCCTCATAATCCACACTCCTTCATTCTCTGATGGACCAGTATCCGCAGCCGCGCCGCACAATTCAGCACCTTGTCCATGTCCTGATCCTGATATACTGCCTGGTTGACCTCCTGCAAGATACCGGATTCCACAATGACCTTATTAATCACCGAATACACATCACTGGCCTCCTCGCGTTCCACCTGCCAGCCATACAGGACGATATCCTTCAGGATCTGGCTGGTCATGTCTGCTATATCATTTCTCAGTTTGTTGTAGGGTTTCTCATATTTTGTCAGCAGAAGTTCACGGGGAACGTTTTCTTTATTCTTTTTGAGGCGCTGGAGGAGTTCCCGGTATTGATCCATATCAACTGTTATCGCGTCGTTAGCTACCATAATCCACCTCATATTTTCAATTAGTAACAATCAGTTACACTAGTTTGTAACCTTTTTAGTGTACTCAAAGCCGCATATTTACTAGGATTTTTATATCAGGTTACAGGGTTACAAGGTTACAAGGTTTTTTCTCTCCCGTGCGAGGGCATATTTATAACATTATTTTTTCTCTGCATATGTGCCTCTCTATAAGCTTATAAAAAACCTGTAACATCTGTAACTTTGTAACCGCGCCCCTCAAAGCCGCATAAACACTAGGTTTTTAGGGTTACAGAATTTATTTTTTTTCTGTACCCGGCACGTCTTATTCTGTAACGGTTTTACTCAAATGGCAGATCAGTGTCTTCTACTGGGACAAATTCTTCCTGCTTACAGACGCTCTCCGCCATATTTATACACGCACAGCGCGATGACTTGCCGTTTACTTTGGACGATTTATACAGACTGTCCGACCCTTTTATCAGACGGCCAGCCTGATCCAGCCAGGACAATAACGCCTTCGGATTGTAGCCGCCTTCTTCGCATACGCGCTCAAACACAGCTTTTATGAACCGAACCTCATCACCGGCCACCGAGCCAAAACAGGGGTCCGAATTGGTTTCAAATCTGGCCGAATTACTGACATAATAGTCATGGATATACTCATACCCACGCGCTCCCACGTCAACCGATTCTTTCGTCCGAAGATACGGTTCTATATCGTCCACGGTGAGTCCCCGGCCATCGCAGAAAATCCATTCTGTTGCCAGTGCATCCGCTGTTAGGATGATTGCTGCAGCCATCGTCTGCTTCTCTGTACTGGCTGTCCCCATCTCCCGGTAAAACCGCTTATAGAGGTTAATGGCCTTCTCTTTGGATTGATCTGCCGACATGAAACCCATGAATAGCTTTCCGGCATGTCCGTAATTTGCACGGATCACGTCCAATAATTCAACGGCATCGTCAAATAGCATTTCCCGGCACTCGATCTCAATAATACGGTTCACAGCGCCGCCACCAGAGGCCGCGTGTGTGATCGGAGATTCACCGGACGTAATAATGCAGTTCTTCCATGTTGGAGTCTTCTGCAGACCTCCCGTTTTCGCGCCTCTGGTCTTCCCGATCCCCTCACACAGCATGTACACCGTCTGTTCAAACGATTTCTTATCCTTTACAAGCTGGAATTCGTCTAGTATTAACGGAAGATTATTCACAAAGCTGGCAAGTTGCTCCAGGCCGACCAGACTTGCATTAAATGTCTGTACAAAACCAGCCCCATCGTTCGGATCCGCCCACACAGATGCGGCAAGGAACTGAGCTACTGTCTTTCCAGTTCCACTTCCGCCCCAAAAATGCACTATGAAATTGAGTTTACCAATCGCTTTGATAACCACCGAGGCGAACGCCGCTGCCAGTGCTATTCTGGCAACAGAATTCGTCTTTCTGACGGTTTTTGTAGCCTCAAGCCATAAATTATAGCTGCCGCATGAATGAACGGCATCAAAGACCTTCCTGAAGTTGTCAAGCCCATCAAATTCCAGATTATCCATGTATGGACTGAACAGACCATTAGACGTCCATCCTAAATGGCTGACAGACTGAAACTCGGGTATAGTGTTATGATTCAGATCCTCTATGTCCTGCAGGTATTCCACCAGATAAGATGCATTTTTGTCAGAAACTGATATGTCCTTATCGGCCAGCCGCTTAATCTCTTTTGAGCTAAATAAGGTACTCTTATTGGCAACAACCTCTTTCCAGCCTTTGTAATCCCGGCGAAACATAAGCTTGAGCCGTACAGTCCCATCGTCAATGTTTATGAGACGCTGCACTGGCAGTATTGGGTGAACACAGGCGATATCCATACCCTGGCTGTCATTTCTTCGCACAATTCCCTCATCGTCGGCAATCCAGTAGCCAGTAAACAGTTCTATTGGCTGATCCCGGAAGTTGGTAAGATTATTTACCACACTGTTGATTCCGCCCTTCCTGTCTCCGTGTTGGTTGAAATAGGCTTTCACCATGGTCCCGAACCGTTTAAATCCCACCTTTTCCGCGTTGGCGTTCAGTTCATTGTATAGCTGCATATATGTAAAACCGGAATCCCGGTGCTCAAACAGGAACTGGTACGGCTCTTCTGTATTAAATTCTTCCTTTGTGTAGACCTTTACAGCATCATTCATCCAGTTCCCTCATTTCCTCCTGCTCTTCTCTTGTTCCAAAGGCCAGAATTAAATATTTATACCAATTGTCTTGTCTCATGTTCATGGCAGCCTCCCACTCGTCTGTAAAAGGCTCCATGTTCCTGCAAATCTCATCAAGCATTCTCAGTAGTCTACAAACCTGCAAAAAACGTGTCGCCCTCCACTCCCGGAACTGCCGCTCTGCTTTTTCCCTGGCTTGCTTTTGGATGATGAACTGGCGGCGCCTGATCATGGCAGCTTTTCTGTTCCCTTTCTCATACACTCCACCCAGACTCTGGTATGCTGTCCTAAAATCAACATCATCCATCATCTGGATAAAAGTAAATATATCTCCGTTAGCGCCGCAGGCATGGCAGTGGAAGTCCCGATCGTACACCTTCAATGAAGGCTGCCGGTCACCTGAATGGAAGGGGCAGGGAATGAACCCCGCCCGTGTTGGGTGAAAGCCGTACCGCTCCACGATATCTCTCATGCTGTATGCTGCTTTAATTTCTTCCACCGTCAACCGGCTCACCTCCCAGCAGTTCTATAATCCGTCTTCCGGTCTCCTCTTTGCTGCAGAACAGGAACCGGCAGCCGTATTTTCGCTGAAAGGTCGAGAGGATCTTATACAGCTTATCCCCAGTAGTTGCTTTTGTTTCCCGTTCTTCCCGCCGGCCTGTCTCTGGATTCTTAATCCGTTTATGCCGGCGCGGGTTGTCCCACCAGATGACGTCCTCCAGACACTCGATTCCGTCCCCATGCTCACACAGTATAATCATTCTGATCCCGTGATCCCGTGCCTTCAGCATCTCTTCTCGGAATCGGTTATGATCTTGACAGACATTGCTGCATAATTCTGTTAGGTTCTGTTTTCTATCTATTATCAGACGGGGATTATCGTAATTCATATAATCTCCGACATACAGTTTTGACACAAAATGATCCACTCCGCGCCGGTCGAACTCCGCCACGATCTCACGGATAGCCCGGGCTTTCTCTCGACTGTCGATCTGTATATTCAAGCAATCACCTCTAGTTAAATGGCAGACCGTCGTCTTCTACGCCATCTGGTATGTTCATGAATCCATCTCCAATGGCGCTGGAAGAAGTTGGTCGTTGCGGTTGTTCTCCACCATTTGAAGACGTCCCTTTGCTTTCGACGAACTCTACATTTTCGACCACAACATCCGTAGTGTAGACTTTTGTCCCCTCTTGATTGACATATGATCCAGTCTGTATTCTTCCATTCAACCCCAGGCGTTGACCTTTCATGAACCATTTTTCGATAAATTCAGCAGTAGGGCCGAAGGCAATACAGGATATAAAATCTGCATCATCTCCACCATCCTTTTTATACCGGCGGTCCACCGCCAGGGTAAATCTGGCAATGGTTTTCCCATTATCCGTATATCTAACATCCGGATCCCGTGTCAGCCTGCCTACCAGCTGTACGCTATTCATGTTCTTGTTCCTCCTTTTTCTCATATAGCTTAAGCTTGTCCATGCAATCCCGGTATTGATCTGTTGTCATATCTGATATATCCTTGATCTTATACATGGCAAGAATCTTTTCCATCTTAAGCCCCTTGCTGCTATGCTTCTCGATCAGTGATTTTACGGACTCAATCATCGCCTTGGTGACCTTGTCTGATTTTCCGTTTCCGGAAGCTCCCGCCGTTTTTCCCTGCTTTGAAGGAGTTTTTCCGGTGTTGTCCTGGTTATCCGCGTCTTTCACATCATCAATGCAGAACAGACCATTGAGGGCGTACTTTCTCGCATAACTGCTGGTGCTACCTGTTACCTGGGAGGCGTCCATGCCTTTCTTGTCCAGTGATTCTCTGGCGTAAGCCGTATTTTCTACCTTATCAGTAGATTCGCAGTCAATAAAGCGTGCAGTGGCTTTAATGTAATATCGATCCCCGATCAGGACCAACTCGTCCCCCACTACCAGTGCTGCCTTTACTTCTTTCAGAAGGGGTTTGGCCGCTTCCTGTATGTCCTCGCAGTTTCTATAGTGGTAATCTCCAAACTTGTTATACTGATTTTTCGGGGCTTTCAACGCTTCCTGGACATGTTGGAGTTTTTCGTAAACATTCATCCAATCACCTCCAGCATCTTATCCGTTTCCCATGAAAACTCCATATGTATCACTCCATAATGGCAGAACACGTCCACGGAATCCTCCAGGGCAGTAATCTTATCAACTTCGAAGTTTCCCCAGTTTCCGGCATCTCCGCATTCCAACCGGACAACCTGTCCAACCTTTAAATCTTTTGCTTTTACCATCGTTCAATCCTCCAAAAATTGCGCAGCCTCCATTTTTGCCATCAATGTCAGAACCTCATGCAGCACATCGGACTTGGCCGAATATATTTCGCCACCCTTGCTATTTTCCTGATCTGTCAGCTGCTCTCTTAGAGATACCCAAAGCCTGTGATATCTTTCTTTCATCTTGAAATCTCCTGTTCCCTCTGATATAATAGGAGTGTAAAATTGTTAGTAGTTACCTTGATTCCCGGACGGCTCCACCCGTCTGGGTTTCTTTTTCTTCTTTCTCAATATCCACGATTGCCTGGAACAGCTTTTTCAGATCGACTGATACGTACGACCGCTCGCAATTCTCTGCTTCGTTTCCAAACCAGCCAAGCATAAAATTCACTGCCGAGCGTGTATTATCCATACATGGATCACGTTTTAAGTATTCAATTGCCGAATCTATATTGCCCCGTTTCATCACCTTCACCTCCTCTCACAGTGCCTCCAGCGACGCGCATATCAACAGTATCAACATAATCCCTCCCGCCGCAATAATCCGCGGTACCAGCCATTCCACCCAGTCCACAATTGGCGGCCGGCTGTCGTCCTCGAAGTCGTCGAGGTTGTCAATATACTTCTGCATTTTTTATCCTCCCACTGCTTGTCCACCAGTACCGCCATCAGGCGGTTTCATCTTTAGATTTTGGTTTAAAATTTTCCAAGATACGATACAACTCCGGGAAATCCTCCCGCCTTATCTTTACCTTACTGGGATCTGTATATATTTTCCCGTCAGGTGCTTCGATTGTCACAATAGCCATATCACCACCCCTCTCTGGTAGATTGTATGTATGACGGGTTGTACTACTTGCGTTGTCCTTCTTGCCTTTTTCTTGTCTCCACTTTATACTGTACTTACAGGTTCCTGCCAGAACCAAGTACAAAAGAAAGGGGAATTACATGGATAAAAAACAAATTGCGCATGAAATTGCTTTAATTTCAGCAAAAGCCTGTTGTGATACCAACATGCCCGAATATGTAAATAATTCTGGTGTAAAAGGCTATGCATCTGATATGGTTAAACACTATCTGGAAGCATACGCAACTGCCGAGGAATCCTTAAACAACGCTCTTCCTGCAAAAAAGGGTTCCATAGAAGTATTAAAGTAATTTCAATTCGGAAATTAAGGGGATAACATTTTGCGTATCTCCCAGTATTTCCATGGCCCTCGTTGCAGACATACATTCTTCTTTAGCCAACAGCAGGATTATGTCTGCAATCAGGTGATAATCTTCTTCAGATGATTTAATAACTTCTAAATCATTCAAAAGATTAATACTTCTTCCAACCCGCTTAGTAGTAAGTTTTCCTTTTCTCACTTATTTCACCTCCTTAATTTTCAAAATGCCTTTCCTCTTCTTCCCATTGACACGTTGTGTTTTATCCCCCTCCTTGATATACTGTACTTACAGGCTCCTGCCCGAGCCGAGTACGAAAGAAAGGAGAATTAAAGATGCGATTAGAAAAAATAAAGTCTATATCTATTAAATGTCAAAGATGCGGAGCTACAGTCATTCTTCCAACCGAAACAGCAGATAACATTGACTTTCTAAAAACTGTTCAGGGTAGTTTCGGTTGTTCAGTTTGCCATGAGTCGCTCTCTCCATACATGACATCAATTATTAGTTCAGTAGAAAGATATAATAAAGCATCTTCTGAACTACAGTCTGTGGTTAATAGCAGTAACATATCTTTAAACCCATCTGTTTCTTAAGAATCCTTTCAGTCCTCGTTGTCATTCTGATTCCGGGGACTGAAAACCGTCGATCTTCTTTAAATCAGATAGAAATTTTCTTATTGCCTCCCCAACTACATCAGATTGATTCACATCTACATTTTCCAATGTAATATAACCTTCAATACCAAACCCGTTTTTATTCTCAGATCTGATTGGTACGTTATATCCTATTTTCATTTGGCGTCCTCCTTTCCTCATCTTCCCATTGACACAGATATTCGATAGTGGTATATTGGTGGCATCGAACATTTGTTTGTTTTAGGCAATTTTGTTTTCTTTTATAAAAAGTTCTTCCAATAACATGTTAGGATCAATTAGATCTCGAATTGCCAAAACTTCAGACCATGTAAATTCAGTGGCACCGTTAATTTTATTCCGTAACGATTTTTCCGAAATACCAAGCATCAAAGCAAATTTTTCGATCGTATAACCTCTTCTGCCTATTTCAAATTTCAAGCGATAGTACATATTGTCCTCCTTTCCGTTAACGGTTAGTTCTTTTTCAGTATATATCCTTCAACGGCAAAAGTCAACCAATTTTTTTGATTTTCTTTCCGTTAACGGCAAATTATTCTTGACTTTTGTATTCATTAGAGGTAAAATATTACCGTAGGAGGGTTAACCATGGGATTGGAAAAAATTGCTGAATATAAGAAAAAGTTAGGAATGACAACGGAAGAACTGTCTGAAAAATCTGGCGTACCGCTAGGCACATTAAATAAAATTTTAAGTGGCGCTACTAAAGATCCTAAATTGGAAACTTTAAAAGCCATAGCACATGTACTAGGTTTATCGCTTGATGACTTCGATGATAAGAAGAAAGTAGTTAATCAAGAACCTTCCTATGCCGATGTCGAGAAGCTTGTTGCCAGAAATGGAAAGAAAATGACTGTTGAGCAGAAAATGCGCCTGATACAGCTTTTGTCCGAAATTGAATTTGAGGACTGATTTTGATTGAGAAATTATTTATGCTGCACCGATTTTAACAGAGCTGGGCTTAATAAATTGCTTAGCTACATATTAGCAGTTTACAAGGAATGTAAAGCAACTACTTTTCCTATTGACTGCGTTTCTATATTGCAACACTACGGATTTAGAGTTTTAAATTATTCAGAATTGAAAGAAATCAATGTTGAGTTATATACTATATGTCAGAGTTGCACAGAAGACGCTTTTACTTACGAAAAAATCATTGCATACAATGAAAAAAAACCACCTGAACGCATTCGCTTTTCATTAATGCATGAACTGGGACACTTTATAATGAGTCTCCCTTCAACGGATAAATCATTTGAGGATCTCGCCGATTATTTCGCCAGTAACATTCTCGTGCCTCGTGCAACCATCTGGCACATGCGCTCAGATAGCGTTCGAAATATCTGTCGCACTTATGGAGTGTCCTGCATGGCTGCTAACCGAATATATAAAGATTATAAAATGTGTCACTTGAGCGAATGTAAAGAAATAAATCAGGAAATTCATGATTGTTTTTTCCCTATAAGCATTCCAGAACCAGCGCGATCTATTATCAAGCCAATTGAAATCATAAAAGACGATGACGAGGAATACGAGCCTACACCTAAAGAAATGTATGCTGATATACAACGAACACTAAAGGCCGGATTACCATTATCAACCAAATATGCATCTTTATATCGAATGTACCGAAAAATGGGATTAAAATAGCCTATGGCTGCTTAATAAAATTAAGGAAGAAGGAAATGATATGAAAAAAGCAAGATTATTTTTAGCAACGCTATCAATGTCAGCAATAATGTGTATGACAGCTCTGGCCGGAGAATGGAAACAGGATCAGACAGGTTGGTGGTATCAGAATGATGACGGGTCTTATTCTCAAAACGTGCTTAAAAAAATTGATTCTTATTGGTATTATTTTGATAGTACGGGCTATATGAAAACTGGTTGGTTCCAATTTTCATATGGTTGGTTTGGCTTCCGCGAAGACGGCAGTTGCCTTAATCCCATAAGTGAAATAAATGGGGCTCCGGTAGGTGCACCTGAAAACGGCTGGATTTCTGTCGGCGCTAACCTTCCAACTCTTGTTGATGGCGCTTCTGATGACCAGATACAATTTTATAATGATATCTGGTGGTGTTCTCCTCAATATTTTAACAACTTATCTGAACTTGCTGAGCAAGATCGGATTGTAAGAGAGCCGACAAACTCGCTAACTCCAGATACAGTTGTTGACTGGAGTAATGCTACTTATGATTACGATAATTATGATGACAGTGATGATTACGACGATTTTGATGATTAAATTGATGGCTTAAAATAGATAAGTAATATGTATAGAATTAAAAAAACCGCCCGGTGCTACCAACACCGAACGGCTTTACATAGATTTTCTCTTGCCGGACGCACCGGAATGAATAATCTACCTCAACAATAGAATTATATCATTTCCAAAGCGTCCTGACAAGGGGCGTATTTTTTATACCCATTTTTCGTATACATGTAAAAAACAGGAGATGATATCATGATAAAAGGCGCCTGCTACGTCCGCGTATCTACCGAAAACCAATTAGAGAACTACAGCATCGAGGAACAGACTGAACGTTTGACTGCCTACTGCAAAGCCAAAGACATTACCATTGTAAAATTCTATACCGACGGAGGCTACTCCGGAGGCAATGTAAACCGCCCCGGTCTCCAGCAAATGCTCGGAGACATCGCGGCTGGAATCATCGACACTGTGATCGTCTACAAACTGGACCGTCTGTCCCGAAGCCAGAAGGACACCCTCATGCTCATCGAAGACAAATTCCTCGCTAATCACGTCGATTTTGTCTCCATCAACGAAAATTTTGACACCTCTACCCCCTTTGGCCGCGCCATGATCGGAATCCTCTCCGTCTTCGCCCAGCTGGAAAAAGACCAGATCACCGAACGTTTTACCATGGGCCGCGTTGGCCGGGCCAGAAACGGTTATTTTCATGGCGGAGCTTATGCTCCCACAGGCTACGATTACGCAGACGGGAACCTGGTTGTCAACGAATACGAAGCCCTGCAGGTCAGGGAGCTCTATGAGCGATTTGCCTCCGGTCACACCCTGCACAGCTGCTGGATCTACATGCAGGATAAATACACCACAAAATACGGTGGTTGGAAAAGCGAAACTCTGGTCCGGAACGTCCTGAAAAACGAAGTATATCTTGGAAAGGTCAAATTTAAGGGGAAACTCTATTCAGGCAATCACACGCCAATTATTTCCCAAGACCTCTATGACCGCGTACAGCAGATGTTCCTCAACTCCTCCAAATCCGATGCTGCAATCGGACGAACATACACCCGCTCCCCGTTCAAGGCCAAGACGCTATTATCTAACCTCATTTACTGCCAAAAATGTGGTGCACGATTCCACGGCGAACACGGCAATTACTCTTGCTACAGCCGTACCAAAGGGGATAAACGATATGTCATTGATCCTGACTGCAAAAACAAAAAATGGAAGATCGAAGAGCTGGACGCCCTGGTAATCCATTACATAACCAACCTGGATTTCAATGAGCTGCAGCCGGAACCTGACGCGCTGCAAGAACACCAACCACTTAAACCGGATTATAAGGCCAGAATAACAGAAATAGACAAGCAGGTAGAAAAGCTTATTGAATTATACCAGATCGGCGGTATCCCTATCAATGTAATCTCAGAACGGATCCAGTCTTTGGCCAAAGAAAAAAACACTCTGACTGAGATTTTAGAAGCTCCGCAGCCGGAAGCTCTGACATTGCAGGACTTACGTGCTGCAAAGGATCGTTTTGTAAACCTCCTGGAATCCGGAGACTTGCAGGAAAAGCGGTACTGTCTAACCATACTGATTGACAAAATATTAATAGACGACGATGCAATCAATATCATTTTGCGAAAAATATGATTTACAAGTTTACAAAGCCCATGCACATGG
>OATU01000411.1_pt1 | contig 37949 bp, 32 predicted proteins | sample 1516711 | NCBI WGS metagenome assembly OATU01 (sample SAMEA2579971, study PRJEB22360) | human gut metagenome | biome: human gut; feature: human-associated habitat; material: faeces | place: Denmark | collected 2008/2010 | reverse complement strand
GATATATAAGGTCTTAAATCTAACAAGAGATGATAGGAAAATGTAAGGCGATAGCGCATGGCAGCACGGCTTTAGACTATATTTTCAGAGAGGGCAAACTCGGCAGTCGGCTTGCCTTCCACAATCTTTGCAGCAGGGAGCCAAAAACAATCTATGAGGAAATGAAAGTGGTCAGTGACTATAACAGCCGTTGCAGGAACAAGTTTCTCCGTATCGAAATAGGCATCGCACCGCAGGACGAGAAAAGGCTGCCTGTATCCGAACTTATGGGAATAGCCCATTTGTTTGCCAAGCGAATGGGACTTGACAACCACCAATGGGTGGCAGTAACGCACAAGGACACTGATAATAGACATATTCACATCATTGCCAACCGCATCAGCCTGTTTGGTGAGGTCTATGATACCACCTTTGTGAGCAATAGGGCTGCAAAAGTGGCGGAGGAAATAAGCAGAGAGAAAGGCTTGACTATCGCAAAGGAGGTCAAGGCGAAGAAGAAATATCAAAAGACAAAAGCCAGTCCAATGAGAGAGCAGACGAAGCAGCAGGTGCAGAAGATTTGCTATGCCTTGCTTGATAAGTACAAAGGTACAGGCATCACAGGGCATTCCATGTTCCTCTACGAGTTAAACAAAAACGGGATAGCCATAGAGCGCATGAAGAACAAGCAGGGCAAGGTCTATGGCTTGAGGTTCTCATACGCAGGACAATCTTTCAAGGCATCTGAAATTGGCAGGGAGTTCGGTTATCGTTCCCTGCAGAAGAACTTTGAAGAAACCAACAAGAAAGAACAGAAGAAACCACACCAAACGATACAAGAGCCAATAGAAAAGAAAGAACAACCTGATACCGGTTATCAACTCGTACCTCCAAGTCGTTTCTCTATCTCACGAGACAATGACACGCCACAAGTGCAGAACTCCATTGATGCAGTGGCAGACACCATCGTTAGCGCAGCTGATGAAGTTGTGGAAGGGTTAGGCGATTTGATTACACCATCCACACAGGGCAATGACTATGCTGAAACAGCATGGCAGCGCAAGCTCAGGAACCAAGCCAACAGAAAGAAAAAACGTGGAAGAGGATTATAACTCACGCCTAAGAAAAAATGCAGAAAGAAGAATATCTCATCAAGAACGCTTGTTATTCGGTAACAAAGTATTATCTTTGCAAACGGAATAACAAGCGTTCTTTGTTAGGCAGAAAACAGCGAAGTCAAGTAGCTCGCTCGTTTCCAAATCGTTACCAGTTTAGTTGTACAAACAAGGAAACTTCTTTATTTTCAATAAGTTGTATTTTAAGAATTATCTTGGCGTGCAAGTGTAGCCCTTTCGCAAACCCGAAGGACCCAAACGGGAAGTCGGAGCGACTTTTTCGACCTTTCAAGATCGGTTCCCATTATCTGGTTGGAGATTTCTCACGAGTGTGTTTTTGTTGAGATTATTCGTCGTTGTCCGGCATTTTGCAGAGACATCTTTCACCAATACGCCAGTCCGGGATAAGAGTTCACTTAAAATATCTCCAACAGTCTGGACTTCTCCACATGTACCGGCAATGCCTCCGGTTTGTTGTCGAAGAAACAATAAGCAGCAAGTGCTGCACACAGATTCATGATGAAGTTGTGTATCGACCGGTGCCTGGAGTGGACAAGATTTGCCTTGATCTTCAGCAGGTCATTGATGCACTCGATAATATATCTCTTGTGCATGAGGATCTTGTCCCACATGGGTATGAGTTTGTTCTTCATGTTTACGCGAGTTCGGGATAAGAAAAGGCTTGTAAAAGTTGGTAGTCTCGTCAAAATTTCGTATCTTTATAGGTGAAAATCAATAGATTACAAAATTTTTGAACGATGATTACCAAGGATAAAGTTACTGAAATTTTCTGTATAATCGACGAGTTTGATAAGAATTTGAGTGCCGAATTTGCGAAAAACCTGCGTCTGCCGTCCCATAACAGTGACGGCAAACGCTACCGAAACCGCAAGGGCAGCCTCTCCGAAAGTGAGATTATGACCATTCTGATATGCTGTCATTTTGGAACTTTCCGAGTAACTCTTTGACCAAGACATACACCTCGTACACGGATTGAAAGCGAAGATGAAGAACAAACTTATGCCGATGTATGACAAAATTATACTACGTAAGAGATACATTATCGAGTGTATCAACGAACTGTTGAAAAACAAGGCAAATCTCGTCCACTCCCGGCACAGGTCAATACATAATTTCGTTATGAACCGGTGTTCGGCTTTGGCGGCGTACTGCTTCTTTGAGAACAAACTGGAAGCATTGCCTATACATATCGAAAATACAAGATAATTGGAGTTGTTTTAGAAAAGCTTATCCCGAACCGGCGTATATTATCAAGTCGGGGTTAATAAGTAGTATCAGTTAGTAATAGATTAAAGCGAAAGGTCTAAGCTACTGCGTGTCAGGAACATATTTTTCCCTCATAGAAAAGGTCTAATAGTCATTAAGATTCCATATATTTGCAAATAAAATCGTCCGTTTGTAAATGGCGTGAGCCGTAGGGGTGTAACTAATCAATGAAAATGAAAAAATGTCGAAGTTGACATAAACTAACTGATAATGAGATGGAAACGAAATGATTTGCATAAGACTGCTCTATTTGTAAAGGGCAGGAATATGCAGATTTAGGCAGAAGTTCAGTTACCAGAGTGTTACCTTGTTTTGATGTTGGTAACGATGGAGAAGAAATAGGTAACCAAATTATTTTCGCTCGTGTGGCTGTTGCTTTGGTCAGCAGTTTTCTGCGTAAGTGAGGAACACTTTAATTCGGGTAATTTTGCCCACAAATATTAAAGCGTATGAAAACAGAAAAGATGAAGGTGTTGCTCTACCTTAAAAAGAGCGGTTTGGACAAGTCGGGGAGAGCTCCGATTATGGGGCGTATTACCATTGAGCGTTCCATTGCTCAGTTTAGTTGTAAACTCTCCTGCAATCCTGACTTATGGAATTCACGTGAGAGCAGGATGGACGGCAAGAGCCGTGAGGCGGTGGAAATTAACGGCAAGTTGGAGAACCTGTTGCTTTCCATTCAATCTGCCTATCAGTCGTTGATTGCCAAAGGACAGCCATTTGATGCAACCGATGTAAAGGAACTGTTTCAAGGCAGCGTACAGGCAAGATGCAGGCTCATCGAAAGGTTGGATATGCTCATCAAGGAGAAAGAAAGCCATATCGGTATAGACATCAAGGAAGAGTCTATGTCCGCCTATCATTCCACTCGGAAACGATTACAGGAGTTCATTCAGAAGAAATACCATGTTTCGGACTTGGCCTTCTCACTGTTGACAGAAAACTTCATCTACGAATTGCAGACGTTCTGTCTTGGTGAACTCGGTCATCAGCAAAGCATATTTTTCAGAGTTGCAGCAGATTTGAAGACCGTCTGTAGGCTGGCTTATCGTGAGGGACTGGCTGATACGCTTCTGTTTGATAAAGTACATATAGAACGAGGAGACAAGAAAGCACCTAAAGCTCTTGACAAAGAAGCATTGGACAAGTTGAAGGCACTCCGCTTTGATGAATTGGAAAAAGAAATGGAAACTGCTCGTGATGTGTTTCTCTTCGCTTGCTATACCGGTGCTGCTTATTGTGATTTGATGGAGCTAAGCAAGAAGCATCTTGTTCGTGATGATAATGGTAGCCTTTGGTTAAAGTTCAACCGACAGAAGACGGGCGTGCTTTGTCGTATCAAGTTATTGCCGGAAGCTGTTCGGTTAATTGAGAAAATGTACAGCGATGAAAGGGAAGTAATACTGCCTTTCATAAAATATCCCACTTATCAGTCCTGTCTCAAAGCCTTGCGATTACGGGCAGGTATATCTTTTCCCTTTACCTCGCATACCGCAAGGCATACCTTTGCCACACTTATCACATTGGAACAGGGAGTTCCTATTGAAACGGTGAGCAAGATGCTCGGACATACGAACGTAAGTATGACCGAACGTTATGCGAAGGTTACACCGCAGAAACTCTTTGAGGAGTTTAACTGTTTCCTTTCTTTCACCGGAAATATGCAGTTGGCAATCTGATATAATAGAAACTAACGAAAGCAATAAATCACTTAAAACAACAAGACAATGAGAAGTACATTTAAGATACTGTTTTATATCAACAGGCAGAAAACAAAGGCAGACGGCAAGACCGCTATTCTCTGCCGTATCACCATAGACGGAAAGAGCACCGCCATTACCACAGGCGAGGAATGCAAATCCTCCGAGTGGAACAGCAGGAAAGGACTGACAACCGATAAGAAGACCAATCAAAGAATCGGCGAGTTCAGAGAACTTGTAGAGAAGACCTATCAGGATATTCTGATAAATGACGGGGTGGTAAGTGTGGAACTGCTTAAAAACCGTTTGCAGGGAATAGCCGCTACGCCGACAACGCTTCTTGCCATAAGCAAGGCAGAACTGCAATCCGTTAAAGAGTGCGTGGGCAAGTCAAGAGCAGAAAGCACTTATCAGAATCTTCTCTATTCAGACAAGTTACTTACAGAGTTTGTAAAGGATAAGGGAATGATGGATATAGCCATAGCCACTATAACGGAGGACATGTTTGAAGAATACCGTTTCTATCTGAAAAAACGAGGCTTGGCAACAGCAACCATGAATCGCTATCTTTGTTGGCTGAGTAGGCTGATGTATCGTGCGGTCAGTCAAAGGCTCATTCGCTGTAATCCTTTTGAGAAAGCCAAGTATGAGAAAGCGGAACAGAAGATACGCTTTCTGCAAAAGAGCGATGTTGCCAAACTCATGGCATTGAGAGTAATTGATAAGGAAGCAGAACAAGCAAGACGGATGTTTATCTTCTCATGCTTTACGGGCTTGGCTATTGCTGATATGGAACATTTGCAATTTGGACACATTCAAACGGCAGCCGACGGACAGAAATATATCCGTAAAGAAAGGCAGAAGACAAAGGTGGAGTTTATTGTGCCCCTGCACCCGATAGCGGAGACCATCATCAATCAATACAAGAAAGAACAACCGAGCATGAAAGAAATGCAGACGGTGAAAGAAAAAGGTGACGACTTTATCTTTCACCGTGCTTGTAGCCGTAGCGTGATGATTGCAAAGCTAAGCATCGTGGGCAAGGCTTGCGGTATCAGGGAACAGTTGTCCTATCATATGGCAAGGCACACTTTCGGTACAATGAGTTTAAGTGCAGGAATACCCATCGAAAGCATTGCCAAGATGATGGGGCATGCCTCTATATCCGGTACTCAAATCTACGCACAGGTGACAGACAATAAGATTTCGGAGGATATGGACAGATTGATAAGGAAACATCAAAAAGAAGAAATAAGGGAGGAAGCCGTATGAATGTCAATCACCATCAAACAAAAAGAGAGCGCAGCTATTTCGAGTGGGGCGACAAGATGCAAATCATTCGCAAAGGCAAAGGTGATATAGCCATGACCGAGAGTGAGCTCGTTGACTTCTATCGGTGTAACATGGAAGAAACTCAACTATCGTCTGCAGCAACTACTAAAAGTATCTTCCCTACGTCCCGATGAAAGGGATACAGGGGAGTTGGAAGTATTCGTAAATGGGCTGTTAAAAGGTTATGCCCCACTTTATCCGCTTTCAATCATCATCGCTTTATCTTATCAATTGGACAGCACGGAAGTACACTTGTTCAGGAAATACATCTGTCGAGAACTGCAACGCCCTGTACCTGTGAGGGAGCAGATATACCTACACTGCAATGGCAGTATCAATTGATACACTTTTCTTTTTCATCGATATCAATCTACGACATAACTACAAAAGATATAAAATTGTGATAGAAAGAAAATTAGAATGTAGTTAGAGAAAGACAAGCATTACTACCCTATGACTACATTCTATTTTTCTTCTTTACGCACTTTCACAAGTTATTTTTATTTTGAGTATAATCATTTCATGTATTAAAATGGAATCAGAAACTATACTTCATCTTCACCCACGCTTCGGAGTTCTTACCATACATGGCAAACTTGCCTTTGTTGGCATGGAAATAGTCGTAGCCGGCGGTGAGTTCTATATCGTCGTTGAGAGAATAGGAGGCGGAAAGGCGGTTGAAGATGCCGCCGCTTGCCACGTCGATGTAGGCAAAGGTGGAGAGTTTCAGTGTGTTGTGCAGCAGTTCCTTCGAGAGTCTTGCTGTGGCAAGCCCGGCATTGCGATAGATGGAGAGCGCTGCGAGATTGCCCGATGTGTATTTATGGCAATACTGCACGCTGATGTTCCAGTCGTTACCTGGATACCAGTCTACCCCTGCAAGGGCGTTGAGGGTGTTGCGCCGCACGGCATTCTGCCCCAAGCCGCTTCCTTGTGCCTCGCCTATGTACTCGGCGACTTCGGCGCGGAGGACAAACTGACCGACGGGCAATGAGCAGTCGGCACCCAACATCGTCATACGGCGGTACTGTCCGTTGATGTGGAGCGTCCTTCCATCGCCCGACAGGGCAGGGCAAAGGGCGGGCAACTTGTTCCACGTCCGCAAGGCACTCACGGAGAAGTCTATTCCGCTGAGATTGACGCTTGCCCGGCCGCCAAACTCCATATTCTTGATTTTCTTCTCCGGCTTGCCGCTTTCCAAGTCGGTGGTATAGGGTAGTGTAGCAGATGGCAGGCGTATTGCCCACGGATTGCGCTCGTCTGTCGGCAGAATAAAGAAGTTTACCACAGGATTGCACACGGCTTCAAGGGTGACCGAACCTCTTGTGTATTTTGCACGCAGTCCGTTGACGGGCATGCGAATGTCGTCGTAGTCTTGTGCGAGAAACTCGGTATAATCGAACGGCGACACGCAATCGGTAACGCGCAGTGCATCCGCCACGCCCCATACGACAATCTGCCGCCCGACGCGCAGGTCGAAGTTGCCCTTTGCATAAGAGAGATAAGCCTCGCGCAATTCCAGTCCTGTGCGTTCTTTCAATATTCCGTTGTAGGTGGCGTTCAGGGATAGGAAGAGCGAAACCGCCCCTTTTTCGAGTTTGAGTTCTCCCCGCGCCCGAGTCCGCGAAGCCATCCAGTCGGTACGTCCCTCCGTCCTGACGGCATGGTAGGTATCAAGAAAACCTTTCACCTGCACCTGCAAGGCCTTATCGTCCGATGCTTCGACCGTTTCCTGCGGAGTGCATTCCGAACCGATGGTGTCGCTATCGGCCGGCAATGTATTATCGATTTGGGCCGCTGCCTGCACCGAGAGTATCGGCACAAGCAAGAGCATAAATAGTTTCATATCAGAGTCCTTTCTCCAGTTGGGAAACAGTGAAAAGGTTAGGCGATAGCTTTATGTTGAACTTCTGATTGTCCATACGGATAATGGTTTTGTGTCCCGTCTGTACATTCTCCATCTGCATAAGGTGCATCGTCCAGAAGCCCTGCACTTTATTTATGTTGGAAATCGTGAGCCTACGGTGCAGCTTGTTCAGTTTGTCGTAGTATTCCGCCTTTACCGCCATCAGGCAGTCCTGCCGAACCCAGGTGACACGGTGTGTGTAAATCTCATCCTTGTCGTTGGGTACCGACTCTACCACCCAACATTTTTGACCGCCCAACATTTCTTCGCGCAGAAGCGTATGCTTCTCTTCGTCCACGCTGCGGGCGCTCATATCGTTGTAGGTAAAGTCGCTGCCCATGAAATAATCGGTTTTCGACGACTTCCCACTGATGCGCCTCGTCTTTTTCATTGCCGGAAGATAGAGCCACTTATCGTCCACCTTGGCGGTATTGTCGTAGTCCCAAGTGAGGAATCCCGTACCCTTCACGTCGCCGGGATAGGTGAAGAACATGATTTTCTTCGTATCATTGCCTATGTCCATTGCCCACGATTCGAGTTTCCTCACACGCTTATGCCCGCTCTTCTGAATGAGCGTCATTTCGATGGTGGTAGAACGTGTGTCACCGTCTGCGCGGTTTCTTACTTTCTGCATGATGTCTCTGCCCGACAGCCCTGCTGCCTGCGCGCCGCACACCGCCAGTATGGCGATCAGCAGCAATGTGAAATGTTTTGTTTTCATATCGTTATATTTTATGGTGTTTTGTTGTTATCAAGGAAATTCATTTGTCGTTCCTCGGGAAGTCCGTTTGTCGTTCCCCGGGAAGCCTGTCGATCATTCCCGAACACACGGAGATACTTGAAAAGAATTGGCGTGAGAAAGAGGTCTGCCAGCAGTGCCGACATCATACCGGCCACAGCCAGAATGCCCCAATTGCGCATCTGTGTGCCGTCGGAGAAGACGAAGCCTGTAAACGTAGCCGAGATGACGACTGTGGACATGACGATGGCGAGTCCTTCGGTGCGGAAGGTTCTGTTGATGGCTTCTGCATAATTGCCGCACCTGTCGTATGCCACATGGCTGTGGTTGATGAAGTGGATAGTGTCGTCGACGGCAATACCCAAGACCATCGGAATGAGCGAGGCTGTCATCATATCGAGCGGATAGCCCAACCAACCCATCATACCGCCCACGATGATGGCGGGGGCAATGTTCGGTATCATCCCAACGAGCCCCACTTTCCAGTTGCCGAAGACAAGCACGAGGATAACGCCTATGACCAAGACCGACAACAGCATCGACCACATCTGCCCGCGCTCCACATACTGCTGCATCACGGTGAACTGCGGTATGCTGCCCACCACCGAGACGTGTGCGCCGGGAAAGAGTTTGCGCGCCTCCGCCTGCAAGTCGCTCATTTCCTTTTCCGCCTCGTTGGAGTTGTAGTCTTTCATCTCCAACTGCAACCGCAGCCGCTTGTAGTCGTAATCCATCCAGTATTCCGACTCCGTACCGCCCGCATTCTCATAGAGCAACAGCAACTGCGCCACCATATCGGCATTGTCCGGAATACGGTAGAACTGCTGCTTGTTGCCGTTGAGCGTACAGTTCATATCCTTCACGATGTCGGTGATGGAATTGTGGCGTTTCGTCAGCTTGTAGCCACCCGCTATCTCCGCCAATCGGTCGAGTTTCTGCAAGTTCTCCGGCTTCTTGGCATCGTTGTCGTGCGGCAATGTAATCATAAGGTCGTAGGAATATATCGAACCGAGATCGGTTTCGCAGAGGTCGAGGAATTTCTTTACGTATGGAATCTTCCGCCCCATCGTCTTTTCGATGTCGAACGCCGGCTCGATGGAGAAGAGTCCGATACCGCAGAAGATGGTCAGCACGACCGACGAAACGACAATGGAACGATGGTTGCGTATCACGAAACTGCCGAACTGTTCGAATCGTTTGCCGATATATCCTTCAAAACTCTTCGACATATCGGCGGCAGGCTTGCGGTCCTTACCGAACGACAACAGGATGGGTGTGAGCAGCAGGCAGGTGAGCAGCACAGCAAGCAGACAGAGCGAGGTGTTGATGCCGATGGCTCGCATCGGTACTATCTTCATGGACAGGAACGTCATCATGGCAGCCACGGTGGTAAGTCCCGACAGCAACACGCCCCAACCGGTTTCGCCTACGGCTTCCTTGATTGATTCCCTGCGCTTGCCTGTTTCTACAAACTGCGTCTTGAAGAAATTGTACAGGTGAATGTTGTAGGCGATGGAGCAGGCAAAAGTCAGTATCACGGCTATCATTGTCGTGGTCATGTCGATGTAGATGCCCGTCCAGCCGATGATGCCGAAACTGATGAGCAGTCCGAACACAGACGTGAGCAGTGGTGCAACAACGCCGCGCAGCGAACGGGTTACGATGAGCATCACAACGATGGAGATGATGAAGGCAAAGAGGAACAGCCGCCCCAGTTCGCTTTTGAGATAAACGAATTTCTCGTAGCCCAGATAGGGCATTCCCGCGGCGTTGGGCGACAGCTCGGCGTATTTCGCCTTGCCGATGATGTGTCCCGCTTCTTTGCCCGTAATCATATCGGGCGCAATGTCGCTCGTCTTTTTCCACACGCTGTCTTCGGGGAACGGCCGCAGTTTCACCATAATCCACGTCATCGTGCCGTCGTTTGACACCATCTTCTTTGCCAAATACGGTTTGCTGTACGCTTTCTGCCGGATTACATTCAGCGAAGCGGCATCAGACGGTATTTTGTCGGGGACAATCTGTTCGATGGTCATACCCTCCTCCGTACCTACGGCAAACTCAATATCGGTGAGCGACGTTACTTTGTCGGCATACGACAGGCTGTCTTTCAGTTCGTTGCTCAGTTCGCGAATGAGCGTCAGGCTGCGTTGGGAGAAGATGTCCTTGTTTTTCACCAGCACCGCCACATAGTAGTCGTTGCCGAAGATAGACTTGAACTCATTGGTCTTGAGCAGCATCGGGTCGTCGCTCACGAAATAGTCGTCGAACGAAGTTTTCATCACGATGCGCTTCGCTCCCACAAACGAGAAGGCGACGATGACTGCGAACAACGCACCGACCACAAGCCGGTGGCAGAGTATCCAGACTGCCAACTGCTTGAATTTACTGTTGATCTTTACGATTTTCATTGTTGTTTTATCTTTGTTGTTATTACTATTTCTGAACGGTTGTCTGTATTATCTCTGACCGGTCGTTATTACTATCTTTGACCAGTCGTTATTATTATCCCTGATCGATCGGCGGGAACCTTTAAGACTTATGGAATTGGACACGTTTATCCAACTCGTTGGATCCGTTTATCCAGCTCATTGGATCCGTCTGTCCAACTTGTTGGATAAACGCGTCCAATTTGCACGGTCGCCATACGCGTCGTAAGCCATATGCTGTTGCTGTTTGCCATAATCCTTTGCGAGCGATTGGTGTAGAGGTATTATTGCCGTTTTTCCTGTTGCAGACGAACCATTCGGGCGAACTCGCCGTTGCGTGCCAACAGCTCGTCGGGCGTTCCCTGTTCGCTCACCGTACCGCCGCTAAGCACCACGATGTGGTCGGCATTGCGGACGGTGCGCATACGGTGGGCGATGATGATAACGGTCTTGTTGCGCACCAGTTCGGAGATGCCCGCTTGTATTTTCGTCTCGTTCTCGGCGTCAAGGCTTGCGGTGGCTTCGTCGAGAAGTATGATTGGGGCATTCTTCAGCAGGGCACGGGCAATGGAAATGCGCTGCCGCTCGCCACCCGAAAGGGTTTCGCCGTTTTCGCCGATGACGGTATCGTAGCCTTGCGGCATTCGGCTGATGAAGTCGTCGCACTGCGCTAATCGGGCAACGTGGCGCACTTCCTCGTCGGTGGCATTGCGCTTGCCGATGCGGATATTGTCGGCAATAGAGGCATTGAACAGCAATACGTCCTGAAAGACGATGGAATAGTGTTTCAGCAGCGTTTCGGGGTCAATCTTCGAGATGTCGTTTCCGCCCACCAGAATTTGTCCGTCAGAGATGTCCCAAAAGCGTGCGGCGAGTTTGGCAGTAGTGCTTTTGCCCCCACCCGACGGCCCTACGAGGGCGGTAACGGTGCCTTGGCGTGCCGTGAACGAGACATTGTGCAGCACTTGCTTCGCGGTTTCGTAGGCAAAACTTACGTTGCGGAACTCGATGTCGTAGTTATCGAGTTGTACAGCTGCACTTCCCTCCTGCGTGGGCATGCTTTCTATTTCCTTCATACGGTTGATGCGCACGTCGAGGAAAGAGAGCAGGGCAAGGTAGTTGCACACTTCGATAATGGGATTGTAGACCATTGCCGATGCCAAGAGGTAAGCCAAGTAGGTGAATACCGACACTTCGCCCTGCTGCAACAGCCACGCTCCCACCAATATAACTGTGGGCATGCCGAGCTTAAGCAGCATTCCGGCGAGGTTGAGGAAGGCACCTGCCACGAGTTCGCCGCGCACAAGTTCGCGTTCGTAGCCCTTCAGCCGCTTGTCGAAGCTGCGGCAGTATGCCTGTTCGCCACTGTACGACCTTATTTCCTGCATACATTCCAAGCCTTCCTGTATCTGTTCGGTTACGCCACGCTTCACTTTATAGTGCTGAACGAAGGCTTTGTGGAGCTGACGGCGCGACAGCAACAGTACGGTTACGGCGAGCGGAACGACCCAAAAGAGGGCTAAAGCCAAGTGCCAGTTGTAGGAGAACATACCCACGGCGATGATGACGACGCTCAGAGCCGACGCAAACAGCTGGGGAACAGCGTGCGAGAAGGTTTGCTCGAGCATCGTGCAGTCTTCCATCACGGTAGAGGTGAGGTCGGAAAGGTTGCGCTCGCCGAAGAAAGCGAGGGGCAGTCGGCGCAGTTTTTCCGCCACTCCGATGCGGCGTTGCGCACTCTCGTTGTAGACGGTGGTGTAGGTGCTGTCGTACTGTCGGAGGGCTATGAAGAACATAAGCACCGCCAAGAGCAAAGCCACAAGCACATAGAACCACAGCGTGTGCGGCTCGGTGGGCGTCTCGGAGTCGATGTACTCCATGAGGAAGAAGAACAAATAGGTGGGCGGCAGCATCAATGCGAGATTCATCAATGTAGAGAAGGCGATGCCTTTCCGCAAGTCTTTCGCTCCTTTTTCGGTGAGGGCGAACCGTTGTTGAAGATATTTTATCATTGTCTTGTGTCCTTTCTGTTTAGGTTTATAGTTTCCATGCCACCGACTTTTGGTATTCGTTCCACATCTTATAATATAATGTGGCTTGCTCCATGAGCTGTTGGTGCGTGCCCTGTTCGGCTATTCTGCCGTTGTCTACCACGACAATGTTGTCGGCATCTTGCACGGTGGTCAGTCGGTGGGCTATCATGAGCACGGTTTTTCCGCAAGTCAGATGGGCAAATGCCTGCCTGATAAGGTGCTCGTTTTCGGGGTCGGCAAAGGCAGTAGCTTCGTCGAGCACCACGATGGGCGTATCTTTCAGAATGGCACGGGCAAGCACTATGCGCTGCTGTTCGCCGCCAGAGAGGTATGTTCCCTCCGCTCCTATCACGGTGTCCAGCCCCTGTGGCAGCCGTTCGATGATTTCCCGACTCTGCGAAAGGTCTACGGCACGATTCACCTGCTCGATGGTTGCATCGGGATTGCCGTATCGTATGTTCTCCAAAATGGAGGTCTTGAACAGTCGGGTGTTCTGAAACACGAACGACACGTTGCGCATCAGCGTTGCCTTATCCATGTGCCGAACGTCCACACCGCCTATTTTCAAACTGCCTTCGCGCACGTCCCAGAAGCGTGGAATGAGCCTTGCGATGGTTGTCTTGCCGCTTCCAGACGCTCCCACCAGCGCAACGGTCTTGCCTTGCGGTATGTCGAGGTCGATGTGGCTTACGGCATCGCGCTCCGCCGCTTCGTATCGGAACGACACATTGCGCAGACTGACGTCGAAGGCTATCGCTTTCTCGGGCTCGGAACTTTCTGAAAGTGGTGGCGTGGCGGTGAGTTTCTCCAATCGGTCTACCGCTTCGTTTGCTAAAAAGAGGTTCTCGCTGAGGTGCATGGCTTTCATTACGTTGGCTGCAATGATGGGTGCGATGAGCACATACAGCACCATATCGGAAACGATGATGGCAGTTTCGCCGCCGTGCCCTATCAGTATGATGCCCGTAGGCACAAGCAGAAAGGCGAAAGCATTGATGGCTATGGTGTAGGCAGACATGGGCGTGCGCCACAGAAGGGTGTACCTGATGACGAGGTCGCGGTAGTTGATGATGCTGTCGTGAAAGCGTTTGAACGAGAATACCGTCTGTTGGAAGACCTTCACGACAGGTATTCCGCGCACGTATTCCACGGCTTCGGCACTCATTTTCTCCTGTGCATCGAGGTACATACGCTGGAAATCGTTGTTCTTAGGGTTCATCATGTAGCCCATGATGCCGAAGGCGCACACTATCGGTACCATTGCGGCAATGCCCAACTGCCAGTCTACGGCAAGCAGAAGTACTATAATGCCTATCGGAGCCACCACGCTGCCTGCCACATCGGGCAGTATGTGTGCCACGAAAGTGTGGGTCTGGCTCGAATCTTCGTCTATTATCTTGCGCATGCGCCCCGTGTTCTGCGTGTCGAAAAAGCCCAACGGAACACGCATCAGCCGTTCCATGGCAGTGCGCCGCATATTGGTTTCGATGCGGAAAGCGGAAAGATGCGAGAGCATGAGGGCGGCAAAATAGAGCAGAACATTCGCCACCGACACCACGAACGCCGCAATGGCATAGTCCCATACGGGCGTATCGGCAAGGTTTCCGTTGGCAGTGAGCAGCGTGCGCACCACCAACCACAGGAAAATAAAGGGTACGAGCGACAGCAGTCCGTTCACTGCCGACAGCACAACCGAGCAGGGCAGCAACGGCTTGCGCCCTCCCATGTAACGTCCTAAGCGTTTCAGTATTCTTATCATCTTCTTCTATATATGTTAAAAGGTTATTGTTTCTACGGTTTCATCAGCTCTCTCCACCCTGCCATACTGTAAGCAGCATACTGCTCGAGCGCACGGTTCACCTCGCTTTCGTCGTACTCCTCGTGCTCCACAAGTTCGCAGAAGATGTTCACCCACATGGAACTCGCAATGTGCAGGAAGAAGGGCGATATGTCGATGTTGATGTGCGGATAGCGCGCTTTCATCAGTCGCAGGTATTCCGTGCCTGCTTTCAGCTGGTGCTCGGCTATTCTCTCCTTGTACCCCGCAAGCGATGTGCCTTCGGCATTGAACAGCAACAGGCGCAGCTCGGGGCGGTAAAGCCTCACCATTCGCTTCATTGCACCGATGTATTCGTTCTGAAAATCGAGTGCGTCGAACACCTCTATGCTGAGGTGCCGCTCCTCGTTGTGCGACAGAATGTAGCGGTTCAGCTCGTTGAGCAGCGGCCGCAACACCTCGCAGAACAGCTCGTCCTTGCTGCGGAAGTAGTTGTACACGTTGCCAGCAGCAATGCCCGCACGCCGCGCCACCGTGCGGATAGACGTGCTGCGTGCGCCGTGAGCGATGAATTCCTCTCGCGCTACGGCAACGATACGCTGCCGAATGTCGTCTTTCAGTTTCTGCATACGCCCATGAAAACTTTAAATAATGAACCAAGTTCTGTTTTGTTCATAAAAAAATCGCACCGTTTCGTAATCGAACGGTGCGATAGATTGAACAAGCCTATTTGCGCTCTTGCTATATAAATATTGTGTATTCGCATAGTTGCAATGTTTATTTTGCAAAAGTAGCAAAGATATAAAAACACCGCAATACCCAAAAATAAGTATTTTGCAATAAATACTTATGTGTGTTGAATATCTAAATTTATTTTATAAGTCAAACAACATATTGTGGAATAGAATATGAAGAGTTTCAGTTATACAAAATCAATCCCCTCACTTGTAATTCTCCTCCAACATTCTCTCCAAGTCAGAAGCCTTGTAGAGTATCTTGCCTGCAAACTGCGTGTAGGGTATAATCTTCCTATCGCGATAGTCCTGCAAGGTACGGGGACTGATATACAGCCGCTCGCACACTTCCTTACCCGTGAGGAAAAGTTCTCCTGCAAAGAGTGGTTTGTGCGTCTGCGCCACTTCCACTATTCGTTTACCTACACCTCTCAATGCCGAGATGACCAGCTGTATCTCGTCCGTCTCCATGTTCAAGTCTCTTGCTGTTTCCATCATATCTGTCTATTTTTAGATTTGTTTGACTTCGTAAGAAGCAATGCTTCCACATCCTCACGCTTGTAATAGCACTTGTGCCCGATTTGCGTAAACGGCAGCACGCCCGTATCACGATAATTCTGCAAGGTGCGCTTGCTGATGTTCAGCAAGCGGCACACATCGCCGTTGTGCAGCCAGTCCGTGTGCTTACTCTTTTCTCCGAATGCCTTGTGGCAGCATTCTGCAAGGCTCAAGATTTCATCTCGAAGCTTTGCCCAATTGGTTTCCGTAATGACGTAATAGTTCATAATCAAATTTTGTTATTGTTTGTTGTTTCAGGTCTTTCCTGTTTCTGCTGGCAAAGGTAATGGCGTGCGTGCGTCTCTCAAAGTCGAAGGGAACAGCAGGGATTTATCGGGAAGAATAAGAAAAAGAGCAATCCGTTCCATCGGTTCGCATTTGCGTTTTCCTGTCCCACCTTTTTTCTTTCATTGCAAAATTAATATCGGGCATTTCTTATTCCATCCCTTTTCATTCAAGTGGCAGCTTGTGGCGTCGTAATGGAATAGGTTGGCACAGTAATCCGATATAAATATGCTCCAGTCAATAGTTTGTAGATAGTTGGAGCAAAAGACTGCATCTGAAAGCAAACAACGACATCCACATTTCCTGCTTACTCTTCGTTCGTACTATCCGTTTTTTTCTTAATGAGACGATAAATGCTCTTCTTGACTACCTATCTCCCTAAGAATTTTAAAGCGGACGAGTGCAACATTATGCAAGAAGGCTCTGAATGCTTGGAAGTTACGCATTCCCACCCTAACTTCACTCTTGGAAACCAATTCAAGGGAATAATGAAAAAGAAAGCAGATGCAGGCAATATAGACAGCAGGAGAAATCTTCATCGAAAGAGGAGTCCCTCCAAGAACGCAGAGATAGAAAACTATCTCTCCACACACTACGATTTTAGATACAATACAATATTGGGTAGAACCGAATATTGCAGTAAGGGTAATAATCGTTTTGTAAAAGTCGGTCGCTATGAAATCAATACGTTTCGCAGGGAACTTGATTGCGATGAAAGCATAGCGACTTCTGCCGAGAACCTTTATTCCATCATCGAGAGCAGCTTCTCTCCCCGTATCAATCCCGTGCAGGAGTATTTCAAAGAGTTGCCACTGATAGATATAGGCGATGGTAGTAGTAATGGTAGTAGTTACAGTGGTAGTAGTGTTCCTATTTCCTTTTCACCAAAAGCAATTCCCAATTTGGCAAGTTGCGTGGTCGTCCGTAATTCTAACAAGTGGTTGCCGTATCTTACCAAGTGGCTTGTGGCGGTGGTCGCCAACGCAATTGACGACCGCGAGTGCCGTAACCATACCTGTCTTGTACTGACAGGTGAGCAGGGTAAGTTCAAGACAACGTTTCTCGATTTACTTTGTCCACCCAAACTGCACGGTTACAGCTATACGGGCAAGATATATCCACAAGAGAAGGACACACTCACTTATATCGGTCAGAACCTTATCGTAAATATAGATGACCAACTCAAAGCCCTCAATAAGCGGGATGAGAACGAGCTGAAAAACCTCATCACCTGTCCGATGGTCAAGTACCGTATGCCGTATGACAAGTACGTGGAGGAGTATCCCCACTTGGCAAGCTTCGTGGCATCAGTGAACGGCAATGACTTTCTTACAGACCCGACAGGCAGCAGAAGGTTTCTGCCCTTTGAAGTTCTATCCATAGACGTAGAGAAAGCCAAGCGTATGGGCGAAGCCTTGAAGAAAGCAGGATACATAAAGGTGAGCAAACGAAGAAACGGTGGTAGCCCCATCTATGTCTACAAGATTAGGAAAATCTTGCCATGCCCGCTCCTTCAAATTTGTAGTAACCAAATGTAGTAGAATGTGTAGTATTGTCTTATACTACAAAGTAATACTGATTATCAATCACTTATCACAAAATAATATGTAGTAAGAAGAAAGATGAAAAAGTTTGGAGGGGAAAACTTTGGAAACGGTAAAACCATAAAACAGACAAGCATAAATAATTATCATTCAACTCATTAAAGTATCAAAACAATGAAAGAAGAAGATTTATCAGCTATCAAGCGATATTCCATCGTGGAATATCTCGAAAAGAAAGGCATCAAGCCTGCCCGCAAAACACCAACCTATGCTGTGTATCGCTCACCATTGAGGGAAGAAGTGCATCCGAGTTTCAAGGTGGACAGGGAAAAGAACCTTTGGATAGACTATGCCGAAGGCAGGGGTGGAAGTATCATCGACCTTTGTATGCGCTTGGAAGGCTGCACGCTCTCGGAAGCCATCTGCCGTTTGGGGCAGAACGCTTCAGAGTATATAGTGCCCAGCTCCAGCTCTCCAAAGAGAGAAACATCCATCAGCCCAAAGCAAACAGAAAATACAATGGCAAGCGGTACAAGGAGACTGACAAGCATATCAGACACCTTGCCGCCGCACCTGCAGGAGTATCTCAAAAAGGAACGCTGTATTGATTTAGAAAAGGCAACACCCTTTCTCAAATGTATCAGCTACGAGGTAAGGGGAAGAAGACATGAAACCATCGGCTTTGCCAATTCTTCGGGTGGTTATGAACTTCGGGACAACAAAATATTCAAAGGAACGATTGCCCCCAAAGACATCACTCCGATATTTGAGGACAGGGCACAACCCGTCTGTCTGTTTGAAGGCTTTATGGACTTTCTCTCTTTTCTTTCAATGAAAGGGGAAGTAACCAACCAATGTCTCGTGATGAATTCTGTGAGTAATGTAGCAAGAAGTATTCACTACCTGAACAAAAGAAATATAACCTCTGTTCGTGCTTTTCTTGATAATGACGATACAGGGCGAAAAGCAGTACAGGAATTTGTAAACGCAGGTTTTAAGGTAGAAGATATGGCTGTGTATTATAGAGACTTCAAAGACCTCAACGAGTATCATGTCAGCCGTGTCCGTGAGCATGAGAAATCTCAAAATACAAGCAACAAAATAAAACAAGTCAAACTTAAAATAAGATAGAGTGATGAAAAAGGAAAGAAGAAATATGGAAGAAATAGATCGTTTCATAGGAAAAACTTTTGGTATGAGCCAAGCTGAAAATTCAAGTGAACAATCTGTCTCTGAATTCCGGGAAAAGGGAATGAAAACTATTCAAGAGCAAAAACAACAAGAAACAGAACATGCCATAGAGCATGCCACGCCATCCGAGCCTGTACTGCATACAGAGCATGCAACTATTCAACGACGCATCAGTGCCAAGATGAGAAAAGAGACACTTGACGCATACAAGCAAGCGTTCCTTGTTCCAACAAAGCTGAGCGAGAGAAAGGCGGTCTATCTGAGCAGGGAAACACAGGAACGTGCGGACTTCATTGTCCGTAGATTGGGAGATAAAGGAGCCAATGTCTCGAGCTTCATCGAAAACCTTGTGCGTATCCATTTGGAGGAATACGGTGAGGATATAGAAAAATGGAGGAAGCTGTAAACAACAGAAAAATGGTCGAGGGTTTTAGAAAAAGGAACGCCCCTTTCACTCAAAACCCTCGACACTTTTTAGAGAGTAAGGCAACGAACTTTTGCTAAAAACACTGAAAGGTGGGAACGCCATGAACATAGTTATACATGGAATGCACGGCATTCACTTTTAGGCTACAAAACGCTTTGTGCGTAAACGGAACGTTAGCTGACATTGCAAGACGTCAGTTTGTACCCACAAACTGCTTTTGCTCCCCTCGTCCATCTATCGGGGAGGTTAGACCGTAATCACTCCGTTCTCATCGGTCAGTATTCAGGAATTAAGAAGCAACGAATCATCTACAATGATTAACTTTCAAAAAAACTTATATGAGCAGATACAAGGGAAAAGCTGCCCGATGGCAGCAACAGAATAAGGAAGAGCAGCAGATGAACAAGACGGAGTTCATCAAGGTAAGATGCACCTTAGAAGAAAAGCAGCGTATTAAGTCAAAGGCAGAAAGTGCGGGACGTAAGTTTTCCGATTACTGCCGTGAGTTACTCCTAAACGGAGAAGTTACAGCCGTTCCAAAAATGACCGACAATGAGAGGGAAGCCATTGCCATACTCCAGCATACAGGAAGGTTCTACGGGCAGGTTTCCAACCTCATCAAGGTCAAGGACGAGGATTGGCTACATATCACAAAGAACCTTTCCCTATGTGCAAAGGAAGCATTTAAGCGATTTTACGACCCTCATTTTCGTGTGGACGATGAGGTATATAAGGTCTTAAATCTGACAAGAGATGATAGGAAAATGTAAGGCGATAGCACACGGCAGCACGGCTTTGGACTATATTTTCAGAGAGGGCAAACTCGGTTATCGGCTTGCTTTTCACAATCTTTGCAGCAGGGAGGCAAAGACGATTTATGAAGAAATGAAAGTGGTCAGCGACCATAACAGCCGTTGCAGGAACAAGTTTCTCCGCATTGAAATAGGCATCGCACCGCAGGACGAGAAAAAGCTGCCTGTTTCCGAATTGATGAGGATAGCCCATCTGTTTGCCAAGCAAATGGAACTTGACAACCATCAATGGGTGGCGGTAACGCACAAGGACACCGACAACAGACATATTCACATCATTGCCAACCGCATCAGTCTGTACGGTGAGGTTTATGATACCACTTTTGCGAGCAACAGGGCAGCGAGAGTGGCAGAGGAAATAAGCAGAGAGAAAGGCTTGACCATCGCAAAGGAGGTCAAGGCGGAGAAGAAATATCAAAAGACAAAAGCCAGTCCAACGAGAGAGCAGACGAAGCAGCAGGTGCAGAAGATTTGCTATGCCTTGCTTGAAAAATACAAAGGTACAGGTATCACGGGACACTCCATGTTCCTCTATGAGCTGAATAAGAACGGCATCGCCATAGAGCGCATGAAGAACAAGCAAGGTAATGTCTATGGCTTGAAATTCTCATACGCAGGACAATCCTTCAAAGCTTCCGAGATAGGCAGGGAGTTCGGCTACCGTTCCTTGCAGAAGAACTTTGAACCAACCGAAAAGAAAGAACTACATGCTGCAGGCTATCAACTTGTTCCTCCAAGCCGTTCCTCTATCTCACGAGACAATGACACTCCACGAGTACAGAATCCCATTGGTGCAGTGGCAGACGCCATTGTTGGCGCAGCCGATGAAGTGGTGGAAGGATTGGGCGATTTGATTACACCATCCACACATGGCGATGACTATACCAAAGCAGCATGGCAGCGTAAACTCAGAAACCAAGCCAACAGAAAGAAGAAGCGAGGACGAGGATTATAATCCCATTACAGTGACAAAAAACAGCATTAAAAAATGCAGAATGAAGAATTTCTCATTAAAAACGCTTGTTATTCGCCAGCAAAGTATTATCTTTGCAAACAGAATAACAAGCGTTCTTTGTTAGGCAGAAAACAGCGGAGCCAAGTAGTTCGCTCGTTTCTAAATCGTTACCAGTTTAGTTGTATCAGCAAGGTAACTTCTTTATTTTCAATTAGATACACTTTAATAAATATCTTGGGGTGTGATTTATCACGTTTCGTTTTTGCATTTGGCTCTTGCCACATCCATTTCTGTATTTGCTTCCTGTCATAGCGTGGAATTTATTCGTCAGAGTATCGGGTTGTTTTGATGGTTAATAATTGATAAGGTCTGTTTGCCAATTCTGAACGTAATAAATCATGCCCATCGGCGCATCAAGTTTTCGATTTTCGGGGAGCGCGTCCCTCGTTGCCGGACGCGCTCCCGATGAAAATAAGAGAGCCTTAATCCTCCCACAGCGAGGACGAGGAACGGTCGCTGTTGCCACCCTCTTCTTTGTCGTCGGAGAAGAAAGAACCTTTCGACAAGGCCGGTCCTGTGGCGGGATCGTCGTCGATGCCCACGCCGATGGAGCCGGCGAGGATACTGTTTCCCAATTCAATACGCTTGACCTTGATGCCCGGTTTGATGTACTTTTTCATTTTTCTTGTTTTTATCTCTTGGTTATTCATTTGGTTTATTTCACGATTATCTTGCGGTCGCCGGCGATGTAAACGCCCGCGGGCAGTTGGCGACGCATGAGGCGGTCAGCCACACACCGACCCTGAAGGTCATACACCGGACCGCTGTTCAGGCCTGCCGCGTCGTCCGTCACGCCATGGATGCCGGTGGTCTCGCCGTCGAGGATGATGGAGAGTTCCTTGGCCTCTTGGCTGTTGCGGCGGGTGATAAAAGCACGATAGGGAGGAATCACGGCGGCGGGATTACCTGTTACCTTATGGAACTTGCCGTCGTTCTGCAGGATGTAGGCAGGCTTGGCAACTTCCCAGAAATAGAAGTTGTGTATTGTGCCATTGAAGGTATAATTGCCGGTAGACATATGTATGAATTCGGGGGTAAAGGCTTTCACCTGTATGTTCTCGCCGTCAAGCTGTACCACGCCGTCGGCCACGAGCAGATAAGGAAAGTAGGCTTCAAGCATGTCTACTTCCTCGAAGTAGACTTTACTGTCGTTGCCGCCCGAGAGGAAGTAGGCCTTGAAACCCCGGATGGGAAGCTCGTAGGGCAGGCACACCGTGGCCTTCCCCACGGAGAGCGTGCGGTCGTAGGTTACCCTGGCTGCGGTGAAGTCGAGGCCGATGGGCAGTAGCGTGCCGTCGGTGAGTCGGAAGTCGTCGCACGCCCACTGCTCATTCGCCACGTCGTAATACACGTAGTTGGTCTTGCTTTTGTCGGCTTCGCGGTAGAGAATCGGCATTTTGCCCAGCACCTGTGCCCAATAGCACCGGTCGGTGCGGTAGTCCTGCAGGTACCACGCCAGAATGCCGGTGAACAGCTCATCCTCTTCTATATATATGCCATCTGGCTCGCCGCAGGCGTTGAGGTAGAAGCAGCAGCTCTCAAAGGTGGGGTTGGGGGCGAAGGTGAAGCCGCCGCCGTCGGCGTTGTTCGTGCCGAGGTAGAGGCAGTGGGTCAGGGTGCAGGTGGCATTGTCATCTTGATAACATACAAAGCCCGCCATTCCTCTCTTGCTGTTGGCGGTCGTGCCGGTGATGTCGCCCATCACGAGGCAGTCGTTAAAGGTAAGCCGGGCGTCACGGCCTGCAGTGATAACCATTCCTGCGGCGCAGCTGTTGTCCTTCGTGTTGCCGCTCGTGATATTCACCTCGCTGATGCAGCCCGAGAAAGTGGTCGTGCCACTCGCCTCATAAGAGAATACGCTCAAAGGAACATCGTCAGACGTCATTTGCCCTTTGATGTGCAGGTTTTGGATGGTGGCGTCTGTTACAAACGGGAATAGCGCCATGCAGTCACCGGCTGTGTCGCTCCAGTTGATCGTAATCGTATGCCCCTGTCCGTCGAACGTGCCTGAATAGCCGGTGCTCTCGCTGCCTATCTTCCAAATATCCGTGCCGAGGTCAATGTCGGCCGTCAACTTGGCATTGAGGTCTCTTTCTCCGCTCCTCACGCGGTCACCGAACGCTTTCCAGTCTTCCTTTGTGGCGATGTTAAGGTAATCCTCGTTGCCCGAGGCGTTTTGTGCCCATGCCGACATGGTCAGTGCCATGGCAAAGATAAAAAGGCTGAGTCTCTGAATGAGTTTTTCTGTTTTCATTTTGCTGAATATTTGAAGTTAAAATGAGCGTTTGTCAGAAGTGTAGGGGAAAGGGAAGGACACACAGCCGCGCCATCCTCGCCGTGCCTCTGTCGTGCATTCCACATTCCTGTCTCTTGAATTTCGCATGCCGGATGCTTCTCTTCCGGGCTGTTCCTTGAGAAACATTTGTGCAAAAACAGCAAAAGGCTATATAAAGATAACAAAAAAGAGAGTTGTGAATTTGTTTTTTTAATAGAAAGACAATTTTAATGTGTCATTGCACCTTAAAAAACTTAACATCCCCTTAAAAACACTTAACGAAAAGATTGACAAAGAGAAAATAAAAACGTATCTTTGCTGTCGTTATAAAAAGTAAAGACGACAACCATGAACACTCATTATCTCACCGAAAAGGTTTCGGCATTTCTGCGGTCGCGCGCCGCGAGCACCTTCAAGCGGCACCAGATTATCGTTTATCTGCTCCATTCCGCCATCGTCGTCATTGTCATTATGATGCAGCTCATGGGATTGGGAGGCTCTCAGGAAGCGGTGCCACAGACGATGAGTGTCGTCCATCTGGCGGCGTGCCTCACGACCCTGCCGCTCTATCTCTTCCGAAGGTTGTCCGTACCTGCGGCTCTCTCGCTCGTATCCCTTGTGGCACAGGCCACCATTATGTGCCGCTTCGCCTATTTTGCCTACGTGCGCCCTGAGCATTTCCTTCAGCTCATCATCCTCAACCAGATGGTGTCGGTGCTGGCGGTGGTATTCCTCGTGCTGTGTTTTGTGAAGTATACGCCGTTCGCGATTGACGCCATCAGTCTGGTCGCGTACGGAAGCGTCGCCGCCTACCTGAAAGAGCCGTCCCTATGGAAAATTTTCGGTTTCTTCTTGGGCATAGAGTTCTTTCTCTGCGTGCTGGGCGAACTGCTGCGATACAACGTGATGAGCGTATCGAAGGAGAATACCGACCTGCACCACCGTGAAACGGCACTGATGCACGCTGTCAGGCTTAATGAACGGGAAATAGAGGCCTATCTGCGCATGAGCAGCAACGACCACCCGTCGCCCAAGGATATCGACCGCCTGTTTTCCATGATTAAGCCGAAATCACAGCGCAACCTCGTCAACGCCGTGCGTCTGCATTTGAAGAACCACTTGACGGACGACTGCGCTCTTGCTCGCCTCTTCCCCAGTCTCACTAAATCAGAAACGGACGTGTGTCGTCTCATCCTCGCGGGGAAGAAACGGAGCGAAATCGCCCTGCTGCTCGACAAGACAGAGAACAACGTCGATGTGACGCGCAACCACATCCGCAAAAAGCTCAACGTACCTTCAAACCGTGATCTGAAAGAGTTTCTGGAAGAGCGGGTGTTGGATATTTAAGTGATGGGGAGCAGCTGATAAGTTGGAAGAACACACGAGGCATCAGTTCCACAAAGCGGTTGTAGGATGCGGGATTGGAAAACATCGCTTATATTATTTGTAATTAATTGATTTTCAACTATAAAATTACAAAGAAATAAGCGAGATTACTAACTTTTATCATCCTTTTCTTATCCTGAACTGACATATCAATCTTGTCGGCAAGTGGCCCGAATATATTCCCCCATTCATATCGGCTGAATCATGAGATAAGAGCCGGAAAATTGGCCTGCATTCGCCCAATGGGCTCCCCAGCCACTCTCCAATACGCCATCAGCCCCCGGGAACGGTTACTCCCGAGGGCTGACGGCGCAAAAGGACACAAGGTTGTCCGTCGGTCTACATATCGTCGAGCGACAAACCGCCCAACGTGAATTGATATTTCCCGAAAGTGGTCTGGGGCAATGCTTCCACCTTTTTTGCCAAGGCGGGAAGGCTTATTTTTCGCGGATTGCGCTTCACCTCGGCGATGAATCCCGTATGGTTTTGCTCATTCACTGCCACAAGGTCTACCTCGTTTTCGCCGCTCCGATCCCACCAGTTGCCCACTTCCGTGTATTTTCCACTCTCCATGGCCTTGCTTTGAAAGTAGGTTTCAAGCACCCGACCCGAAAATTGGCTGTAGCCTTCTTCCATCCCTTCACGCACCAAATGTAATTGATTGCGTTCTATCGCATTCTGATAGGGATAGACGAAGCGGAACCAAAAATTCAGGAAATGGTCTCTGATGGCGTATTTGCTGACCTTCGACCCCACCTTGGAAAAGAGTGGCCGCACCTTTGAAATCATCTCGTAATTGTTCTCCAAGTTGGCCAGATAAACACCGGACGACTTCCCAAGCACACCGTCTATCTCCGAAATGCGCGTCATACCCGATGCAAGAAGCTGGAGAATAGAGAAGTAAGTATTGTAATCATTGGAAAATTCATTGCTCACAAGGTCACGCCCCTCGGTCAGGAAATAGGAATCTTGCCGGCACACATAATCCAGCATTTCCTGCCGGCTGAAACATCCGGCATCCATGAGCAGCTCCACATACTTGGCCACCCCACCGGTTATCATGTAAAGGGTCAACAGGTCGTCGGGCTGATAAGCCGGAGCGTGATCGCCCAATATCTCTTTGAGCACGCTGGTATCAAACGGGCGAAGGGTGAATTTGGAAGTGGCGCGACCATAAAGCGGTTCGGCACGGTTTTCAAAAATGCGCTTCATCAGCGTGTGAATCGACCCACAAGCGATAAGATTGATATGTGACGAGCGGTGATAACGGTCCCATATCTCCTGCATTTCGCTGAAAAGAGCCGCATTGATGCGGTAAAGATTCTGTATCTCATCAAATACTACCGTGAAGTGCCGGGTCTGTGAAGCCTGCATGATCACCTCAAACAATTCGCGAAACCGCGAAATCCGCCCGAAGACATTGATGCCCAAAGAGTTTTGGAGTTCTCTTTGCATCTTGTCGCACAACATAGCCTCATTGTCACGCGACACAAACAGATAGGCAAAAGGTTTCCCTTCAAGCGCTTTGAGTATAAGCGAGGTCTTGCCTATACGGCGCCTGCCCATAAGCACTGTGAATGAAGCGGCCTTTTCGGCCTGTGCTTCGCTGTTGCGCAGCAGTTCCAATTCTTTTTCTCTATCGTAGAACTTCATAATATAAACGATGATTTATATAAATGGCGGTTTATATAATGCAAAGATAGGCGTTATCTCCGAGAAAACAAAAATATGGGGGATAAAAAACAAGAATCTGCCCACGGAATTGTCTGATAGGACAAATATCGCTCTTGGAATGACCAAGGGGAAGGTCTGACAAAAGAAAGGGGACTTATGGGCAGCATTCTTTTTGCTTGTCCATAAGTCCCCTTTAATTATATAGTAGTTACTGCTTCAACAGATTGAGGGGCTGACGGGGAGAGTCAAAACGTTGTTCACTTTCTCTGTGTAGCCGTCGAGTTTGAGCGATGAAGTGGCGCGAATGTCCTCCACGCTGGCACCGAACTTGAAGACATAAGTGCCGGCATCGGCCTTCCATTGGCTTCCGGCCTCGTCAAAACTGGCGAGGTCGCGCTTCTCAATGACCATCTTCAAGGTTTCGCTCTCGCCCGGTTTCAACTCACGGGTCTTGGCAAAGGCCTTCAGTTCCTTGGCCGGTTTGTCGTAGGCTCCTTTGGGAGCTTGCACGTAGACCTGTGCCACCTCCTTGCCGGCTACGCTGCCCGTGTTCTTCACCGTGATGCTCACTTCCACGTTGTTGCCCTTAACCCTCACCGAAGGATTGGCAAATGAGAAGGTGGTGTAGCTCAGACCGTAGCCGAAAGGATAGGCCGCCTGACGGCGGAAAGTGTCGAAATAGCGGTAGCCCACATAGATGTCTTCCTCATGGTTACAGAAGTCGACACCGGGAATGTTGCCCGCTCCCCAATCCTCCATCGTGCGATAGGTGTACATGTCGTATTGCGGAGCAAAGTTTTTAGTCGAAGGATGGTCGGTGGCGGCAATGGGCCAAGTCATTGTGAGATGTCCCGAAGGATTGGCCTTGCCCGTGAGCACATCGGCCACGGAGTTGCCTCCTTCCTCTCCCGGTTGCCAAGCCACAAGGATGGCATCGGCACGGTCGCGCCACGAAGCGGTCTCCATCACGCTGCCCGAGTTGATAATCACGATGACGGGTTTGCCGGCTGCGCGGAAGATGTCGCTCACGCGGAAGATCATCTTCTTCTCGTTGTCTGTGAGGTTGAACTCGCCTTCTATCTGCCTGTCCATCCCCTCGCCGGCCTGCCGACCTATGGTGATGATGGCCGCATCGGCCAGTTTGGCTTCGGTGGCGGCGCAACGCTCGGATATTTCTATCTCATCAAGCTTGGGCTGTCCCTGATCGAGAAACCACATCATGGGATTCTTGTCGGCCTTGAGTTTGGCTTTGGCATACTTCACGTAGTTCTGGTAAATCTCGGTGAGCTGCGGTGTGGTGCTCACTCCGACTTTCTTGAGCCCTGTCACCATATCCACCACGTAGGGCACGTTGACACATCCCGAGCCCAGACCACCCGAAAGGAAGTCGTAGCTGTTCACTCCGAAGAGGGCCACGGTCTTGAGATGGCGTATGGGTAGCGTGCCTCCGGTGTTCTTCAGGAGCACCATACCCTCGGTGGAACTCTGACGCGTGATTTCTGCATGGGCCTTGAGGTCGGGCTTGTTGGAGAACTTGTAACCCTTGAAACGTGGTGTGCGGACGATGTATTCGAGCATATTGCGCACATTGCGGTCCACATCCTTGATGTCGAGGCGTCCGGCCTTCACGTCGTCGATGATTTCCTGCACCTGTGCGGGATATCCCGGCATCATCAAGTCGTTGCCCGCAGTCACTTCCTGTGCCACGGGCAGGTCTTTGCGCTTACCTATCCAGTCGGTCATCACGATACCCTTGAAGCCCCACTCATCGCGCAGAACGGTGGTGAGCAGATCCTTACTGCCCTGTGCGTAAGTGCCGTTAATCTTGTTGTAGGCCGACATAAGTGTCCACGGATGACTCCGGCGCGTCATCATCTCAAAGCCTTTGAGATAGAGTTCGCGCAAGGCGCGTTGGCTCACGCGCTCATCGACCCGTGTACGGTCGCTCTCCTGCGAGTTGACGGCATAATGTTTGGCACTCACACCCACGCCCTGACTCTGTATGCCCTGCACCATGGCCGTGCCGATGAGGCCCGTCACCACCGGATCTTCACTGTAATACTCGAAGTTGCGACCACAAAGCGGATTGCGGTGGAGATTCATTCCGGGGCCGAGAATCACGTCAACGCCATACTCCAACGTCTCGTTGCCAATGGCCCGGCCCACTTGTTCGACGAGTGCCGTGTTCCATGTGGAAGCCAGACAGGTGCCCACGGGAAAACCGGTGGCAAAGAATGTCTGGTCGGTGCCGTCACGGTGGGCATCGATATGCACGCCTGCCGGACCGTCGGCCACCACCGTTGCGGGGATGCCCAACCGGGGTATGGCTACTGTCGTACCGGCAGCACCGGCCACGATCTTCTTCTGGTGGCCCAGCATAGCGCCGGAGCCCACGAAGCCGGGATTGCCGCCGCCTACGAGAAGTTGTGCTTTCTCCTCAATGGTCATGGCTGCCAGCACTTCATCGATGTTGTTTGCTGTGAGTTGTGGAACCTGTTGTGCCATCATTGTTGTGGATAAGAGGCTTGCCGCGAGGGCCAAGCCGAGTTTCTTGTGCTTCATAGTCTTATTGGGTTTTGTTATTAGTTAAGAGTTGAAAAGTGAGGGGTGGGAAGTTGGAAGTGAGGAATGGGGAGTCAGGGGGATGGAGAAAGATGGACAATCTGTGCCAAGTCGAGTTTCTTGCCCAACCGGCTTTTGGTGGAACGCACGGCCTGTTCGGAACAGCAAAACGACCGGGCTTTCTCGGCATCGGGCATCCCGTTGCGCTCCATGATACAGAAGAACGTCTCTTTCGGGGTCAGGGCATTGTCGGGATTGTCAATGATGGCGGCGAGCCGGCGGTCAATATTCCACATCACACCCGCCACGGCCTTCTGCTCTCGGCGACCCATCTGACTGATATTGCTGTGGCAGAGAATGGCATGGAGCGTGTCGATGCCAAGTTTGGTTTGGGCGATGGAGTCATAGTTTTGGTCGCCGGCCAAGCGGGCGGGCAACTTTTCCTTGAGCGCATCGAGCCGCCCCACCTTTTCGTCTACCGACCGTTTGAGTTCCTCTATCGTGGCATCGCGCCGCCCAAGCATCAGTGCCAAGTCTTGCCGCACTTCACTTATACGGTCGCGGAAACGTTTGTAGAGGGCCTGTGTGCGATGGTAATACCACACCGTGAGTCCGAATATCACCAGCAGAAGGACAATGATGGCCAGCGAAAACCACAGCCGTTGTTCGAGCTTCTCACGCTGCTGTATCTCCTGATCCATCCTACTCTGCACCCGGAGAATATCGAGATTGCGGCCCGATGACTTCAACGAGTCGCTCATCTCCTTGAGTTGCTTGTAGGCATCCAGTGCCCCGCGATAGTCACCATGCTTCTCCAGATAGTCGCTCTTGACGAGCAGCCGGTTGTATTGCAGCGTGGCATCACCCTTAGGGAGAATGCTCATAAGCATCTGGGCACGCTCATCCTTGTTTTGTTTCAAGTAAATGTAGCACAACAGCGACACGGCATTGCCGGCAGCCGAAGAGTCTTCGGCCAGCAGGGCAGCCTTGTAGGCATGTTCTTCCGCTGTAACCAGTTCGCCGGCAAGCATTTCGCGATAGGCGATGTTCTTCATGATTTGCGACCGCTGGCTGCGGTCGGCATGTGGATAGAGCTTCTTGGCTTCGAGGGTGATGTGCCAGGCACTGTCCGGACGGTTCATGTTGTAGAGCACGTTGGCCTGATTGATGAGCACATCCACCATCAGATCTTTCCGTGCCATGGCGCGGGCAGCGGTCATGGCCTTGTCGAAATATTGCAAGGCGCGTTCGTCGGCTCCCAGCGTCTCGTTAATCCACCCGATGTGATGGTAGACCCGATAAAGCGCCAGCGTGTCGCCGGTGTCGCCGGCAAACTTCTCGGCATGTTTCAGTTGCATCATAGCTGCACTGAAATCCTGCCTGTCGATGTACAGTTCGGCACTGTCTGCACAGACTGCCAACACCGACCACTCCCCTCCGAGAGCACCCGAAGCCGCCCGACGGCACGAAACCGCCGACAAAGCCAATGCCGCCAGCAACAAAAACACCTTATACATAACGCTCACAAAGATAGTGATTTTTTCTTACTTCTTATCGCTTTGCATAAGGAAAAACGCTTCCGCCGGCAACATCAGGCTCTAAAAGAAAGCATTACCGAACTGCGGCAACAATTTGCCCACAGTCCGGTAATGCACACGTTCACTCGCTCTTCATTGTCAGAATGCGCCCTTCCTCGTCGTATGAGAGCGGCATCACCTTGACGGAACGCAACCAAGTGGTGTCGTTGCTGGGCACGCAATCATGGTGGAAGAGATACCACCGGCCTTTGTATTCAACGATGCTGTGGTGGGTGGTCCACCCGACAACGGGCTCAAGTATCACACCTCCGTAGGTGAAAGGCCCGTAGGGATTGTCGCCCACGGCATAGCACAAATAGTGGGTGTCGCCGGTGGAGTAACTGAAATAGTATTTGCCCTTGTACTTGTGCATCCAGCTGGCCTCGAAGAAACGGTGGGGGTCGTCGGCCGGCAGGGGCTTCCCGTTGCCGTCAACAATGAGCACGGGCCGCGGCATCTCGGCAAACTGCATCACGTCGTCGGTCATGCGGGCCACACGCGAGGGCAGCGGGTCTTCCTTACCCTCAGGCAGATGCTCGCACTTCAGAGCCTTGTTGTCTTTATACCATTGCAGTTGCCCGCCCCAGATGCCACCGAAGTAGCAATATATCTGTCCGTCATCGTCTTTGAACACACAGGGGTCGATGCTGTAAGAACCGCGTATAGGGTCGCCCTGCGGCTTGAAAGGCCCTTCGGGACGGTCGGCTACGGCCACCCCTAAACGAAACACGCCGTTATAGTCTTTGGCGGAAAACACGAGATAATACTTGCCGTCTTTCTCCACCACATCGTTGTCCCACATCTGTTTCTCGGCCCAGGGTACGTCGGCCACATCAAGGATCACCCCATGGTCGGTCACCTCGCCGTCCATCACGTCATCGAGCGAGAGCACATGATAGTCCTTCATTTGGAAATGTCCGCCATCATCGTCGAAGCATTCTCCACTGTCCCAGTCGTGAGAGGGATAGATATACACACGGTCGTTGAAGACATTAGCCGACGGATCGGCCATATAATCCTTAGGAAAAAGATACCTTGGTTTCATAAGTTTGCAGTTGGTTATTTATTGATTAGGAGGAGTTAAAGGGAGTTAAGGAATTAAAGGGAGTTAAGACAACAGCTTTTATTGCCACTCATATCATTATGCTTTAACTACGCAAGGAGCTTTCAAACAATCCGGCTATTGTCTTAACTCCCTTTAATTCCTTAACTCCCTTTAATTCCTTAACTCCCTTTAATTCCTTAACTCCCTTTAACTCCATATATATTCCTCTAATAATACTCTCCCTACTCCCGGTACATCTTGATAATCTCCTTCACCACCGGTTTGGGCCGATATTCGCGGTCGAAGAGCAACGGATAGTTGGTGCGCCCTTTAACCGGCCAGTCGTTAAGCCACGAAGAGCCGTCGTCCACGCCCCACAATGTGACACGCTCAATATTGGCGGTATGCTTCTTATAGAGCCGGAAAAAAGCCAGATAACGCTCGTTGAAAATCTTTTGGGCCTGCTTGTCGAGTCCTTTCACGTAGGGGTTGAGCTGCTTGTCGTAGGTGAAATTCTGACTGATTTCAGCTCCACCAAACTGCTTCGGGTTGGGTAACATATTGAGATCGAGTTCCGTCATCTGAATCTTCACGCCACAAGCCACCAGCGAGTCCATCGTGGCCTCATAGTCGGCAAGGTTGGGATAGTCCACGCCATTGTGGCTCTGCATCCCCACAGCGTCTATGCGGCAGCCCTTGCTTTTGAGGTGGCGCACCAACCGGCACACGGCATCACGCTTCGCAGGCTTCGACATGGAGTAGTCGTTGTAGTAGAGTTCGGCATCGGGATCGGCTGCATGGGCAAACCGGAAAGCCAGTTCGAAGTATTCCGGGCCTATTATATTATAATAAGGTGTCTTGCGGTAGCTTCCATCATCCTCAAAGGCTTCGTTGATCACATCCCATCCCTTGATGCGGCCTTTGTAGCGGGAGACAACATCGGTGATGTGATGGTACATGCGGTCGATGAGCACCTCGCGGCCCACGGGCTTGCCCTCCTTGTCGGTAAACATCCAGCGAGGCGGCTGGGAATGCCACACAAGGCAATGGCCAATGACGGTCAGGCCGTTGTCTTCGCCAAACTTCACCGTCCGGTCGGCATCATCCCAGAAGTAGGTGTGCTCCTCGGGATGAATACTCTCACCCTTCATGCAGTTCTCAGCCACAATGGAGTTGAAATTGTCCTTCACCACTTCGGCCCCTTTCGCATCGCGTCCCCACACCACATCAGTGTTCACGGCGGCGCCGATAAGGAAGTGTTTGCCAACCACTTCCTTTAGAGTGGGCAGTGAAGGCTTCTGTGCCACGGCCGGAGAGACGAGCAGCGCGGCAGTAAGTGTTGCTAACAGTTTGTTCATTTTCATTTGTGAGGTTATAGGTTATGATTCTTTGGAGCGGTTTTCTATCTCTGTGTTGATACGGTCTATCACATCGTCGGTAAGTTCATACTTGGAGATGATGAAGATGGCGAGGAGCAACAGCAGTGCCGGAATGACACACACCAACCACAAGATGCCCTGCTGCGCCAAGGCCGACTGGGTGGTGGCATTGGTCTGGTCGAAGCCCACGACACTCAAGATGAGGCCGGGCACCACACCGCCGAGGGCCATACCGGCCTTGTAGAAGATGCCGGTGAGGGCGTTCACGATGCCTGAAATGCGGCGGCCGGTGGTGTACTCGCCGTAGGAGATGACCTCGGGCACGAGTGCCCACATGTAGCCCGTGGCCACAATGACACCCGTGGACTTGACAAACTGGGCCACATAGACGAGCCACACCAGATGGCGCAACGCCGGCACCACGGATATGACATAAAGCAAAGCCATGCCGAAGATGGCAATGCCGAGGAAAGCATAGAACATCTGCTTCTTGCCGATGGCGCGCTTGATGGCGGGTATCATGGGCATGAAGATGAAAGCCGGCACGGAGCCGAGCCCCATAAAGACGGACATCTGCGAGGGAGTGCCATTCACATTGTATATCATGTAATAGCTGCCGGCAGAGTTACCGATGGCCATCATGGCAAAAGCCGTGATGAAGAAGAAGGCCAACACGCGCAACGGACGGTTGCGCACAAATTCCACCCACAGGTCGCTCACCTTGACATTGGCTGTCTCCTCACGGTCCATCACCACACGCTCCTTGCATTGGGTGAAGCAAAACACGAGCAGGACCATGCCCACCAAGGCGTAGAGAGTCATGGTGACAAACCACGCTCCGGCGTCTTCAACGGTGTTCATCTTGCCGTCGGGCGACATGGCAGCCACCAGAATGGGGATGCCGAGGCTCACGGCCAGTCCGCCGAGGTTGGCCATGAACATGCGCACGGAGGTGAGAATGGTGATCTCGTTGGTGTCGCGCGTCAGACTGGCATTGAGTGCTCCGTAGGGTACATTGACCAGTGTGTAGCACATCGACATACCCACATAGGTGACGTAGGCATAGAGCAGCGAACCCGAAAAGCCGTTCCAGAAACAGAGGATGGCAAAGCCCGAAAGGGGAATGCCGCCCAACACGAGATAGGCGCGGTATTTGCCGATCCGCGGACTGTGCTTGTCGACGTATGTTCCCACGAGCGGATCCCACAACACATCGACCAGCCGGACGATGAGGAACATCACGGCCACGGCGGCGGGGTCGATGCCATAGACATTGGTATAGAACAGCAGCAGATACATACCTATCGTCTGATAGATGAGGTTCTGGGCCAAGTCGCCCGAACCGAAGCCTATGCGCTGCAACCAATTCAACTTGTAGAATCCTTTGGATTCCTGAATCACTTCAATCATCTCCATACTATTTGGTTTTAAGTTTTATCACAAGATATTGCCGTTCGTCCCTTCCCCGGCACGCAAGCGGCGCGAAGCCAATTCGGCCTGCATGTTTTCATTATACCGCATGGTGATGGGATAGAACGCAAGGGCGGCAAGCCCGATGCAGAAGAGGGCGGCCGGAACAATGCTCGCCACGAGTCTGATGCCCTGCACGGCGGTCTCTCCCTGCACCGCCACACCCCCGGGAACATAGCCGAAGAACGAAAGCAGCAGTCCGGCCAAAGCTCCGCCAAACCCGAGCCCCAGCTTCAAGGCGAACATCACGCCCGAGAAACAAAAGCCCGTGGCGCGCCGATGGTTGAGATACTCAATGTGGTCGGACACATCGGCCACCATGGCCCACATCAGCGGGATGGTGGGGGCATAGGCCAGACTCTTCAGGAAGCAGAGCAGATAGACGGACTTCACGTCGGTGGCACCGGGCAGAAAAAACAGTCCCTGCAAAAGGACGGTGAGGGAAAGGCAGGCAATGTAGACGGTCTTCTTGCCATATCTGTCGGCCAGACGGCCCGAAAGGAACATCACACCGAAGAACTGCACCACGGCGTTGACGATGTTGAAGAGGGAGAAGCCCACAGAGTAGGCTTCCCCTTCGTGGGAGGCGAGGTGGAGCGAGCGCAGAAACTCAAAGAGCGAATGGCGGTCGAGATAACTCTGAAAGTAAAAGTTCATCGCCGAACCGCATACGGCCAGAGCGATGTAAAGCGAGAAACAGAGGAAAAACATCGCCCGCCACGACACGCTGCCAAAGGTTTCACGGATATCTCTCCTGACGCTCTTCTGCTGCCGGGGAGGTGGGGCGATGCGCTCGCGGGTGGAAAGGAAGCAGACAACGAGCAGCACAAAAGCCAGCAAGGCAAAGAGCAGAATGGTGCGTGACCACCCCATGGACGCATTGCTGCCGCCCAACCGGGCCACAAGGGGAAGCGTGAAGCCCTGCACGACAAACTGCGCCACGGTGCTGGCTATAAAGCGGATGCTGTTGATGCTCGTGCGTTCCCTGATGTCGGAGGTCATCACACCGCCCAAAGAGGCGTAGGGCGTATTGTTGAACGAATACATGGCGAGCAGCAACACGTAGGAGACGGTGGCGTAGACGGCCAGCAACCCCTTGTCTTCGATGCCGGGATTGTTGAAGGCCAGTACATAGAAAGTGCAGAAAGGCACAGCCGTCCAAAGCAGCCAAGGGCGGTATTTGCCCCAGCGGGTGGAAGTGCGGTCGGTGATGAGGCCCACAAGCGGGTCGGCAAAGGCACTGGCCATCGGGGCCACGAGCAGCACACCGCCGGCGACGGCACCGCTCAGGCCGAAGACATCGGTGTAGAACTTCAGCTGATAGATCATCATCATCTGAAACACCAAGTTGGCCGCCACGTCGCCAAGCGAATAGCCCACCTTCTCGCCAAACGTTATTTTCTGTCTATTTTGCATGTGCGTCAATAGTTATGGACGGTCGATGACGGTCGCCGCATAGCGGCCCATCGCCTCATAGCCACGTGGATTGAGGTGCAACCAGTCGTCGGAATAGCCGGCCTTGAGCCTTTGCGAGTCGGCGGCATCGCGGGTGAGTTCGTCGAAATCGATCACACCGGCTATCTCTTTGTTGGTCCTTATCCACTCGTTCACGGTCTGCCGCATCGCTTCACGGAAGAAAGAATACCAGCCGTGGCCCCCGGTGGGCGTGATGGTGCCCATATACACCTTCATGCCGGCAGCCCGCGCCTTGGCTATCAGTACCCCGTAGGCCTCGATGAGCCGCCGGGCCTTCTGCTCATAGTCGGCATTGCAGGTGCCTATGTCGTTGGTTCCCTCGAAGATGATGAGCCGATCCACACCCTTCTGGCCGAGGATGTCACGGTCGAACCGCATCAGAGCAGGCTCGCTCAGTCCGCCTTCCACCACGCAGTTGCCGCCAATGCCGAGATTGAGCACTCCCACCTGTCCGCCCAAGGCCTCGGCCATGCGGTCGGGCCAGCGGTTTTGCAGGTCGGTGGTGCTGCCCCGTCCGTCGGTGATGGAGTTGCCGAGCACGGCCACGGCCCTGCCCGCAGACCACACGTTGATTTTGGAAATGTTATACCAGTGCACCGGTTTCTCTATCGCGTGGAACCGCGCCCCGGGCTTCACCGTGCCCCGGGCTATATAGGAATGCGTGCGCGAACCGCGGTGGGAGGTGGCATTCACAGGCACCCGGCTGCCGTAGCAGATGGTCACGGCCAACCGCTGCAGGGGGGTGAGGGCATAGTTGAAGGCATCGCTATAGACGGCCTCGCCGGGCGCAATGGTCACCGAGCGGCGGCCACCAAACGACAAATAGGTGGCTGTGCGGGCATCGATGTCGCTCGAGTCCCGTGCATCGGCGATGTAGACCGACTTGATTTCCACCGCCTCCCGGCTGAATTCGTTGGACAGTTGCACCTGCAACCGACTGCCGCCGAGCGACACCTTCACGACTTGCCGCAAGGTGGTGTTGGCCAACGTGGTGGTTTGGGGCATATCGCCCTTGCCGGTAAACTCCGGTGCCGTAGCAAACGTGCCCACCCACTGTTGGGCGTCGGCTGTGGCCAGCGACAGAAAGAGAGCCAAGAGGAGGTAGAGTTTCTTCATGTTTAAAGCAATTATGTTGCTGCAAAAATACGCAAAACTTTCTGTTTGCTCTTTCTCATTCGTAACCTATACATTTCTATTTGTTTCATAACGGGGATTATCTGTCTTTTTCCGGAGTGAAACATTTCAACATCACTCAAGTTTTGCTATCTTTGCAACAGATAGACATCACATGGTCGTCCGGGAACAAACGCATGGCGAGGACAACGGCCCGGTTGTGGTGCAAAGGCTCTGCACCATCCGCGCAAGGCTGTCGAACGCTCTGTGCAGAGGCTCTGCACGGACGGTGCAAGGGCTTCGCACCAAACCGAAACGAAATGACCGGTGGAATCAATTCCGTCACCCGAATGATCCAAACAATCTTTCAACCACACATGAACGCATGAACATGAAACGTACACCTTATTATATAATGGCCGCCCTCTGCCTTGCCGTGACGCTGCTGGCTTGGGGCGACCGGGGCCAGTTCTACACAGCCGACCGGCTGCCGGGCAGCCTCATCAAGTGTCTGGTGCAAGACCGCTACGGCTACATTTGGATAGGGACGGAGTATGGCTTGAGCCGATTCGACGGCTACAAGTTCACCAACTTCCTGCACGACAACAAGGACACTACGTCTATTGTGGACAACACCATCACCGACTTTCTGGTAGACAAGGCCGGCAGCCTGTGGATAGGCAGTGCCAAAGGGCTCATGCGCTACGACTACCGGCACAACAACTTCGTGCGCTATCCCCTGCCCGACGGCCGACGGCCGCGCATCTACTCGCTGATAGAGAGCCGGCGGGGGGACGTGCTCATCGGCACGGCAGGTTTCGGACTCTATTCCATCAAGAAGGGGCACGGACAGGTGATACATGAGAAAGACTATTCGCCGCGCGACTCGGACATGTTCTACACCCACATCTACGAAGACAGCGAGGGCAACCTGTGGCAGAGCAGCCACCAACCGGTGTTCAACCGATTCAGCAAGCGGGGCGGCAAGGTGCGCATGACAAGCTACAACTCGCCGGCGGGAGCCCCCGTGGCCTTTTTCCAGCCACGGCGCAACGCCCTGCTCATCGTTTGCATGTTCGGCATCATCGGCTAAGAGTACACCAACCGCCAACTCGCACACTTTCTTGTA
>OATU01000407.1_pt1 | contig 38404 bp, 35 predicted proteins | sample 1516711 | NCBI WGS metagenome assembly OATU01 (sample SAMEA2579971, study PRJEB22360) | human gut metagenome | biome: human gut; feature: human-associated habitat; material: faeces | place: Denmark | collected 2008/2010 | reverse complement strand
GAGGTGGTGTAGACCCTTGCGGCCCCGCCGGCCGCCGACACCAGATGCAGCACAGCATCGTAGCGTTCGTCGCGCAGCGCCCGGGTCGATGTGCCAACGGCCTGCGTGATGTCCTCCCACATCTCAGGTTTCATGTAGGCCGAGATGTCCATAGTCCCCCGGTCGCACACGATGAGTGTCGGTTTGTCGCACTCCTTGGCCATGCGCATGAACTTGTCTTCCAGTCCGAGCTGTATTTCGAGCGTGGCCTTTTCCCCTTGATAGAAAAGTCCTTGGTTCTTGGTGAGATAGTTCATGCCTGCCTGGGCAAACATGGTGGGCACTTCCGGGATGGTGAATACCTGATAGCCGAGGCTGTTGAAGTGTTCAATCACCTTGATGAGCGCCGTTGTCTTTCCGGCGCACGGGCCTCCTGTGAGTACGATTTTCTTAATTTCGGGCATAGTCGTTTACTGTAATCTCTTGCGTTGCAGCATCTTTTGCATGTGCAAAGGTAGTGTAAACCCATGAGAAAGCAAAAGAAAAGCCCGTTTTTCTTCGCTCTGATGAGTTTGCCCTTATGCCGTGAAAGCAAAAAAGAAAGCGCATCCCTGTGCTGGATGCGTTTTTGTAGCTTGCCGATTGGGCCGTCATTTCCCGATATATCCCTTCAGTGCTTCCACGTAGGCCGCGAAGGCATCGGTGCCTTTAGGCGTGATGCGGCAGATGGTGCAGGGCTTTTTCCCCTTGAAAGTCTTCTCCACTTCGATGTATCCGGCCTTTTCGAGTTTGTCGATCTGTACGCTCAAGTTACCGGCCGTGGCCCCGGTCTGTTCCTTGATGTAGGGAAATTCGGCTTTGTCGACACTGATGAGCAGTGACATGACCGCCAATCGGAGTTCGCTGTGGAGCAGCGGATCTAATGGTGTGAACATAGGCCTACCCTTTCCTGCACTTGATGATGATGCCCGGGACGACCAAGGCGACGAATGCCGACAGGGCCAAAACGAGGTGTTGCGACGGCCCGAAGCAGAACAGACTGCCCACACTGCCGCCCAAGCCGGCCACGAAGCCGCTCATGGTGATGGTCATATTGTCCAACACCCTGCCCGTGATGGCTGTGGCAAGGCCGAAGAGTAGAATGATGATGGAGGTAATCGGGAATATCACTATCGGCTGTATAATGCCCGTACCGATGTGCTCGACCGACACCCCCATGAAGCTGCACGCCACTCCCAGTGCCATGGCCATGATGCCGAAGACGGCCCAGATCTGCCCCATGGTCTTGGTGACGAACGTATCGGGCAGATGTTCTTCACGTTTTGACATGAGATAGTTGATGCCCCACGTGGCGAGCATGGCCGGGCACCACACAATGTTCCATTTCGAGCCGAAAGAAGTGTTGGCCCAGAGCAGCCATACGGCGATTGCCGTCACGATGACAGCCGTCCCCCACAGGAGGAAATACTTGCCCGAAAGGCTGACGAGGACTTTGCGGCTTTGCTCGATGCTCTTGGTGATGATCTCCAAACTGCGCTCGGCAGTCATGTTCTTGTTTTCTTCCATGATTCAGTTTTTTATCGGTTATACATTTGTTTGGGTGTTTGAGGTCTTTCTTTTGCAGGCCCTTTGGTTACCGGCGTGCCCTCACTTTGAGTGAAGGGAGAAATCCTCTTTTGTGTATGAATCACATTGCAAATATAATTAAGTTTATGATACAAACCAAATTATTCTATAAATAAATTCATCTTGGCGCGCATTTTTAACATTTCGACCTTCCGAAGCATATAGCAGGAAACTCATCCGGAAAATCAAATACATTTACATGGAGTTGTTTCGGAGTTTTAGAAGAAAGGAGATGAATGTCCGTTTCCATTACCTTTGCCTTGTCATTCGGCCCAAACGACATTGCGAAACGGCCACACCCGGAAGCTCGCCCGGCCCGAATGAGAATGCGAAAGAGGCCCTTTTACAACGCTATTCGGGCCGGGAAAGCCCCCTTTAGGGGAGGTGGGGGCCGGTGGTGGATTGGAGACCTAAAAAAAGGAACGCATACGCGCTCCTTTTGCCAATGCAAAGATACGATATTTTAAGGCTGATTGCAAATCGGTGATGAAAAAACATTACGGTGTGATGGTTTGCCGGAGATGTGGCCTAAGGCTTATCCGCTGCTCGTTGCAGGTGTTTCATCGGGTGTCCGCCCCATCCCGCGTCTTCCACAAAGCGGAAACCGAGTCGCTTGTAGAGCCGTTCGGCCTGTGGGTTGCCCTTGTCCACAAGCAGTCCGGCGGCCGGAAGGCACAGCCGGGTCGCTTTCGCGCAGGTGGCTCGGAGCAGGGCTGAAGCGATGCCGTGTCCGCGATAGTGACTGTCTACGGCCAGACTGTCTACATAGAGTTCGCCCGCCTGCGTCTCGTCGTCCATGCCGCTGTGATCGATGCCAAACTCCGTCAAGGCCTCTTCAACGAACGCTTGGCGCAACGGGCGAAGCAGTGCACCGTCGTAGCTCACACAGATGCCTACCACCTCGGACACTTCTGTGTCGGCATCGCCCCCGGTCGGCTGTTCGGCCACGGCCACAAGCGTGTTGAGGTAGGAATACTGCGAGTCTTCCCGGCTCACGAGTCGGGTCATCATCCGGTGGAAGTCGGCAAGCGAATGTTGTGACCCTGCGAAATATTGGCAACACTCGTGGTTCATGGCCTCCATGATGAGCGTCGCTATCCGGGAGGCTTGAGAGGGGCGGGCGTTAGCTATTATAATAGGTGGTGTGGTTGTATGCATAAGAGTTGGTTAGTTGGCTGCAAAGTTACGACTAAATATCGGGAAAACAGATGCGGCAAAACAAAAAGGTGAAAAACAGAAAAGAAAATCCGTTAATAAGGACAGAACGGTTGCTTTTTATAGAAATATTTACTATTTCTGTTTGAATTTAATGGTTTTATTCGTAAGTTTGTGGTACGAATTTTATTGAGATTGTCAGAATAATTCCGAAATCAAATATCAGCCTTTGTAGCATTTGATATAGCCAGCAGCATGATGCAGGCGTCGTTCGAAGGAAAAAGTGTATGGAAGACTGGTGACTTGAGCCTATTGTCGTCAGCTGCAAGCTATGGCATTGGAGAAATATTCAAAGGGGCAGCTGCAACTTTTGGCAAAGAGCTGTTGCGTGCAGGAGCCCACGGCTTGGCGGCGTTGGTGTTGTCCCAGGAACGATTGTTGGCGGTGCCATAGGAGGGGTAGTCGGAACTTTTGGTGGCGGTTGGTTAGGTACAAGAACTGTGGATATAATTTATGGAATGTAAATGTAGGTGTAAATGATAAACAGTAATAATTTTGAATATTTTTTAAACGCCATACATTATTGTCTTTGGATCGGTGATATGACATTTGGCGATTTTATGGGGAGGGTAGTCAATGTACTGCTTTCTCCCATACCCAAGTATCTCTTTACGAAAGAATATAAAAAGAAATATTATGAGCGTCGGCAAAGAGAACAAAAAAATATAGATAAGTTTTTCTATGACGAAGAATATGGTTATCATATCGGTTGGGCCCACCATTGGTTTGGTTATTTTTATTCTTGTTATCCGGCTTTTTTGTCATTTATATTACTTGGTATCGTTTTCCGATACTTTGGAAAGGTAAGTTTCCTTGTAATTATATTGACAGTGGCTATTCCCGTTGGAATTTTCTATATTCCAGCCTACCAATCTGTTTTTAGTAAAGATCGCTATCTGAAATACTTCAAGCAGTTTGAAAAAAAAGACAAGCCATGGCATCAGAAGTGGAAAAGGATAACAATTCTGTTCTGTATTGGTGCTATAGCTACAGTGTTTTTGGGGATTGTGGCCATGTGGGGGGTCTTGCTACTATAATCAGGGCTACGAACTGAACCACGAGAAAGAGAAGATAATGGAAACCAGTACAACATGTGTCTCTATTACCTTGACGGCAACACCATCGTCATCAGGGAGAACGGCACGGTGAAGGATTATATCGCCTTTACGGACAATTTAGGGAGCATCCTCTCCGTTATGGATGAGAATGGCACAAAGGTCTTCGATACCTCATACGATGCGTGGGGGGGGAGGCTGTCGGTGACACTCAATACGATAGGCTTGCACCGTGGCTACACGGGTCATCGGAACTTTTGGTGGCGGTTGGTTAGGTACAAGAACTGTGGATATAATTTATGGAATGTAAATGTAGGTGTAAATGATAAACAGTAATAATTTTGAATATTTTTTAAACGCCATACATTATTGTCTTTGGATCGGTGATATGACATTTGGCGATTTTATGGGGAGGGTAGTCAATGTACTGCTTTCTCCCATACCCAAGTATCTCTTTACGAAAGAATATAAAAAGAAATATTATGAGCGTCGGCAAAGAGAACAAAAAAATATAGATAAGTTTTTCTATGACGAAGAATATGGTTATCATATCGGTTGGGCCCACCATTGGTTTGGTTATTTTTATTCCGGTTATTCGATTTTATTTTCATTCTTATTAGGAGGTTTCGCATTAAGAGAACTGGGTAATTTGAGTAATGTTACAAAATTAGCCATACTCGCAATTCCCATAGGACTATGTTACATTCCCGCATATAGAGCTGTTTTTGCAAAAGATCGTTATCAAAAATATTTCAGACAGTTCAAGAAAGAAGACGAACATTGGCACAGAAAGTGGAAACGGATAACCTTTGCATTCTGCATTGGGTCTATCGTTACTACTATATTAGGAATTTGTGCAGCATTTGCAATCGCAATTGTATAGCAGCAACCAACAGACAATCAGTATAATGGTTGGAAAATATTGTTTATTTGGAATCCACGATCTTGACGGTAACACCGTCGTCATCAGGGAAAACGGCACAGTGAAGCCTTATCTTGCCTTCACGGACTATTTAGGGAGCATCCTCTCCGTTATGGATGAGAATGGCACAAGGGTCTTCGGCGCCTCATGTGATGCGTGGGGCAAACAGACGGTGACACTCAACACTATAGGTTTGCACCGTGGCTACACGGGTCACGAGATGTTGAATGATTTCGACATAATCAACATGAACGGCCGGTTGTACGACCCCGTTCTCGGCCGCTTCTTCAGTCCCGACAACTACGTGCAGCTGCCGGACTACAGCCAGAGCTTCAACCGTTACAGCTATTGCCTGAACAATCCACTGAAATACACAGACCCCAGTGGCAACCTCTTTGGTATTGACGATGCTGCTGTAATAGCCTTTGCAGCATTTAATATGGCCAGCAGCATGATGCGGGCATCCTTTGAGGGTAAAAGTGTATGGAAGGCAGGTGCTTTAAGTTTACTGTCATCCGCTGCAAGCTACGGCATTGGTTCTGCCTTCGGCAATGCGGGTAGTTGGAGTAAGGAGCTGTTGCGTGCCGGTGCGCATGGCTTGGCCAGTGGAGTCGTCTCGGCATTGGACGGCGGAAACTTTGCCAGTGCTTTTGTTTCCGGTGCCGCAGCCTCCGGTATCGGGTCTTATGCCCAAAGTGTAAATATGAACTCGGGGCTTATGGTCGCATCTACAACTGTCATGGGTGGTGTAGTAGCTTGGGCCACGGGAGGAGATTTCCTGCAGGGAGCAATGCAGGGGATGATGATAGGAGCATTGAATCATGCGCAGCATGACCAGTATGAGCCCATGAATAATCCAGAAGCAGCGAAAGTAAGATCAAGAAATCGAATAAAAAAAGATCCTAAATATAAGCAAAAAATCATATCCGAAATTCAGAAAGATGGAAAGCTGTCTTTTGAAGAAGCATATTACTGGTACGGATATGGCGATGGTAGCACCATACATGTAGATGCTTCAAAATTAGATTTAGAAAAGATTGACATTACTAACAGAAAAGTTGGTGAGCATTGGTCAATACAAACCTTGACTTCGTCTGGAAACTATAGTGTAGGGCTCGTGTATGGAAGTATTACAGTAGAGTATCAGGGGAATAATTCATTTCGTATATTGCCTGATACGTATGATTTTGATATACATACCGACAATTTTTTCAACTGGCATACGATAAAGCGCAACATCGAAACCATAGGTGCCGGTATCCTGCATGGTACGGGAACTCCATTTAAAATAATTTTTAACGGGTTATACCATAACAAATAATGTGTAGAAGAATATTAAATATCGTTGTCCTGCTCTTCTGTAGCCTCCTAACTTCGTGTCTTGGTGTGTTCTATATAGACTTAGGCAATCATTATGCATGGTTGGAGGACAGAATAATAGTTAAGATAAAAGAAGAAACGGAAAACAGCCTTTTCTATGATCTTCTTATCCGCCCACAGGTCTTGAATTATGGCTATGACAATAAATTCATCATAGCCTATCAGATTTACGATGGCAGTGAATGGTATAATTCTAACCAAATAGCAGAAGAAAAAGACAGTTTGTTTATCCAGTTCGCAAAGCTGAAAGAAATGAAACATTGCTATTGGATTATAAATAAAGAGACAAATCAGGTCATCGGTCCTATGAGGAAGCCCGAATTTGACAGAAAATGTGAGGAACTTCATGTAAAGGCAAAAATGCACCATTTCCATGAAAAGAAACTCTGGAAAAACAAGGGGCTATAAGGGTAATACTTTTTGATGGTATTAAAAAGAATATGTAGAAGGGCTTTTCATAAAAGCCATGGCAACTAATAATTCTATGCCAAGAATTGGCTAAGGCCAGTTCTTGGATAGATAACTTTTATATTATGAGAAAATTTATTTTAGCTACTATCATGGTCACTGTGACTTTAACAAGTTGTTTGAGTTTCTTTCCTAATCGTTATGAGAAATCTCTCGTATATAATGGTTTTCGGGCCAACACGAATACTATGATTGGTACAAAAGTGAACATAAAAGGTTATTATTATTTAGTTAAGGATAGTAATATATCGACATCCGAGGGAAATTATTCAGTAGCTGATAATGGTAGAATATCGACACTTGCAGGCTATAATCCCTTTATCCTTTATGAGGATGGGACTTACGGAAATATTCTTTTCAATGCTGTGGGGAAAGATTTTTCGGCAAATGAATATTATAAAAAAGTCGATATGGAATTAGACAAGGAGTGTAAGCCTTTGAATAATATCATCTTATGAGGAGTGGATATTATAAAGTAAATGAAGATACCATCTGTGTAACGACGTATATATATTATATGCTGCGCACAGAATTGGTTCTATTGAGGTATAAAATCATCGATCGTAATCATTTGTTACTTTTAGATGAAACTTATATTTTTGGAAATAAAAATGAAAACGATACTTGTGTTCGGAATAGGATATTTGAATTTATCCCAGCTAAAACACTTCCTTCTCCATCTTTGTTCCCGATAAAAAAGAAAAGGTGAGCTTGGGCTAGCAAGAAGGATTGGAAGCAATTTAAGCACAATACTGCAAGAACATCAAAAAACAAATAGAAATATACTATAGATTTTTATAAGATTATTAGTGCTACATAGCTATTATTGAATATCATCCCTTAATAAGATTACTAAGTATGGGATCATTTTTGATTCGTTCAATCTCAAAATCTACAAGCGATAGTATGTCTTGTTTCACCTTACGATAGTTGGCTTCGATGGTCTCCTTGAGATTATCGGAGCCAACTTCGTTTTTGAAATCCATTATCACAGGAATATGCTGATATGTTTTCATTTCGGCAGATACCTTGGCAGAATCCACCACTATCTCAGCATGGAAAATCTTCTGGTCGATGCGTTCATAGAAGTTATCGGACACAGCCCCTACGAACATACCCTATGTAAGGTTGCTGATTTTCGATACGCGAGTTCGGGATAAGAAAAGGCTTGTAAAAGTTGGTAATCTCGTCAAAATTTCGTATCTTTATAGGTGAAAATCAATAGATTACAAAATTTTTGAACGATGATTACCAAGGATAAAGTTACTGAAATTTTCTGTATAATCGACGAGTTTGATAAGAATTTGAGTGCCGAATTTGCGAAAAACCTGCGTCTGCCGTCCCATAACAGTGACGGCAAACGCTACCGGAACCGCAAGGGCAGGCTCTCCGAAAGTGAGATTATGACCATTTTGGTATGCTATCATTTCGGCACATATCGCAATTTCAAGGAGTATTATTTGAATTGGGTCAAAGGGGTGATGCGTCAGGATTTTCCCGACGCGGTTTCCTATAACCGCTTCGTTGAACTCATGCCAAGAGTGTTCTTTAAGATGATGCTGTTCATGAAGCTCTATGCCTTCGGCAAGTGTACGGGTATAACGTTCGTTGAGCACAATGATACCCGTATGTCACAATGTACGACGATATTACAACAAGGTTTTTGCCGGCCTTGCCAAGGACGGAAAGGGTACCATGGGCTGGTGCCATGGATTCAAGCTGCACCTGCTCTGCAATGATTCCGGTGAAGTGATAACGTTCTGTCTTACAGGAGCAAATGTGGATGACAGGGATAGCAGGGTATGGACGGTGTTTGCAAAGGTCTTGTTTGGGAAGGTCTTCGCTGACAGAGGATACATCAGGCAGGAACTATTCGAGAGCCTGTTCGGTCAAGGTATCCAACTCGTTCATGGGCTCAAGGCTAAGATGAAGAACAAACTGATGCCTATGTGGGACAAGATCATGCTGAGGAAAAGATACATCATCGAGTGCATTAACGAACTGCTCAAGAACAAGGCCAACCTTGTTCACTCGAGACACCGCTCGATACACAACTTTATCATGAACTTGTGTTCTGCCCTTACAGCATACTGCTTCTTTGAGAACAAGCCGGAGGCACTGCCGGTGTATGTGGAAAAATCAAGGCAGTTGGAACTTTTTTCATGCTAAACTTATCCCGAACTCAAGTATACATTGGTTATCGCTGAATAGTTACCCTGATTGTTTTTCTTCTAAATAAATGTTAAACTCAGGGATGGCATAGGGGTTTTTCTCATCTTCCGTGTTTAAGTATCAGACAGCAGAAGGAAGAACTCACGCCGATGCCTTGTGCATGGGGTGTAAATAGATAAAGAGGTATGAAGTTTAACGAAACAGTGATGAAAAAGCTGGTACACTCACTCACCGAGGGTGAGGGTGCTCCGGCTTTCTGCATAGAAGACGAGTTTTACAGCTATTGGGAACTGGCTGCATGTGTGGCCCGAATCAGAGGGGCACTGCGCCGGGTGGACGAGAAATACATCGGTCTTGTGGCCAATGACGACTTGGAGACTTACGCCTCCATCTTTGCCCTCTGGATGGAAGGCAAGTGCTACGTGCCCCTCCACCCGCTGCAACCCCTTGGCCGCTGCCTCGACATAGTGGGACAGGTGGGCATGAAGACGATTCTCGACTCGAGTGAAGATACACGATATGAGGGCTGTCACGTGGTGATGACGCGCACGCTGGAAGATGGCGATGCGCTGACCGACAGGCCCGTAGAGTGTGCCGACAGCGAGACGGCCTATATCCTCTTCACCTCCGGCACCACCGGACGGCCCAAAGGCGTGCCCATCACGCGAGGCAACGTGGCCGCTTTCATGGAAGCCTTTGAGGCACTGGGCATGGAAATCGGGCCGGACGACCGCTGCTTGCAGATGTTCGACCTCACGTTCGACCTCTCCGTGCAGTCTTATCTCATTCCCGTCTTGGCCGGTGCCTGCACCTACACCGTGGCCCCCAACCGCATAAAATATCAGGCCGTGTTTGAGCTGTTGGATGAATACCGGCTCACGTTTGCCATGATGGTGCCATCGGTGATACACTATCTGCGCCCCTACATGGACGAGATAGACGTGCCCGAAATGCGCTATTCACTTTTTGCCGGCGAGGGACTGCCCGTAGACGACACCGAGTGCTGGAGTCGAAGTGTGCCCTGTGCTGAGGTGTGGAACGTGTACGGGCCCACGGAAGACACCATCTACTGCACCGCCTATCGCTATGAGCGCGAGAAGGAATGTAAGGCTGTGAACGGCATCATGAGCATCGGACGGCCCATGAAAGATGTAGACACATTGATTGTTGATGTAGATTGCAAGGTTGTCGGGACCGGCGAGCGGGGCGAACTCTGCTTGGCCGGTCCGCAACTGACACCCGGCTACTGGCATGACGAGGAGAAAAACCGCCAAGCCTTCTTTCTGCTCGACGGCAAACGATATTACCGCACGGGCGACATCTGCTCCGTAGATGCTGACGGCGACATTGCCTACTATGGGCGGAAGGATTCGCAAATCAAGATTCAGGGTTTCCGCATCGAGTTGAGCGAAATAGAGTGCGTGGCGAGGAAGTTCTTCCACGACGAGGCTGCCGTGGTGGCCCTGCCGGTGTATGATGCCCGCAAGAACTGTTCGATCAGTCTGGCCGTGGAGACCCGCGACCACGACTGTGGTGACAACCTGATGAAGCACATGAAGGCGTTGCTGCCCACCTATATGTTGCCACAGACCATCCACTTCCTTGACCGTTTCCCACTGAACGTGAACAACAAAATCGACCGGAAGAAGATAGCGCAAATGGTGTGAGGTGGCCACCTTCTCCACACACACTCGCGTTAAGAGAATGACTGACATTTCCCTCAACCACACAAAGAACAAAACTTAAAAGAAGAACAAATAAACAACAGATAAATGGAAAGAAAAGAAATCATGGCCGAGCTGGAGAAAATCTTTGCTGAGGCCTAGGAAGTGGAACAATGGCCACGGCCCGACGAAACCACTGCTGCCGATGTGGAGGGATGGGACTCGGTGTCGAACATGATTATCATCAGCGAGGTGGAGAAGCACTTCGGGTTGAAACTGAAATTGCGCGAGATTATACGCATGAAGAATGTGGGCGCACTGTGCGACCTGATAGTGGAAAAGACTAATAAATAGAAACCGGACAACTCGCATGGAGTTTCTCTCGATTCCTTTTGTGGTGTGCCTTGTGCTCACCTTTGTGCTCTACTATATGCGCACCGGCCGCCGTTGGCAACATGGCGTGTTGCTCTTGGCCAGTTGTGTGTTTATAGGCTACTATCATTTGGTCTATCTGCTGTTTGCTTTAGGTATCACGCTCCTGACCTTTTATGCCGGCCTGTGGCTTCACCGCAAGCGTGACACCCGTCTGGCTCCGTGGATATTCGGCGGTTCGGTGGGTGCGCTCGTCGGCATCTGGCTCGTGGCCCGCTACTGGTCGCCGCTCTTCCCGCTGGGCATTTCGTTCTATACTTTTCAGGCCCTGTCCTATTTGATAGAGATATACTGGGACGAAGAACCCGAACGCAGTTTGCCTGACTTCACACTCTACATGCTGCTCTTCATGAAATTTCTCTCCGGGCCCATTGAGCGCGGTTTCGATCTCCTGCCGCAGTTGAAGGCCGGCAAGGCATTCAGCTACGATAGGGTGGTAGACGGCATGAAGGTGGTGGCGTGGGGAGCTTTTCTCAAACTGGTGATTGCCGACCGCATAGCCCCTTCGCTCGACGGGGTGTTCGACGCTCCCCGGGTGGCTTCGGGCATGCAGTTGCTCACGGCCACGATGCTCTATCCCATTCAGCTCTATGCCGACTTTGCCGGATACACCTGCATGGCCATCGGCTTCGGGCAGATGTTCGGTTTCCGGTTGTCACCCAACTTCAACCGCCCGTTCCTCTCGCAGACCACCGGTGAACTGTGGCGGCGGTGGCACATATCGCTCTCTTTCTGGGTGCGCGACTATGTGTTCATGCCCCTCTCGGCCGAATTGCGCAACTGGGGGCGGTGGGGTGTCTACGCCACGCTGCTTGTCACGTTTGTCGTGATAGGTGTGTGGCACGGGGCCGGATGGACTTTTGCCCTCTACGGACTGTTCCAAGGTGTCGTGGTGTGCTATGAGACGATGGCAGGGAAGTGGCGCACCCGGATGCTCGGGCGGCTGCCCCACGGGGTGTCGGCACTGCTCATGCAGCTGCGCACCTACCTGCTCTTTGCCCTCTCGCTGCTCTTCTTCAGAGTGGCGAAGGTGGAAGACACCTTTTATATATACCGCCATCTGCTCGACGGTTTCAACACCAACATCAAGGAATTGCGTTTGGGGCTGACCGACTTCTACTGGATAGTCTTTGCCGTGGCCGTGGTGATGATGTTTGCCGGGGAGCAACTCAATGGGCGTTTCGATCTCAAAGCGTGGTCGTGCAGCCGGCCGGCATGGTTGCGATGGTCAATGTATGTAGGCACCGTGGTCCTCATATTCCTTTTCGGGGCTTTCGGTGTGGAGAACTTTATCTATATTCAATTCTGAAACAGGCATGAAACAGCATAAAACCATACGCCGATTCTATTTTAGGTGCGCTCTGTTGGCACTGCCGTTTCTCCTGTTGGGAGTGCTCTATGTGGTGGAAGACCCCTTCATGGTGTTGCGCCGCTATGCCGACTATGACCATCCCAAGGTGTGCCAGAGTGAGGGCACAGTGAGCTGGCTCAAGTATAAAGCCTATCGCGACAGTATGCACTACGATTCGTTTATCATGGGCTCGTCGTGTACGAAGGCTTTTTCTACAGCCGACTGGAACCAATATATCCACGGCCGTCCGTTCCGCATGTTTTGCAACAACGAAGGGGTGGCCGACCTCTGCCAGAAGCTTGAGGCTCTCGACCGGCAGCCTCATCAGCCCATCCGCCACCTACTCATTGTGTGTGAAGACCGCTTCTTTGTCAATGCCGACGTGCAAAACGATGTGATGCACGTGATGCCGCCGGAGGTGTCTGGACTGGGCGGGCCGGCCTATCAGGCCATCTTCATGCAAGGTTTTTTCAGTCCTATGTTCTTGGGAAAATACCTCAAATATCAGCTCACGGGGCACTACGAACCTTCGATGAACGGTGTGATCAACCCGTTCGGACAAACGCACACGCGCTACACCAACGATGCCGTGTTGCCCGACGAACGGAAGATAGCCCGTATGGGCGAGGAGTTTTGGCAGAGTGACCATTGGCGCATGGAAAGACGGCGGCACGGGGTGCGCACGGAGAGTCCGCGCACGATATACAGCGGACAGTTGGCAACGCTGCAACGCATCCGCCACATCTGCCGGAAGCACCGTACGGATGTCAGATTGGTCATCGGGCCCATGTACAACGGCCCGGCGATGAACCGCGAAGATGTGCGTATCTTGCGCAGTCTATTCGGCGAAAAAAAGGTATTGGATGCCTCTGACAGTGCCCATGCCTATCTGTCGGACTATCACAACTTCTATGACGGGGCGCACTATCGCGTCGGCATCGGAAAGAAATTGCTCAGAGAGTTATATTGTATATAGTGATTATGATCGGATTGGATCTATGTGAATAGGTCTGTTCCCACTTATGTTTGTTCCAATTTTTTTGAACTCCCGCTGTCGGTTTTGAGACAGTGGGAGTTTGTTTTTGCTTGCGGCGATGACAGTGGCCGTATAGTGGGAAGAGAGTTAGGCCGGTGTGGAGCAAAGAAAAAGGCGTGTCCGTTGTCGGACACGCCTGATGGGTGAGTTGGCTTTTTGCGGTCTTTCAATGACGAGAGGCCGCGATAGGCGTTTCTTATTCGCCTGCTTCGGCTTCTTGCTCTACGGCACGGAAAGACGGAAGGTCTTCAGCCTTGAAGTTGTTCACGTAGGCGGCTTTGCCGAGAACGTTCTCTTCCGCCATGCGGACGTACACCTCGGCACTCTTTCCGAAGAGTTCGGGGGCACGCGAAGCGTCGTCGATGATGAGCAGCGACATGATGATTTCGGCCGTCATGTCGTAGAGGCGGCGACCGAGGAAATCGTGCAACTCTTGGTTGTCGGCCTCTTTCACATGGTTGACAGCCTCCTCGTAGAGAGCCACCAACTTGGCTACGCGGCTCCGGAGCGGTTGCAGACTGTCACAAACGGGGGCTTCGAGCATCTCCTTGATGATGGAGAGGTAGGTGCCATTGGTGATGTAGCGGATGGCGGCAACCACCTGAAGCTGTGTCGTGCCTTCATAGATGGAGAAAATGCGGGCGTCGCGGAACAGTCGCTGACTCTTATACTCCATGATGAAGCCCGACCCGCCGTGGATGCTGATGGCATCGTAGGCGTTTTGGTTGGCATATTCAGAGTTCATACCCTTTGCCAGTGGCGTGAACGCATCGGCCAGACGATTGTATTTTTTCATCTCTGTACGCTCCTCGGCATCGAGCTTGCGGTCGCGTGAGATGTCTTCCAGAGCTTTGTAGATGTCCACGTAGCGGGCGGTCTGGTAGAGCAGTGAGCGGCCTGCGTCAAGTTTGGCTTTCATGCGAGAAAGCATATCGTAGACGGCAGGGAAGTGGATGATCTTCTGTCCGAACTGCGCACGCTCTTTGGCATAGGCCAGTCCTTCGTTGTAAGCCTCCTGTTCTACACCCACACTTTGGGCGGCGATGCCCAGTCGGGCACCGTTCATCAGTGCCATGACATACTTGATGAGGCCCATGCGTGTGTTGCCGCAAAGTTCGGCCTTGGCATTCTTGTAGACCAGTTCGCAGGTAGGCGAACCGTGGATGCCGAGCTTGTTCTCGATGTGGCGCACGTTTACGCCGCCATCACGTTTGTCATAGATGAACATGGACAGGCCGCGCCCGTCTTTGGTTCCTTCTTCGGAGCGGGCCAGAACGAGGTGGATGTCGGAGTCTCCGTTGGTGATGAAACGCTTCACACCGTTTAGCCGCCAGCAGTTTTCAGCCTCGTCGAAAGTCGCTTTCAGCATCACGCGCTGCAAGTCGGAGCCGGCATCGGGCTCGGTCAAGTCCATCGACATGGTTTCTCCGGCACAGATGCGGGGGATGTACTTCTTGCACTGTTCTTCGGAACCGAACTCATAGAGGGTGTCAATACAACTCTGAAGACTCCAGATGTTCTGAAATCCACCGTCGGCAGCGGCAATGATTTCACTCAACATGGAGAAAGTGACATTGGGCAGGTTCAGTCCGCCGTAGCGGCGCGGCATGGAAACGCCCCAAAGTCCGGCCTTGCGGGTGGCATCGATGTTCTCAACGGTCTTGCCGGCATAGATCATGCGCCCGTTCTCAAGATGCGGGCCTTCCAGATCAACGGCCTCTGCATTGGGTTCAATGATATTGGCTGCCACATCGCCTGTGATGTCAAGGATGCGCTTATAGTTCTCGATGGCATCCTCATAATTTACGGGAGCATCTTCAAATTGGTCTTTGTCTGCATAGTTGCGCTCTTTGAGCTCAACGATGCGCTTCATCAACGGATGGTTCAGGTGGAACGCTATCTCCGGATGGTCGGTATAGTAATTTGCCATAGTTGTTTTAAAAGCCTTACCCCCGTCCCCTCTCCGAGGGGGAGAGGGGAGTGAACGGCCTTGTGGGAAGGCCGGGGAGGAGTTTTTTATTTTTTACTTACTATTCTGCTTATAATACTTAATGAGTTTCGGAACAACGTCTTCTACAGTTCCGTTGATCACATAGTCGGCAATTTGGTTGATGGGGGCATCAGGATCGCTATTGATGGAAATGATGATGCCTGAGTCCTGCATACCGGCGATGTGCTGTATCTGTCCGGAGATGCCGCAGGCAATATACACCTTGGGATGAACAGTTACACCCGTTTGGCCAATCTGCCGGTCGTGGTCGATCCAGCCCGCATCCACAGCGGCACGGCTGGCTCCCACCTCTCCGTGAAGTTCCTTTGCCAGTTGGAAGAGCTTGTCGAATCCTTCCTTACTGCCCACGCCGTAACCTCCGGCGACGACGATGGGAGCACCTTTCAGGTTGTGCTTGGCTGCCTCTACATGCCGATCGATGACCTTCACTACATAGTCAGCTGTGGGCACATATTTGGCTGTGTCGGCATAAACCACTTCTCCTTTGGCTTTACCCTCGTAAAGGGCTTTCTGCATGACACCCGAACGCACGGTAGCCATTTGTGGGCGATGGTCGGGATTGACAATAGTGGCAACGATGTTGCCCCCGAAAGCCGGACGAATCTGATAGAGCAGATTTTCATAGTGCTTACCGGTTTTCTTTTCGTCGTAGTCTCCTATTTCCAGTTGTGTGCAGTCGGCTGTGAGTCCGCTGGTCAGTGACGAACTCACACGCGGGCCGAGATCTCGCCCGATAACTGTTGCCCCCATGAGGCAAATTTGCGGTTTCTCCTCTTTGAAGAGGTTGACGAGAATGTCGGTATGGGGAGCGGAAGTGTATGGGAACAACCCTTCTGCATCGAAAACAAACAATTTATCCACACCGTAAGGGAGAACCTGCTCCTCCACTTGACCTTTGATGCCTGTTCCGGCAACAATGGCATGGAGTTCCACACCCAGTTCGTTGGCGAGCTTGCGGCCCTTGGTGAGCAGTTCTTGAGATACTTCGGCAACGGAAGTGCCTTCGATCTCGCAATATACAAATACGTTATTCATAAAATCTTAGTACACCGTTTTTAGTTAACCGATAATCTTTTCGTCAATAAGTTCCTTCACGAGGCTTTCCACATCGGCGTCAGCCGAGGTAAGAGTCTTGCTCTCTTTGGCTTGGAACACGATATTCTGTACAGCTTTCACCTTGGTGGGCGAACCGCTCAGACCACACTGCTGCGGATCTCCGTTTACATCGGCCACACTCCATTGGTTGAGCGTGAGGTAAGGCCGCTCGTCGTAGAGGTTGCTCCAAGGTTCGTTGCCCTTGCGCTCCATGGGACAAGTGGCATACTTATATTTCATCACGAGTTTGGCGTTGCAGGGACGGCAAGGGGCAGCCGAGCCGTTCACGGTGATAACAACCGGCAGCGGAGCCTCGACCGTTTCCACGCCACCGTCGATGTGACGGCGAATCGTAGCGATGCCGTTTTCGATTTTCAAAATTTCTTCAGCGTATGTCACTTGATTCAATCCCAACTTCTGGGCTACCTGCGGTCCCACCTGTGCCGTGTCTCCGTCGATGGCCTGACGACCGCCAATGACGATATCCACATCGCCAATTTTCTTGATGGCCGTAGCCAAGGCATAGGAAGTGGCCAGTGTGTCGGCACCTGCAAAGAGACGGTCGGTGAGCAGCCAGCCGGTGTCAGCACCGCGGTAAAGTCCCTGACGGATGATTTCGCCCGCACGTGGAGGCCCCATTGTGAGCACTCCGACAGTAGATCCGGGGTGCAGCTCTTTCAGTCGGAGGGCCTGTTCCAATGCGTTCAAATCTTCAGGATTGAAAATGGCAGGCAAAGCGGCGCGGTTGACAGTCCCTTCGGCTGTCATGGCGTCTTTGCCCACGTTTCTTGTGTCTGGTACCTGCTTGGCAAGTACTACGATTTTTAAACTCATAAAACGATATCAATTATATATGTAATATTGCAAGGGTTAGATCGGTGTAAAACAGTAAAAATACGGTCGCAAAAATACTTCTTTTTTACCTGTTGAGCAAATAAAAAGGTTTAAAATTGCACAACGAGATGGTTTTTGCGCACAAAAGGAGTGAATTGTGCATCGTTTCAATTAAAAACTTTTAATGCCGTTGCCGTTATCCAACTTTTTCGTACCTTTGCATATATAATAAGGTATGATAGATAGAGCTACAATAGATAGAATCATGGATGCCACCAATATTGTAGATGTGGTGTCCGAATATGTGTCGTTGCGGAAACGTGGGGTCAACTATGTGGGCCTTTGTCCGTTCCACAACGACTCCCATCCTTCTTTCTCCGTGTCGCCGAGTCGTGGCATTTGCCATTGTTTCACGTGCGGAAAAGGAGGCAACGCCGTCAATTTCCTGATGGAGCTGGAGCAGATGACTTATCCTGATGCGCTACGCTGGTTGGCCCGGAAATACAATATCGAAGTGCGGGAACGGGAACTTTCCGATGAAGAAAAGAAACGCGAAAACGAACGGGAGTCGATGTTCATCGTCAACGAGTGGGCCGCCAAGTATTTCCAGCAGATTCTCCATGAAGATGTCGACGGAATGGCCATCGGTATGCAATACTTTCGCAGCCGCGGCTTTCGGGACGATATCATCCGCAAATTTCAGTTGGGCTTCGCGCTCAATCAGCGTGATGCCCTCTCGCAGGCAGCTGTTAAGCATGGTTATCAAGCCGAGTTCCTGATCAAAACCGGACTTTGTTATCAGCGCGATGGCGGCGGCTTGGTGGACCGTTTTGCCGGCCGGGCCATTTTCCCTTGGATAGGGGTGAGTGGAAAGGTGGTGGCTTTTGGTGGGCGTGTGCTCGACTCAAGAACAAAAGGTGTGAGTCAGAAGTATGTCAATTCGCCCGACTCGGAGGTCTACCACAAGGAGCGCGAGCTCTATGGCATCTATCAGGCCAAGAAGGCTATCGCCAAAGAAGACTGCGTTTATATGGTGGAGGGCTACACGGATGTGATTTCGATGCACCAATGCGGCATCGAGAATGTGGTGGCCAATTCGGGAACGGCCCTCAGCAACTATCAGATACGCATGCTCCATCGGTTCACCAACAATATCGTGTTGCTCTACGACGGCGATGCGGCCGGTATCCATGCAGCTATGCGTGGTACGGATATGTTGCTTTCTGAAGGTATGAACATTAAGGTTTTGCTCTTGCCCGATGGTAACGATCCTGATAGTTTCGCACGAAATCATACGGCTGCCGATTTCAAAAGCTACATTGAGGAACACCAGACCGACTTCATACAGTTTAAGACCAATCTGTTGCTGAAAGGTGTCACCGACCCCATTAAGCGTTCGGAAGCCATCAACTCTATTGTGGAGAGCATTTCACTCATCACCGACCAGATAGTCCGGGCCGCCTATATCCATGACTGCGCACAGCGGTTGGGCATCAACGAGGCCACGCTCATCAGTCAGATGAACCGCTTTATCCGCAATGGGAAAGACGAGCGGCAGAAGGCAGAGATGCGGTCGGCGGGTTTGCAGCAGGCTCCCGGCGAACCGTCGGTACCGGGAGCGGTCGAGTCTCGTCCGGCAATAGAGGCTGCAAAAACCACACAGGAAAAGGAGGTGGAACGTATGATCATTCAAATGGTGTTCAGGCATGGGGATGAACTGATCAGCGTAGATGCCAATGGCGGTGAGGGGGAGACTGAAACAGTTACACTCCCTGTGGCCCAATACATCTATTACGACTTGGAAGCCGACGGCCTGAAGTTCAGAAACGACACTTACAACCGTGTGCTCACAGAATGTGTCGACCATCTTGATGATGAAACTTTCAAGGCTGAGAACTATTTTTTACGTCATCACGATCCGGAAATCAGTAAGTTGGCCGTTGAGATGAGTGTGGACAAAGTGCCTATGCCCAAAAACGTGCAGACACAACCGAGCGAAGACAAGCTGCGCAATGAGGTTGTCCGCTTGGTTCTCGACTTCCGGATGAACTATGTGGAGGGGCATCTTGAACAACTGAAACGGGATATCCTTCGCCATGCCGACGACAACGATAAGATGATGGCATTGATGGAAGAATACAAGAATATGCAGATTATCCGCAACAACTTGGCCCGCCATTTGGGCAGCAACATCGTGCTTTAGTCTTTGACCTCTGATGCGGGAAACAAGTGTTGTGCTCTTTTCCGCTTATGTCAAGTGACTTCTCCTTTAACTCTTAAATATTGAGACTTTACGCATGGAGGAAATTTTGTTAAACGTATTGGTGTTTCTGCTGCTTGCAACTATCTTGGTTGCGGTTTTTTGGTTCTATGGTCTGCCTCTCTACAGAATATGGAACCAACATAGTCGTATCCGTAAAGACATCGACAAGATAGACCAGACGGCCAATCAGCGAATCATCAAGGCTGCACTGCGTGAACTCAACTGTAAAGGAACATGGGTCACTGATGGTAACGACCGGGTGGTAAAGTTTGATTTCCAGCGTGGACATTTTCGTTTGCGGGTGAGACGTGGTACACCCTATGTGCGCTTGCTCTATCTTTTCTTTTGTGACACGTCGGCGGAGAACATCGATCTGGTGAGACAACTTTGTAACCAAACCAATATCAATGCAGATGGTCTCACGGCCTGTTACACATTCAACGAGAAGGAGAATGTGGTCGATGTGCATTTCTATGCCGCACTGTTGCTTGACGAACAAAGGGCTGCCAGTATGCTCAAGCATGTAATGATAGATGCATTTTCTTGGCAGAATGCTTTTGTCCGCAAGTTGGAAGAGGGTGTCGAACATGCCAAGCGAGCAGGTATGTTCGACTTTGAGACGGAACATCAGCAGTTTGAACGTGAATTATTCCTTATCCGTGAACAGGAGATGGCACATCAGCAGACGCCCGGCAGTTGGCGTGCCGGGGAAGACTCACCCCTCACGCTGCACCTATGGATGGAAGTGGCCATGCAGCTGCATGAGACAGTTCCCGTGGCATTGACTGTTGACGGACAAACTGTTGAAGCCGATGACCGGCTGAATCTTGCCGAGATGCTCATCGCTGACAGAAAGTTTGTCAAGACTGAGGCCACGTTGTCCTATACTTTCTATCAGGCATCCGACTTGACGCGCGAGCGTTCTTTGGTGCTCCATCTGTTGGCACTGCCCGGCTGTCAGCAGACGCTCTACTTCCGCATCACGGCGACGCTTGTCCCCCTTTCCATACAGCCTCGTTACCCGCAGGGCAATATTCAGACGCAGCCACTTACGCGTTCGGCTCTTGCTGCCTACGACCTGTCTTCGTCCGACGAGCGTCTGCAAGAGTTTCGTTATCATTGGAAAGAGGCCCAAGCCAAACTTATGGATGGAAGCGAGGAAAATCTTTCACCCGAAGAGCGCATTCTCAGCGAGTGCCTCAATCCTCAAGTGGGCCACGCCGTCTATCGCGGTCGGCAACTTTTCTTGTCTGAGCGCTATGTCGAAGCACTTCCGTGGCTGGAAAACGCTTTCCGACTGACGCAGAATGCTTACGAGAAAATGCCGCCCGCAGCGCGTGAACATTTCTATGAGGTGTGCTATTGCATAGGCTTTGCCTATTGCCAGTTGGAGCAATACGACAAGGCCTACTTCTACCTCAACCTCGTTTTCGGGCTCAATCGGGTGACTTATACCGAGGCTTTTGTCAACTGCCTTGTCAACAGCAATGACTTTCGGGCTGTGACTGTCATCGACACATTGCTCGCCGAGGTGACACGCGGTATGGAAGAAGGGGTTGAGAAAGCTGTTTATGCAGTAGGTTTCCGCAACTTTCTGTTGCGCCGGAAAGCCACACTGCTCATCCGCCGTCACCTTTATACCGCTGCCGAAGTGTTGCTCAAAGCTTTACTCAATGAGCCTGACAGTAGCGATTATGCCCTCAATGAATTGGCTCTTCTGCAGAAAATCAGGGCTGTCGATCTGGAGGATAAGGCTACCGGCAGACAAAATACAAAACAAACAGAAGAACAGGAAAAATAAAAGCAAAATTTTATGTTTTACGTACAGAAGACATTGGAGATATCGGCAAGTCATCACCTTTCACTTTCCTATGAGAGTAAATGCACACGCATTCATGGCCATAATTGGAAGATCACAGTCTTTTGTAAGGCCCGTGAACTGAATGCCGACGGTATGGTGGTGGACTTCACGCTCATCAAGCAGAAGATTAAGGAACCTCTCGACCATGCCGATCTTAACGAAGTGCTCCCTTTCAATCCCACGGCAGAGAACATCGCACGGTGGGTGACGGAACAGATACCTCTGTGTTATAAGGCCGTGGTGCAGGAGAGTGAAGGCAATATTGCCATCTACGAAAAAGATGAGTAGAGCCATGAAACGCTATCGCATCAACGAGATATTCTATTCTCTACAAGGAGAAGGGCGCAACACAGGACGTGCGGCCGTGTTTGTGCGATTCAGCGGATGCAATCTTGCATGTTCTTTCTGTGACACCGATTTCAGGGCCTACCGTGAGATGACTTCCGATGAAGTGGTCAATACCGTTAAAGGGATTTTGCCCTCATTTGTTGACAATCGGTCGGGAGAGGGCGTGGGGACAGCTCGTAGTAGCGTGCTTGTGGTCTTGACCGGGGGAGAGCCCACTTTACAAGTAGACTTTGACTTGATTGATGCCCTGCATCATGCCGGTTTTCCGGAAGTGGCAATGGAGTCGAACGGGACGAAGGAACCTCCTCCCAATCTCGACTGGCTCACGGTGTCTCCCAAAGAACAGGTGTCTGTCAGCCGCTGCAATGAACTGAAATGCCTTTTCGATGAGTCTGGCAGGGCGGATGATTGCGGCATCAGAGCTGACTTTTATTATCTCCAGCCTTGCGACACGGGCGACCCTGTGCGCAATGCCGAGATCATTGCTGCCTGTACCGAGTACATCAAACAGCATCCCAAGTGGCAGCTGTCGTTGCAAACTCACAAGCTGATTGGTTTCAAATAGAAAGGCAACTTGAGCGTATGGTTTACTTGCATTGGATGATTCTCGCTGTCTATGTCGTCGTAATTGTAGCCACGATGACAGCTGTGCTGATGGACAACCGTCAGCCGGTGAAGACCATGGCTTGGCTGATGGTGCTCGTATTCCTGCCCGTGGTGGGCATTGTGCTCTATTTCTTCTTCGGTCAGAACATACGCAAAGAGCGCATGATCAGTCAGCGCAGTATGGATCAGCTCACCAAGCGCTCCATGCTCGAATTTGCCGAACAGCAGAACCTCCATATTCCCGAAAACCAGCTTCCGCTGATGAGGCTTTTCGCCAATCAGAACTTTGCGTTGCCGTTCAAGGACAACAATGTGGAAATCTACACCTCGGGCTATGAGTTTTTCCCCGCCTTGTTGGCAGACATAGCCCGGGCAGTTCATCACATTCATCTCTCCACCTACATTATTGAAGACGACCCCTTGGGCAATCTCGTGGCCGATGCACTCATCGCCAAGGCTCGTGAGGGGGTGGAGGTTCGGCTCATCTACGACGATGTGGGCTGTTGGCGTGTGCGTGACAGCTTTTTTGAGCGTCTGCGTGACAATGGGCTTGATGTCCATTCGTTCATGCCTGTGAAGTTTCCTGCTTTCACGAGCAAGGTGAACTACCGCAACCACCGCAAACTCTGTGTTGTCGACGGTCGTGTAGGATTCATCGGTGGCATGAACATCGCCATGCGCTATGTCAAGGGAACCCGCCGTTATGCCTGGCGCGACACCCATCTGCGCATAGAGGGTGGAGGGGTATATGCCATTCAGCGCACTTTTTTGGTAGACTGGTATTTTGTCGATCGCACCCTTCTCACCAAGCGTCTCTATTATCCCGATGTCTCGCCCACCATCAATAACGACTGCCTCATGCAGGTGGTCACGAGCAGTCCGGTCACACCTTGGCCCGACATCATGCAGGGCTACGTGCGCATTCTCTTGCAGGCTAAGTATTATGTCTATATGGAGACCCCCTATTTCCTGCCCACTGAGCCTATTCTTTTTGCCATGCGCACAGCGGCATTGGGTGGCGTGGATGTGCGACTGATGATTCCCCTCCACTCCGATGCCAAACTGGTGGAGTGGGCCAGCCGGTCATACGTGCTCGAAACGATTGAGGCGGGCGTGAAAATCTACTTTTACGAAGCGGGCTTCAACCATTCCAAGTTTCTTGTAAGCGACGACACGGTGGCCACCTGTGGCAGCACCAATGTCGACTTTCGCAGTTTTGAAAACAATTTTGAAGCCAACGCCTTCTTCTATGGCAAGGAAATGGCTTTGCGCCTGAAGACTGTTTTCCTTGATGACCAGCAGCACTGCCAGCTCATTGAAGAGGTGACCGACATCAGCCACCGGCCGTTTCTCACCCGTTTATGGGAATCGCTCGTGCGCTTGTTGAGTCCGTTGTTGTGAATGGAATTAGAGGAAGTGAAGAATGTGGATACCGCGTTGCGCAGGCATGGCTAAGTTGCAAGGGGGAAGAGAGTGAAAAGTCCCGGTAGCCGGTTTGTTGGAGAGAAAGAGAAAGGCCAAGACCTCGCCGTGTGTGGTCAGCTGACGGTAGTGCTCGGTGCGCATTGCCCGGTGTATGCGTGTACAGTCGTGCTGAACCTGAATCGTAATAGATGCCGGTTGGCATCGTGCCGTTGGTTCCGTGCGGCTGTGAATGCATGGAGATGCTTGTTTTTAGCTCGCTCCACGTTGGGTGGGTCTTGGCCTAAAGGTTTTTATTCAGCCAATTCGGTTGTGAAGTTGGCCGATTGTATTTTGTAGTCGAGTTCGCGCAATTCTTTTGCCAGTTTATCTATTTGTTTGCCAAGTTGTTTGACATCTACATTCGTCACCAGTTTTATCTCCGTGCGGCTATATCTGTCCTGTGTTTCCGTGGCTTTGTCAAACACACTGCGCAGTACATTGATTTTAGTTGTGAACATGTCCCGTTGGGCCAGTAGTTCGGTGAGCGTCCGACCGTCGATGCCGGTTTCCATATTGGTCTTGTTGATGTAGAAGACCAAGGTCTCCAACCGGGCCAGACTGTCGTCAAGTTCGGTAAACAGTTCGGCCGGCTGTTCGGCCGGTTCGTCTCCTTCCTGTGTTTTTACACTGTTGAGCAAGCGTGCCTTGATTTGCTCTACACGCTTTTGCAAGTCTTTTCTGATGCTGAGTGCTTCTGCTAGTTTCATTGCCTTTTCTTTTAATGGTTTCTACCTCTTCCGGATAGAAGCGGGTGGATGCCTCGTGCCCGTCACTCTCTATCTCCGGTGGTTTCTTCTGTCCGGGCTGCACGAAACAGGGAGAAATTCACACTGCCATAACTCCGATGTTCCACAAAGTTGGGATGGCTGGAGAAATCGTTTCTCTTGCCATGCTCAAAAACAAGCAAGCCTTCCGGTTCCAGCAGGTCGTATTGGAACACGAGGTCGGGGATTGTGGCCAATTCGGTTAGGGTATAGGGCGGATCGGCGAAAATGAAGTCAAATTTCCGGTGGCATGATTTCATGAATCGGAATACATCGCCACGTACGAGGATGTCACGCTCCGTGCCCAATTTTTGCATACACCGGCGTATGAAGTTGGCGTGGTCGCGATCGGCTTCCACGCTCACCACTTGCCGGCAACCGCGCGAGATGAGCTCAAGCGAGATGCTGCCCGTGCCGGCAAAGAGGTCGAGTGCCGATGCACCGTCAAGAGCGAGGTAGCCTTGCAGCACATTAAAGATGTTCTCTTTGGCAAAGTCGGTTGTGGGTCGGGCCTTGAATGTACGAGGAATGTCGAAATGTCTTCCTTTATATTCTCCTGTGATGATGCGCATGTCAGGTGATAGGTGGTGGGTGATAGGTGTGTTAAGATAATCAGTTCCGTTTCACGTAGAGCGAGAGCAGGTCGAAGGGCAGACCTTTGATTTGTGTTATCGGTGCCCGGTTGAACTCTGCCGACGGATTGATGATGTAGACTTTTTGCAGATAGCGGCGCAAGTCGGCCAGCATATCATCTTTGGCAGGCATTTCGCCCACGAGGTGCAACTCGTCTTTGTGGGTGTCCAGCCCCATCTGTTTCCACACGTAGAGCATGAAATAGATGGCATCTTTGGCATGGGAAGCCTCAAAGCTGTTGGTAAACTTGAAGCGGTTTTTGTCGAAACTGAAAATGTCGAGTTGTTTGTTGTGGAAATACGCATAGAGCTTGCGGTAAGTTCCGGTGAAACTCCTCACGTGCAGATGGTTCCACACGGGCAGCATGAGAGGCAGATAGCGCACATCGCTGAAGTTGTCTTCAATGACGATGTGCAGGTCTTTGCCAATGGAAAAGGCTGCCACGGCATTGAGGTCGGGCAGCACAGTGTGGAGCACTACGTCGTTGTCATAACCGATGAACGAATGTCGGTAGAGTGTGGCGATGCTGTCTTCGCCAAACTCGTCTGTCGGCACCATGAGCACCGGTGTGTCTATCATCACCTGTGCTTTGCCGAAGTCGTTTTGCGGCAACTCACACTCTTTCAGTGCTTCCCGCAGATTGGCGGCGAGCGACATACCGCTTTTCACGGTGTAGGGCTCATAGCGCACCTGCTTCTCGCTCTCTTTGTCCAAAGCCGAGAATGCTATCGTCTTGCGGCTGAGGCGAATGGTCAGCCGAGGCTTTTTAGTGGTTGTCGGTTCTTTATCCATATATGGTTATTCGGCTTTTTCTATTAGAATGGTGTGGCAAAGTCCCGCATTACGGATCGCACAATTATATAGGGAGGATATTATCCTTGCTTTCTATTTTTGTTTTATTCGGGCTTGTTTTGGAAGAAGTCAACGAAGTCATCAAAGTCGCGGATAACGTCGGTAATATTCGGATTGTTTCTCTGAACAATAACAGCAGCGTTATTGTTTATGCATCTCCTCAAACTCACGTTCCGTCTTTTCCACCCATTAGTGTTTGCGTTTCATCATTTTGCGCAAGGCTTCCGCCGCTTCGTCGCGGTTGCGGTATTTTACAGTTTCGTATTTCATGCTTTGCTCGCTATTGATATTCGACAACAAATATACAACATTTCCCCAACATAGCCAAATCGAAAGGATTTTAGTTTTCTGTCATGGTGCGTGGAATTTGTTTAGGGACCATCCGGATTATTGTGTGCCATTGGTGTCCCCGATGCTCACTCCCGGAAACTTTCCTGCCGCCATGGCATCGTCTATCAGTCGTTTAATGTGATTTTCGTCGAGTCCGTTCAGATAGGCTTCGTAAGGAGCCGAACATTCCACAAGGGGCCGTCGGTGTCCTGTTGGAGATACATCTACTGTGGCTTGCAGGACGAATCGTTGACCGTTGGAGTAGGGAATGAATTGCAGGGAGTCAGCCAGCAATTTCTCGGCGGTGAGCTGCCGAAAGTCGGCCGTGTAGACCCCATGCTTTTGCAGATAGCCTTTTTCGGCCTGCCCGATGAGCCGTATGCGCTCTATGACAGCCGTTTCGCGTGCTTTCCGCTCACGGTCGAATCGCAACGGGCGGTTCACACTCACAAAGGCGGCCACGGCAAGGGCCACAATACAGAAGGACAATATGTAATTATTGCTAATTTTCATTTGCATCTTAGCATTATTTCGTAACTTTGCAAAGTTACGAAAATGTTTGCAAACAGATTCACTAAATGAGGAAAAGGTTTTCTTTTAAGGAGTTAAGGGAGTTAAGGAGTGAAAGGGAGTTAAGATAATAGCCTTATTTCCTAAAATACAAGGAATATAAACACCTATGTCGTTGTCTTATTCCCTTTCACTCCTTAACTCCCTTAACTCCTTAAAAAATCCTCCCCTCCGGGAAAGAATGATCATCGACGAACTACGATACCAGATACTCCGGCAGTTTGCCTTTGACCCCACAGCCGAACAAGATGCGGCTATCACGGTCTTTGCCCGTTTTCTCACCGACCGCCATCCGCAGACGGTGATGATTCTGCGCGGGTCGGCCGGCACAGGAAAGACTTCGCTTGCCGGGGCCATTGTGCGAACGATGGTGGCACTCCGGCAGAAGGTGATGCTGCTCGCGCCCACCGGCAGGGCCGCCAAGGTGTTTGCGCTCAACAGTGGTCATGCCGCCTTCACCATCCACCGGCGCATCTATCGCGAAAGGGCCTATTCGGGCATCGGCGGCCGGTTCAACCTCAACGACAACCTCCATCAAGACACTTTATTTATAATAGACGAGGCCTCAATGGTGTCGGCCGGTTCCGGTTTCACGGACGGGAACAGCATGTTTGGCAGCGGCAATCTGCTCGACGACTTGGTGGGCTTTGTCTACTCGGGGCGCAACGACCGCCTGCTGCTCATCGGCGATCGGGCACAGTTGCCCCCGGTGGGAGAGGAGGAGGCTCCGGCACTGAGTGGCGAAGTGCTGGAAGGCTACGGACTGAAAGTGTATGAGTGCGACCTCAACGAGGTGTTGCGCCAGAGCAGCACTTCGGGCATCCTCTACAATGCCACCGTCATTCGCCGGATGATAACCCATGACGAGGCCACGCAGTTGCCGAAGATACGCTTCCGGGGCTTTGCCGACATCAGCATGGTGCCCGGTGGGGAACTCATCGAGGCACTGGCCACGAGCTACACTGAGGTGGGGCAGGACGAAACGATGGTCATCACGCGCAGCAACAAGCGCGCCAACATCTACAATCAGGGTATCCGCAATGCCGTGCTTGACCGCGAGGATGAGCTCTGTACGGGTGACATGCTGATGATCGTGAAGAACAACTATAGTCTCATTGCGCCCTCGCGGTCCGGCGAGGAGCGCGACAGCCGGGCTCCCTCGTTCTTGGCCAATGGCGACAGAGCCAAGGTGTTGCGCGTGAGAAACGTGCGCCAACTCTACGGCTTCCGTTTTGCTGACACATGGTTGCAGTTTCCCGACTATGACGACTACGAGCTCCGGGCCACCGTCATCCTTGACACGCTCACCTCTGAGGCCCCCGCACTGACCCGCGAACAGAGCGAACGGCTCTTCAACGGCATCATGGAAGACTATGCCGACCTGCCACTGAAGAAAGACCGCATGGACAAGTTGCGCAGCGACAGCCATTTCAATGCTCTGCAAGTGAAGTTCGGTTATGCCGTCACCTGCCACAAGGCGCAGGGCGGACAGTGGGCGCATATCTATCTCGACCAAGGTTACATGACCGACGACATGCTCACGCCCGACTACATCCACTGGCTCTACACGGCTTTTACCCGCGCTTCGGAAAAACTCTTTCTCGTGAACTGGCCCAAGACACAGACCGACGGTGACGTGGAAGCGGAATAAAGTGGAAAGGCCGGGAGGAAGGCGCGGACGGACGGGAAACTCGCAAGCGTCGTCAAGCGGAGGTGACGGAACGGTGTAAACTTATTTGAGTGCCGATTTGGATTCGGCTGAAAAAAGCAGTATCTTTGTAGTGGAGGAGTGCCGGAGGGTGCTCCTTTTTTCATGCCTTTTGGTCAAGCACTATTGCCAAAGGGGCTTCCCGACCTTGCGAAAGGGGCCGTTTGGCCGTTTGACTGTGGCTCTTTGGGCTTCTGACTGTGGCTCTTTGGCAAAGTCATCCGGGCCCTTCGGCAACCCGACTTGGCTTTTGTCGGCTTTCCGTCGGGGCTTGCCCGAAAGCCCATGTCAAAAAGATTGATTTTCTTACTATACATCGTCGTGTGGCAATGTTTTTTTCTTGTAAATGTAGCGGAAGTCCTTTGCCACCGCCATTCCGGGGAAAGAAAAATGGAATGCGTGCAGTTTTGTGCTTCGGAATATCCGGAATTTGTTACGCTTCTACCCTCCCTCTTGACTCTTCGTCCGTTTTCCACCATCTGTGGGCAGATTCTGTAATAGTGGTAGATTTTTCTTTTGAGCGGATGGAGAGGCTTTCGCAAAAACTTCTTACCTTTGCACCCATGAGATCATATTGGATGTTATTGTTTCTCCTTATCCCCCTGTCGGGATTGGGATATTCGCTGTGGCGCACTTGGACCATTCTGCCGCTCGCACCGATATATAAATGGATGGTGCTGGGAGTGATGCTGCTGTGCTTTGTCTGTTTCTTCCTCAACTTCGCTTGGGGATTCGACGACAAGCCCATGCCGGTAGCCGTCGGCATGTATGAGGTGGGCAACTCCACGATTTTCATTCTGCTTTATCTCGTGATGATCTACCTTCTGCTCGACCTCGGGCGGCTGGTTCATCTCGTGCCGCCGTCGTTTGTGACCGGCAGCGTGAGAGGGTCGCTCGCTGTGGTGGGTCTCTTGGCGGTGTTGTTCACCTATGGCTATTTCCACTATCAGGACAAAGTGAGGCAGGAAATCACCCTCGCCACCTCGAAACCGCTCCCGCGGCCACTGAAGATGGTGATGCTGAGTGATTTGCATCTGGGCTATCACAACCGCGTGGGGGAGTTTCGACGTTGGGTGAAACTCATCAACAACGAGCATCCCGACCTTGTGCTTATCGGCGGAGACATCATCGATGGCAGCATACGCGCGCTCAACGAGCAGGGCATGGCGGCGGAGTTTCGCAAGCTCAATGCACCCGTCTACGCCTGTCTGGGCAACCACGAGTATTATAGCGGCAACCGCAAGGCGCAGCAGTTCTATCGTGAAGCAGGCATCCATCTGCTCATCGACTCCGTGATTACCGTCGACGGCATCAACATCGTGGGGCGGGACGACCGCACCAACAGCCGGCGAGCCTCGTTGCAAACGCTTGCCGGGAAGATGGACAAGTCGAAATATACCATCCTGCTCGACCACCAGCCCTACCACTTGGAGGAGGCTGAGAAGGCCGGTATAGACTTCCAGTTGAGCGGGCACACCCACTACGGGCAGGTGTGGCCCATATCATGGATAGAAGATGCTATCTATGAAGATGCTTACGGACCGCTGACAAAGGGGCGCACGCAGTATTTCGTCACCAGTGGCATCGGCATTTGGGGCGGAAAATTCCGCATCGGCACTCGCTCGGAATATCTGGTGGCGACGCTCGCCAACAATGACTGATGGGCGCGGAAGGGAGCTTTCTTCTTGTCTCTCTCAGGAGCGAATCGGCGAAAAGAGGATAGGAGGTTCTTTTAAAAGTAAAACGGAAATTTCAAAACCTGACAAACGATGATCGTTACGACAGCATGGATGGAACAGTGGTTTGGGGAGTTCAACCGCCTGTATTTTGGCAGCAGACTGCCCGTTCCGCTTTTTGCCTTGTCGCATGCACGCACCCAACTCGGACAGATGGCCTGTAAGCGCACGATGAGATGGGGGCGCACCAAACTCTACGATTTCACCATCAAGCTCTCCACCTATTATGATATGACGGAGGATCAGGCCAAGAATGTACTCCTCCACGAGATGATTCATTACAGCATAGCCTACACCAGTGTGAAAGATACGGCACCCCACGGCATTGTGTGGCGCGGAATGGCCGACTCGCTCAACCGCAAGCATGGCTGGCACATACAGGCCATGACCACCACGAAAGGCTGGAAGGTGGCCGACGGGAGCAAGCCCCGAAAGGTGGGCCCGCCATCTGTCTATCTCGTCTTAGCTCTCCGCATGAGAGACGGCCGGCACTTCCTGTCTTCCGTCAACCCCCGCTTTGCGCGTACTATCGACCGCCAGCTTGTCCGGCTCGGCGAGATAGGCAACTACGGATGGTACATCACGCACGATGCCTATTTCAAAGATTTTCCCCGGTGTCGCTCCCTGCGGGGGCGGCGGGTGTCTGTCGATGTGTATGAGGAGAAAACAGCCGAGATGAAGCAATATGTTTTTTAATGCTTCGTTCTCTTGTTATAGGTTTCCTTTCAAGACGCGAAAAAAGCCGCACTTCCTCACGGAGGCACGGCTTTGCTGATTTAGTGAAATAAAATATAAGTGTATTTGCTTGTTTTGCTTGCTTACAGGGCGGCCAATTCTATCACCTTATCCACGGCTGCATTGAGTCCGTCGATGTTCTTGCCGCCGGCCTGTGCATAGTGGGGTTGGCCTCCTCCGCCACCTTGTATGAGTTTGGCTGCCTCACGGATCATCTGTCCGGCGTTGAGACTGTGGCCCTTCACCATGTCGTCGCTCAGCATCACGCTCAGCATCGGCTTCTCATGAGCTTTCGATCCGATGACACACAGCAGATTCTCGGGCAGTGCCTCGCGTATCTTAAACACCAGATCTTTGGCGGCAGACGGTTCCATCTCGATGACGGCCCGTACCACTTGCACACCGTTCATGAGCTTGACGCGCTTTACCAGTTCGTCTTTCAAACGCTCAACGGTTTGTGCCCGGAACTTTTCGATGTCCTTTTTCATGGCATCGTGCTCCTCGATGTACTTGCCTACAACACCCTTCAGATCTTTGGCATTGTTGAAAAGTGCCCTCACATCGGTCAGTGTGTCTTGCAGGGCATAGATGGCTTCTTCGCAGGCTTTGCCCGTGAGTGCTTCTATGCGGCGTATGCCGGCAGCGACACTGCTTTCGCCGATGATCTTGAAAAAGCCGATGCGGCCTGTAGACTTGGCATGGATGCCACCGCAAAACTCGCACGACGGCCCGAAGCGAACCACACGCACCTTGTCGCCATACTTCTCTCCGAAGAGGGCGATGGCACCAAGTGCCTTGGCCTCTTCAAGCGGAGTGTCGCGGTGTTCGTCGAGCGGGAAGTCTTGACGGATCATATCATTGACGATGCGTTCCACTTGGCGCAGTTCCTCATCGGTGACTTTCTGGAAGTGGGAGAAGTCGAAACGCAGCGTGTCGGCACTCACATAGGAACCTTTCTGCTCTACATGGTCGCCCAGTACCTGCTTCAGCGCGTAGTCAAGCAGGTGGGTGGCGGTGTGGTTGGCAGCACTGCCGTCGCGCTTGTCGATGTCCACGCAGGCCATGAAGTCGGCCCGAATGTCTTTAGGCAACTGCTTCACGATGTGGATGCTTTGGTTGTTTTCGCGCTTGGTGTCGATGACTTCCACGGTCTCGTCGGCTGAAACGAGTACGCCCGTGTCGCCCACCTGACCGCCCATTTCGCCATAGAAAGGCGTGTGGTCGAGCACCAGTTCGAAGAATGTATTTTTCTTTTGTGTCACCTTGCGGTAGCGCAGGATGTGGCACTCATACTCCGTGTAGTCGTAGCCCACAAACTCCTGTTCGCCCTCTTTCACCACTTCCCAGTCGCCGTTTTCCACGACGGCTGCATTGCGGGCGCGGGCTTTTTGCTTCTCCATTTCTTCGTCGAAGCCTTTGCCGTCTACGGTATAGCCGTTTTCGCGGCAGATGAGTTCTGTCAGGTCGAGTGGGAAGCCGTATGTATCGAACAGTCGGAACGCAGCCGCTCCGTCAAGTTCGGTCTTTCCGTGCGCCTTGAGTTCGTCCATGTCGCCGTTGAGCAGATTGATGCCTTTGTCAAGTGTGCGCAGGAAAGAGTCTTCCTCCTCTTTCATCACACGGGCAATGAGCTCCTGCTGGGCCGGCAGTTCGGGATAGGCAGCACCCATCTCTTGCACCAGTACGGGCACCAGCTTATACATGAAAGCTTCTTTCCGATTGAGGAACGTGTAGGCATAGCGCACGGCCCGGCGCAAAATGCGTCTGATCACGTAGCCGGCCTTGGCATTGGAAGGCAGCTGCCCATCGGCAATGGAGAAGGCCACGGCGCGCAGATGGTCGGCCACGACGCGCATGGCCACGTCGATATTTGTCTGTGTGCGGCTGTCGCCGTGGGTGTCTTCATATTTCAGCCCCGTGAGCCGCTCTATTTCCTTGATGATGGGTTGGAAGATGTCGGTGTCGTAGTTGGAGTGTTTGCCCTGCAACATGCGCACAAGCCGCTCGAAGCCCATCCCGGTATCAATGACGTGCATGGGCAGCGGCTCCAGTGAACCGTCGGCCTTGCGGTTGTACTGCATGAAGACAATGTTCCATATCTCGATGACCTGTGGGTTGTCCTTGTTCACCAGCTCCCGTCCGGGCACTTGGGCCTTCTCTTCGGGCGTGCGGGAGTCCACATGAATCTCCGAGCACGGGCCACACGGTCCCGTGTCGCCCATCTCCCAGAAGTTGTCGTGCTTGTTGCCGTTGATGATGTGGTCGGCCGGCACGTGCTTGCCCCAGAACCGGGCAGCCTCGTCGTCGCGGCTGAGATTTTCTTCCGGCGAACCTTCAAAGACCGTCACGTAGAGGTCTTCGGGATTCAGATGCAGCACGTCCACGAGATACTCCCAGGCATAGTCGATGGCCCCTTCCTTGAAGTAGTCGCCGAAGCTCCAGTTGCCCAGCATCTCGAACATGGTGTGGTGGTAGGTGTCGTGCCCCACCTCCTCGAGGTCGTTGTGCTTGCCGCTCACGCGGAGGCATTTCTGCGAATCCACCCGGCGCACGTCTTTTCCGGGGTCTTTGGTGCCGAGAATGATATCTTTCCACTGGTTCATACCGGCGTTGGTGAACATCAGCGTGGGGTCATCTTTGATCACCATAGGGGCCGATGCAACGATTTTGTGGCCTTTCGTCTCAAAGAATTTCTTGTAAGACTCGCGCACTTCATTTGCTGTCATCATATAAGATATGTCGTTTTATTTAATTCTGAATTAGTCCAAAACACGTGCAAAGATACAAAAAAGATAACATACGAGGGGTGGGAGATAGGAGATTTTTCGTATCTTTGCAAATAAATTAGACATTGTTGTATAAAAAGCTGTGATTTTATGGCACTGAGCAAGGACAAAAACGTGAAGTTGTACTATTCCATCAAGGAGGTGGCAACGCAGATTGGGGTCAACGAGTCGACGCTGAGGTTTTGGGAAAAGGAGTTTCCGCATCTCAGGCCGAAGACCACGGGCAACAACGTGAGGCAGTACACCGAGGGTGACATTGAGCACATCAAGCTCATCTACAACCTCATCAAGGTGCGCGGTTTCAAGATTGCCGCCGCCCGCAAGATGCTCAACGAAAACCGTTCGGGGGCGGAAAAGAGCGGCGAAGTGCTTGAGCGGCTTCTGTCGGTGCGCGAACAGCTGAAGGAACTCAAGCGGGCTCTCGACGGCATCGTATGACCATGAAATGGCGGTCCGGCTGTGCCGAGACGGCTGTCAGCAAAGTTTTGTTTGGTCGTTTGGCCGTGGAAATCCGTCTGTGCGGTCACTTCTTCTGTCAGGATATTTCTTGCCGGATTTGCATTCGGCCTATTTGTTTTGTATCTTTGCATTAGCAAGGGAAGCGCGATGGCGTTTCCTTTTTTTATGTCCCCAAGCCTCTAACAGCCCCCCAACCCCCTAAAGAGGGCTTTTCCGGCCTAAATGGCTTTGCAAAAGGGCCTCTTTTGCATTTTCGTTCGGCCCGAATGAGCTTCTGGGTGTGGCCGTTTCGCAATGTCGTTTGGGCCGAGTGGGAAAATTGATGGGGCGGATGAGGCTAATGAGACGGATGGAAATGGACGGACAGATGAATACAAGAAAAAGGCATGTAAGGCTTTTTCGTAATCTTAGTAGGTTTTGTGCTATATGGAGAAGAGGCCTCCCCCGGCCCCTCCGAAGGAGGGGAGTGCCTCGCGGGACAAAGGATGATTGAGATGAAGGACAAGAGATTGGGGAATGGGACACAATAGAAAAAGGCGTCCACACGGGCGCCTTTTTTTATTGTGAGGTGATTCTTAATTGATTGTCTTTCTGTATGAGAGATTGCTATTGTACGTACTTCTTGCCATTTTTGATCACTACGCCCTTGAAAGTCTTTGAGACCTGCTGGCCTGCAAGGTTGTAAATAGGCGTATTGAGTTTCACAGGCGTGCTGATGTTTTCTGCTATTCCTGTAGACGATACTTCATGTAAGACAACGATGAACCCCAGTTGTTCACCCGTATTGGTGAAGGTTATCTTTGTGGCAGGGGAGTCAAGAGAGAACTCTCGTTTATCGGGATTGTCCAATCCTACCAGTCCGGCTGCACCCTCCACTGTTGGATCGAAAGTCTGATTGCAGCTTTTCATGGCTCCACCTTGTTCTTCCATAGAAACAGAGGTGTTGTTGAACTCCTTCCAATAGGAAGCCCTGACCTTTTGGGCATCAGCTTTCATATTCATATAACTGTAGAAAGTCACCTTGTCAAAGGCTTTGCCGTCGGGAGCCTCTAAGGTGTTTTGTGCTCCATTTGACAGTTTGAATGTGGTGTATTCGGTTCCGTCAATCGTGATGACACTTCCTGCACTGTAGGTCTTGCCATTTTTTAAGATGGTCAACTTGTAGCCTGAAGAGGTTGTCACACTTTGGGCTTTATCCATGGTCTTTTCCCATGTGAGAGTGGTCTGTGCGTTGACACTCATGGCCATAGCTGCCATTGCGATAAGAGTAAAAAGTTTTTTCATCATTGTTTGTTTTTAGTTATAAGAAATGTAGATATTAGTATAAGCGTAGTATTGTAGAGCAAAGATAATGAAAAATATTGAAAGCGCGAATGTTTTGGAGTCTTTTTTCCCGAAAAACTTTTATATTCGTGTTTTTGAAAGAGCAAGGAAGGGAAAAATACAAAACGGAGCGCCGAAATGTGCGACGCTCCGTTGGAGATTTGTTGTGGGGAAATAAGCAGCCTTGCAGAATGGTTGCCTGCCTTCTGCCGATTCAGAAAAAGGATCTGCAAGGCCGGTTTGTCAGTATCCCGGATTCTGTTCCACCTTGTTTTGGTTTTTGTCGATGGCATCCTGCGGGATGGGCCGCAATATCTTATACTTCCTGCCAGAACCTTGCATCATGGCTTCCGTCACTCCGTCTTCATTGTATTTGGTGACATACTCCACGAGTTTGTGCGTGCGCTTGAGGTCAAACCAGCGCACATACTCGCCTGCCATCTCGCGGGCCCGCTCGTCGAGCAGGAAGTCGATGGTCATGTCGGCATCCGAAACGGTCATGGCTGTCTGATAGCCTTTCTTGATGGTGCCCGGACGCTGGCGCAACTTGTTGATCATCTCAGCGGCGGCCCGGGTGTCACCTGTCTGTATGTAGGCCTCGGCTGCGATGAGATAGGCTTCCCCAAGGCGTGCTGCCACAAAGTCGTGGGTGCTGCATGATGTGGAGCGGTTGCCCATAGAGGCCTCTGTGTAGTCGTCAAACTTCTTGATGCAGGGCACACCATAGTCTTCCGACCGGCGCACGCTCCATGTTTCGGGAATCTCCTGTGCAGGGGCGAGGCCGCCTGTGGCCAAGCTCTTGGAGATGATAGTGTTCTTTTTCTGATTGTGCGGATCGTCGGCTTTCCAAGCAGCGATGTCGGCATCGGTTGCCCATGTCGGTGCGTAATATACCACAATGGGAGTCGTGGTCGGTGCATTGTAGTAGTCGAAGTAGCTGTCTTTCTTGCTCTTTTCACTTCCACGCAGTTCAAGCATGAATGTCTGTTCGAGTCGTCCGTCGCCGCGGGTGTACATTTGCAGCAAACGGAGGAAAGGAGACTCGTTGCCGTCTATGGCCTTGGTCTTGGGATATTCGGCCCCACCGAGGTAGCTGCCAAACTGTGCTTGTTGATAGCTTCCCTCTTTTGTCGCGTTGCCGAACGAAGCGGAGCTGAACTGCACAGACCAGAATATCTCGCCATTGCTCTCGTTTTTCACATCGAAAGCATTTTCGATGGAGATAGAAGGCACTTCATTATTGATGGCTTGAAGCGCGTAGGTGATGGCCTTCTGGAAATCAGAACTTTGTGCGATGTTCTCTTCTTGTGCCTCATAGTCTTTGCCATTAAGATAACCTCTGGTCAGATAGGCTTTGGCCAAGAAAAATTTGGCCGCCCGTTTGTTGGCACGCCCCACATCCGATGCGCTTCTTTCAAGCAGTTGAGAATTGTTGGCCAGATACTCGAACTCGGAAATGATGAAGTCATAAAGTGTCTTCAGGTCGGTGCGTTCGAAATTCATGTGGGCTGCATCAAACATCTCCTCCACCAACGACACCTTTCCAAAGAGTTGCACGAGCATGAAGTAATCCCATGCACGAATGAAGCGCGCCTCATCGATATATCGGGCTCGGGTGCTGCTCTCGGCAGTTGTTTTGCCATAGGCGATGACCGAGTTGGCCAGCTGGATAGACTTGAAGAAGTTGGTGTAGAGCGTGAGCACGTTTCCTTCGGTGGCCGTATGCTGGTAATAGTTCATGGCCACTCCCGAGGACTTGCCGTCGCCAAAGAGGTCGGTGCCGGCCGTCATGGTCAGAGGCGACGTGTTGTAGAGGGGGCGTAGAGACGAATACATGCTGTTGGTCAGACTCTCGTATCCGTTTCTGGTGTTATAAAAAGATGATGCCGGTACATTTGATTTGTTGTCTTGTTCCAGAAAATCGGAACAGCCGGTGGTGAGACCAAGCATCAAGACTGCTGCAAAAATATATTTTAGTTTCATGGTTTTACGGTTTAGAATTTAACACTGAGACCGAACTGATAACTTCTTGAGGCCGGACCACCCGTGCCGTCGTTAATCTTAGCCGAGGCCCATTCGGGGTCGAAACCTTTGTAGTCGGTAAATACGAAAGGATTGACAAAGTTGACATAGAGGCGAAGATAAGTCAGCCCGATGGGGGCTATCCACTTCTTGGGGAGGGTGTAGCCGAGGATGATATTCTTGACTTTGGTGAATGAGTTGTTCACAAAATACTGCGAACCGGTGGAGTTGTTCACCCAGAACTGTCCTGTACCCTTGTTGTTGCCGCCATTGGTGGGGAAAGGATAGGTGCCCGTGTGGGCCTCGGTGGTGGTATAGAGCTTGCCGTCGTCGCCCAAAAGTTTTACCCCGGCCGGTGTGTAGAAGTCCATCTTCAACCGCCCCATGCCGCGCTGGCCAAAATCGGTGAACTCGGCCATAAACGGACTGTACACCTTGCTGCCCTGGCTGGTGTAGATGTTGAACGAGAAGTCGAAGCCTTTCCAAGTCAGAGTGGAGTTGATACTGCCCGTCCAAGAGGGCTCGGCGTGTCCAAGCACACGGCGGTCACTCGGGTCGATGACACCGTCGTTGTTCATGTCTTTCACCATGTATTCTCCTTCATAGAACTTGGTCTTCTTCGATGCGTCGGCAGCGAGGGCGGCAGCTTGCTCGGCTGTGCAGATGCCTGCCGGCACATAGCCGTACACAACGTTGGAGATGGA
>OATU01000394.1_pt1 | contig 39357 bp, 40 predicted proteins | sample 1516711 | NCBI WGS metagenome assembly OATU01 (sample SAMEA2579971, study PRJEB22360) | human gut metagenome | biome: human gut; feature: human-associated habitat; material: faeces | place: Denmark | collected 2008/2010 | reverse complement strand
TTACCACACCTACCGGCAGCTTTCGGCTGGCCAATAAGGAGTTTCAGATGTTGGAACTTATGATGAGCAACCCCAGCAATCTGATTTCCTCAGAACGTTTTATGGAAAAAATATGGGGCTATGACAGCGAAGCAGAAATCAATGTAGTCTGGGTTTACATTTCTTATCTGCGGAAAAAGCTGGCTGCTCTCCATGCGAATATTCAGATTAAAGCTGTAAGAAATGCGGGATACTCCCTGGAGGAAGTCAAATGATAAAAAAATTGCGGAAAAAGCTGGTATTGGCCTCTATGGTCTCTCTTTTGGTTGTACTGCTGATTATAGAAGGAAGTATCGGTATTTTAAACTATCAGAAAATCGTTGCAGACGCAGATCAGGTACTGAATATTCTGAAAGAAAATTCCGGTCAGTTTCCGGACATGCCGCCCCATGGAGAACCGGAACAAAAAAAAGAAATGAAAGATGCTTACGAAAAAGAACATCTCATGTCCCCGGAACTGCCCTATGAATCCCGGTATTTTTCCGTTTTGCTGAATGAAGACGGAAAGGCCCTTTCAGCAGACACGGGACAAATTGTGTCTGTGGACGATTCAGAGGCCATGGAGTATGCCGAAACCGTATGGGAAAAAGGGCAGGATAAGGGGTTTATGGGAGATTATCGGTATTGTGTGTACACTTCGGATTCAGAGGTGCGGATTATTTTTCTGGACTGCAGAAGAAATCTTGAGACTTTCAGCAATTTTGCCCTGACAGCGCTGGGAGTTTCTGTATCCGGGCTTGCGGCGGTATTTGCGCTGTTGTTTTTTCTGTCTGCCCGTATTGTAAAGCCTTTTTCGGAAAATTATGAAAAGCAGAAGCGGTTCATTACCGATGCAGGACATGAGTTAAAGACGCCTTTGACCATTATTGATGCAGATACGGAAGTGCTGGAAATGGATTTCGGAGAAAGTGAATGGCTCAGTGACATTCAGAATCAGACAAAACGTCTGGCGGATTTAACCAACAATCTGATTCTGCTTTCCCGTATGGAAGAGGAGCAGACCCGGGAACTGATGGTGGATTTTCCTCTTTCTGATGTGGTGGAGGAAACGTTGGGAACCTTTCAGGCTCTGGCAAAGACCCAGCATAAAAATCTTACCGGAAACATTGCGCCCATGATTTCCATGCGCGGGGACGAGAAGGCCATCCGCCGTCTGGTAACTATTTTGCTGGACAATGCTGTTAAGTACTCTGGTGAGAACGGAGAAATTGCAGTGACGCTGGAAAAGCAAAAAAGGCGGGTTCGGCTGTCTGTGTTCAATACCACAGAATTTATTTCCAAAGAACATACCCAGCATTTGTTTGACCGTTTTTACCGTACAGACAGTTCCCGGAATTCCCAAACCGGAGGGTATGGTCTGGGACTCTCCATTGCTGCAGCTACAGTGGAAGCCCATAAAGGGAAGATTGCGGCAGTGACAAAGGACGAAAAGTCCTTGTTGATTAGCATTTCTTTTCCTGTGGCCTAGCACCGGAAAATTTTTAAGTTGATTTCAAGTATTCTTTAAAGTTCAGTTAAGGTCTCCGGCTTATTATGGATTCAGAATCAATAGAAAACAAAAGCAGGAGGACAAAGATATGCCAAAATATAAAGAATACACAGGAGAAACAAGAAATTTTTCAAAGAGCGCCGGATATAAGCGGCGACGCAGAAGAAAAAAACTTCAGAAAAAGGTAACTTCCCTGGTTTTAAGCGCAGCTCTTTTCGGGGCAGTGGCAGGCGGAACCTGTTATGGGATAAACTATGGGCTGGAGACTGTAAAAAGCAGCAGTACACAGACCGCGCAAAACCAGAATACGGCTTCCCCGGCTCTGCAGACGGTTTCCACAGCAAGCGCTCTGGACGCAGATCATCTCAGTGTTTCCGACATTGCAGCAGAGGGACTTCCTTCCGTAGTCTCTGTTACGAATATATCGGTGCAGGAGGTGGAAAATTATTTTGGGCGTTTTGAAGGAAGAGGCGGAAGTCCTTCCCAGTCCCAGGTGGAAGAAACAGCCAGCTGCGGTTCCGGTATTATTATTTATGCCGATGATTCGGATTATTATATGGTGACCAATTATCATGTGGTGGAGGGAGCTACGACACTGTCGGTTACATTTGCAGATGATGAGACGTATGAAGCGCAGTTATGCGGCTATGATGAAAATACAGATTTGGCAGTGATTAAGGTTTCTGTTTCTGATTTGTCTCAGGATACGATTTCAAAGATTTCGATTGTGGACATCGGTGATTCTGACGACTTGCAGGTGGGCGAACAGGTGGTTGCCATCGGGAATGCTCTGGGGTATGGACAGTCAGTTACTACAGGTGTAGTCAGCGCCGTCAATCGGAGTATCAGCAGCAGCAACAGCAGTCAGGAGACGGCTGTCAGTTATATTCAGACCGATGCGGCTATCAATCCGGGAAACAGCGGAGGGGCGCTGCTGAATATGAATGGAGAATTGGTGGGAATCAATACGGCAAAGATTTCTTCTACAGATGTAGAGGGAATTGGCTATGCCATTCCTATTTCACAGGTAACCAATTTGATTAATTCCCTTATGCAATAGGAGATGTATACATTGACGTTGGAAAAATATTACAAAAATGCACTGCCTCTTTTGGAGCAAGGGGAAGAATGTCTGCAGGAGTTATTGAAAGAATACCCGGTGAAAGAGACAAGAGACGGGATTCAGCCGGTATTATATGTAAATTCCCGGTTAAAAAAACCGGAAAGCATGATAGAAAAGCTGAAGAAAAAAGGCGTCCCTACAGACAGTGCTTCTGCACTGAAAAATACCCATGATGCTATCGGAGTCCGGGTTATCTGCTCCTTTGTAGAGGAGGTTTACCGTCTGTCCCGATGGCTTTACAACAGGAGTGAAATTCGCATAATAGGGGAGAAGGATTACATTGCCTATCCCAAACCAAACGGTTACCGCAGTCTTCATCTTCTGGTTGCATTTACGGATAAACACCTGGAGGGAATCACGGCGGAAATACAGCTTCGCACCATTGCCATTGATTTCTGGGCCGTGCTGGAACATCAGATGAAATATAAGAGAAATATCAAGCATGAAACCACCATCCGACAGGAACTGAAACGGTGCGCCGATGAAATTGCTTCGGTGGATGTGTCCATGCAGACGATACGGGATATTCTCCGCAGTGAAGAATGGGAATAAAAATCCTTGACATATATAGATAACCGATATAGTATATAGTTAATCGATATATCGAAAAACTATATACTATATTTTTGTTTGAAAATGTCTGACACAAGGAGGTAGAAAATGGCAATCAGTAAAACAATGGTTTCCGGCAGTATGACGATGTTGCTTTTAAAGCTGCTGTCGGAAAAAGATATGTATGGGTATGAAATGATTTCAACATTACGGCAGCGTTCTCAAAATGTTTTTGAGCTGAAAGCGGGAACCCTCTATCCTTTGCTGCACACCATGGAGGAGAAGAAGCTTCTGCAATCTTATGAGCAGGAAATCCAGGGGAAAATGCGGAAATATTACAGCATTACCAGAGAAGGCCGCAGAATGCTTTCTGAGAAAGAGGCGGAGTGGCGGGAATATGCCGGAGCAGTAACCAGTGTCTTAGGATTGGAGGGGTGACAAATGGAAGAATATTTACAAAAAGTACTGGAGCAGATACGCTGCAAGCAGGCCCGAAAAATGGTGGAAGAAGAACTGCGGGGACATTTGGAAGAGCAGATTTCAGACAATCTTCTGGAAGGCATGGACAGGGACGAGGCAGTGAAAAGGGCGGTAGAGGATATGGGAAGCCCTGTAGAAACCGGAATTTCTCTGGATGCCCTTCACAGACCACAGATGTGTTGGTCTATGATTATCCTCATAGGGTTTATCAGTTTTCTGGGAATTGTGATTCAGACCGTGATTGGAAAAAGCGATGGAACCTTGGGAAACAGCCACATTATCCGCTATATTTTTCATGTGGTGCTGGGCTTTGGCCTGATGCTGGGCGTATACCGCCTGGACTACAGTTTTCTGGGAAAATATGCAAAATTTCTGGCAGGACTGGGCGGACTTTTCCTTTTCCTGCAAGCAGAGTTTTTCCCTGTATCTGTGAATGGCGCCAATAGCTGGATAACGCTTCCCGGAATCGGAACGTTTTCCATATCTTCCATGTTGTATCTGGCGATTCCTCTTTATGGAGGAATTTTATATCAGTATTATGGACAGGGAATACGGGGAATTGGCAAATGTCTTCTGTGGCTGCTGCTTCCGGTTTATCTGGCTTACCGTATGCCACATCTTTTTCAGGCCGGATTTTTGTTTCTGGTGGAGGGGGTTCTCTTGAGTTATGCGGTATGGAAAGGCTGGTTTCAGGTGAAAAGGGGAGTTTTTCTAGGAATGTTCTGGGGAATAACGCTGGCGCTCCCGGCAGGGATTGCCGTGTTGGGGGTGAAACTTCATTGGTTTGCCCCTTATCAGATAGACAGAATACAGTATTATCTTGGACGACTGGGACATATTTCTGGATTTTCAACAGAAGTGATAAGAGAAAATGGCAGATATGATGTGGTTCAGTTTTTAAGCGCCAGTTATGGTGTCATAGCCGCTGTGGTTGTGGTTGCTATGGTGCTGATTCTGGCCATGAAAGGGCTGCATGTGGCAAAGAAACAGAAAAATCAGCTGGGAATGATGATTGGTTATGCAGGTGCATTATTTTTCCTCTTTATGACACTTTTTCACATAGGGGAAGCTGCCGGATTTTTCCCTGGAACGACCAGTTTTCTGCCCTTCCTTTCTTCCGGCGGCTCAAACCTTCTGGTATCTTATGTGGTTCTGGGACTTCTGCTCAGCGTGTACCGCTATCAGAACCTGCTTCCTGCAGAGCAAAAGAAAACCGTTGTTCACAAAAGAACAGGCGGCTTTTGCAAATCATGAACAAAAGCGGTCTGTTTTTTTATATGCAGTACGGACTGGTAGAGGTTGGAGACAAAAATATCTGTCTCAAAAGCAGAAATTTCTTCCTTAGGCAGCCGTTTTTTGTAGTCCGCGGCTTTTGTGAGGACAGGAATCGTACTGTTGTTCTGTAAAAGCCGGAGAAATTCGGAACTTTTCTTTTGAAAGCCAAGCAGCCGCACATAACCGGGAGCATGGGAAGGCAGGTCTGCCGGAATTTCCAGGAGCGTGTGGAGCAGGGCGCGGTTAATTCTGGTACGGGTCAGTTCCTTTGTTTTTAAAAGTCCTGCAAACTGGGAAAAGGACATAAATTCATTCAAACGGTTGCAGATTCGCCTGGCCAGTTCCGGGGACATGTCGGCATACTGACAAAGGCTGTCGGGGGTACTGCGCATCAGTTTGTATTTTAGCAGCAGGGAGAAATCGTCCTCGGTCATCATGTCTTCTTTTGTCAGATTGTGGGGCAGAGAGGCTACCATTTCCGGCTGTGTCCGGGTGAAAAGTGATAAAAGAGCCGGGAGAAATTCTCTGGAGTCCGTATCCTGTAATTGGGAAAGGCTTCTGCGGACAGCGGAGGCGCTGGGATAGCTGTTTTCCAGTTTTTCGGCGTGATAGGCGCTGCCTTCCCGTTTCAGTGTTACCGGACGTATAGAACTTTTCAGTGAAAGCAGCGCTTTGCAGTATTCGACTCCCAGAATATTGTTTGGCGTATCTAAAAATTCGTTGTTCCATGGACCGGAAAGGAATTTTGCGCCGTATTCTAAGAGTGCAGCTTTGCGGGCTGAGGGGAAAGAGAGGCCCTTTTTCAGGTTTTCTTTTAAAGAAATCTGAAAGGCTTCCGGTTCTTTCGACAAAATTTCAGCCGTGGCCATACAGGGAGAGAGTTCTCCGCTTTCGCTGCCAAAGCAGAGAAAATCTATACCATGTAAAGCATTTAGAATTCCTATGCTGCCTTTGGCAAAATATTCTGCACTGGAGGAGGCGTAATAAGAGGGGAGTTCCAGCACCACATCAGCCCCTCCCAGAAGCGCCATTTTTGTCCGCAAATGTTTGGAAAAAACAGCAGGAGTGCCCCGCTGGACGAAATCACCGCTTAAAACGACTACAGCATAGTCTGCTCCGGTCAGTTCTTTGGCTTTTTCTATGTGATAGGCATGTCCTTTATGGAAAGGGTTATATTCCGCTATGATTCCGACTGCTTTTTTCATGGTAAAATCCTTTCTGTAAAAATTGTGTTCTGTTACTATATAAACATATGAGGGAGTTGTGTGCAAGGAAAAAATAGAGAATATAAAATTGTCAAGAAAAAATACTTGACAGCCGTAGAATCCTGTTGTATGATAACCAAGGTGATTACGAATGGAAAAATTTGTAGAACAGACTTTGCTGTATGATTTCTACGGAGAGTTGTTGACAGCTCACCAGAGAAGAATCTACGAAGATGTGGTTTTAAATGACTACTCCTTAAGTGAAGTGGCCGACGAGCTGGGTATCAGCCGGCAGGGCGTGCATGATAATATCAAGCGCTGCAACAAGGCTTTGCAGGATTACGAAGCAAAGCTGCATCTGGTAGAAAAGTTTGTGAATATTAAAAAAAAGGTCCATCGTATTCACAAGCTGAGCAGAGAATGTGAAAATCTTAGCAGACAGGAACTGGTTTCCCAGGTGGAAAGTATTTCTCAGGAAATCTTAGAGGAGTTATAACAGATGGCATTTGAGAGCTTAACAGACAAACTTCAGAATGTATTTAAGAATTTAAGAAAAAAAGGCCGTTTGACCGAAGCCGATGTAAAGGCTGCCTTAAAAGAAGTAAAGATGGCGCTTTTGGAAGCGGACGTCAGCTTCAAGGTAGTAAAGCAGTTTATGAAGGCTGTGCAGGAGCGTGCTATCGGACAGGACGTTATGTCTGGTCTGAATCCGGGTCAGATGGTCATTAAGATTGTAAATGAAGAGCTTGTCCGCTTAATGGGAAGTGAAACAACAGAGATTGCCTTAAAGCCCGGCAATGAAGTGACCGTTTTGATGATGGTGGGACTTCAGGGTGCCGGTAAGACTACAACCACTGCAAAGCTGGCAGGAAAGCTGAAGTCCAAAGGAAGAAAGCCTCTCCTGGCTGCCTGCGACGTCTATCGTCCGGCTGCAATCAAACAGCTGCAGGTAAACGGAGAAAAACAGGGTGTGGAAGTCTTCGCCATGGGAGATAAAAACAGCCCGGTGGACATTGCAAAAGCAGCTTATGAGCATGCAAAAAATGAGAAGTATAATGTGCTGATTCTGGATACGGCAGGACGTCTTCACATTGATGAAGATATGATGAAGGAACTTGCCCAAATCAAAGAAGCCATTGACGTAGACCAGACCATTCTGGTGGTAGATGCCATGACCGGACAGGATGCGGTAAATGTGGCAGAGACCTTTGGAGAAAAAGTTGGAATCGACGGAGTCATTTTGACAAAGATGGATGGTGACACCCGAGGCGGTGCGGCGCTTTCCATTAAGGCCATCAGCGGAAAGCCGATTTTATATGTGGGTATGGGCGAGAAGCTGTCCGATTTGGAACAGTTTTATCCCGACCGTATGGCGTCCCGTATTTTAGGGATGGGGGATGTCATGAGCCTGATTGAAAAGGCACAGGCCAATCTGGATGAAGAGAAAGCCAAAGAAATGGAGCAGAAGTTCCGCAAAAATTCTTTCGGATTTGACGACTATCTGGAAAGCATGAACCAGATGAAAAACATGGGCGGTTTGTCCAGTGTACTGAACATGCTTCCGGGTGTGGGTTCCCAGATTAAGGACATTGACAGCATGGTAGATGAAAAGGATATGGCGAGAAAAGAAGCGATTATTCTGTCCATGACCCCAAAAGAACGTTCTCATCCCGAAATTTTAAGCCCTTCCAGAAAGAACCGGATTGCCAAAGGCGCAGGTGTGGATGTGGCGGAAGTCAACCGTATGGTCAAACAGTTTGAACAGGCCAAGAAAATGATGAAACAGATGCCCGGACTGATGGGCGGCAAAGGTGGTAAAAGAGGAAAATTCAAACTTCCCTTTTAACATATATGAAACTTTATGAAAAAACCAGGAGGTGAAAAGAAATGGCAGTAAAAATCAGATTAAGAAGAATGGGACAGAAGAAAGCTCCTTTCTATAGAATCATTGTTGCAGATTCCAAATCCCCAAGAGATGGAAGATTCATCGAAGAGATTGGAACATATGACCCAACTCAGGAACCAAGCGTATACAAAGTAGACGAAGAAGCAGCTAAAAAATGGCTTGCAAACGGTGCTCAGCCAACAGAGGTTGTTGCTAAAATCTTCAAACTGGCTGGTATCGAAAAATAATCCGGGAGGTAATTTGTAATGAAAGAATTAGTAGAAGTAATTGCAAAATCTCTCGTAGATTCTCCTGAAGAAGTCGTTGTGACAGAAACAGAAGAAAACGACGCTATCCTTTTGGAACTCAAGGTTGCCCCTGCGGATATGGGGAAAGTAATTGGCCGCCAGGGCCGCATTGCCAAAGCTATCCGTACTGTGGTAAAGGCCGCGTCTTCCAAAGGTGAGAAAAAGGTTGTCGTAGATATTTTACAGTAATAACAATCATGAAAGGGGTTGTCGCATGAACAGCAGTGTGACAGCCCCTTTTTTATCATACCGGGCCCAAAGACCGGGAGAAAGAGGAGTATATAATATAGATGGAAGATTTATTGCAGGTAGGCGTGATTACCACAACCCACGGTATTCGCGGAGAGGTAAAAGTATACCCCACCACAGACGACGCCCACAGATTTGACTATCTGGAAAGTGTGCTTCTGGATACAGGAAAAGAACTGTGTGAACTGGAAATCCAGCGGGTGAAGTATTTCAAACAATTTGTTATTTTGAAATTCCGTGATGTGGACAATATTAACGATATTGAGCCTTACAAGGGAAAAAGTCTTTATGTCACCAGAGATTTTGCCGTACCTTTGGAAGAAAATGAATATTATATTGCAGACTTAATAGATATGGACGTATTTCTGGAGGACGGCTCTCTTTTCGGTACTTTAAAAGATGTCATGGAGACCGGGGCCAATGATGTGTATGTGATTCACACCACAGATAAAAAAGAGGTACTGGTTCCTGCTATCAAAGACTGTGTCAAAGAAGTAGACGTAGAGCAGAATAAAATGATTATTCATCTGCTGAAAGGACTGTGCTAGGAGGGAAATCATGAAGTATCATGTATTGACGCTGTTTCCGGAAATGATTGAAAATACCGTAAATACCAGCATTACGGGGAGGGCCTTAAAAAGCGGAAAAATTTCTCTTCATACGGTAAATATCCGGGATTTTGCTGATAACAAACACATGCGGGTCGATGATTATCCCTATGGCGGAGGCGCCGGTATGGTTATGCAGGCCGAACCGGTTTTCAGAGCTTATGAATCTGTGCGAAAAGAATCCCAGGCAGCCCGGCAGGGAAAAAAGCCCAGATGTATTTACCTGACGCCTCAGGGACAGGTATTCCGCCAGACCATGGTAGAGGAACTGGCTATGGAGGAAGAGCTGATTTTCCTCTGCGGTCATTACGAGGGGATTGATGAGCGGGTACTGGAGGAAGTGGTGACAGATTATGTGTCCATCGGGGATTATGTGCTGACCGGGGGAGAACTGGCGGCCGCTGTTATGATTGACGCTATTTCCCGTTTTGTACCCGGTGTGTTGAACAATGAGGAATCCTCTCAGTTTGAGTCCATGCAGGACAATCTGTTGGAATATCCACACTATACCCGCCCGGAAGAGTGGAATGGGAAAAAGGTGCCCAAAGTGCTTCTTACAGGCGACCACAGCAAAATTGAGGCGTGGAGGCTTAAGCAGTCTGTCAAAAGAACAAAAGAGCGCCGTCCGGACCTGCTTTCTAAAAACAGACCTGTGACAGCGGCATATTTCAGTCCCACAGAGGGTACGAAAAGGGCCACAGAACTGCTTATGAGCTGTCTGACCCAGAATCCGGCGTATCTGGACTTGACCAGAAGGAAATTCCGAAAACAGAAGCATGTATTTAAAGAGCAGGAGCTTCTGGTGGCTGCGGCTCCGGTATACGGAGGACAATTGCCTCAGGTAGAGAGTGGTATTTTCTCTTCTCTGCAGGGAAACAGGACGCCCTGTATTCTGGCAGCTGCGTATGGCAACCGCCATTACGAGGATACACTGGCTCAGATGAAGGAAATTCTCACAAGACAGGGGTTTGTTTGTATTGGCGCCATAGCTCCGGTGATTCCGCACATTTATTCAGCGAAGCTGGGAATGGGAAGACCGGATGACAAAGACCTGGAAATCTTCCGGAAGTTTGCCGTTGCTGTGAAAAAAAAGCTGGAAGAAGCGGAAAATAGTGTGCTTTTGGAAACAGACGTACCGGGAAATCCAAAACCTGAGCCCAAAGCTATGAAACCAGTGGAAAAAAGCTTTGCGCGGGAAGCGTGTACGGGCTGTCAGGCCTGCGTGCAGAAATGTCCGGTAAACGCCATTTCCATGGAAACGCTGGAGATCCGGCCGGACAAGTGTTTAAACTGTATGCGGTGTACAAAGGTCTGTCCCACAGGTGCCAGAACTTTTGAGGCCGGTCAGGTGCGGGACTATCTGGAAAGCAATTATGCTGCGCCGAGAGAAGTGGAGTATTTCCTGTAAAAAAATTCAGCAAGGAAAAAACCTTGACAACAGCAGACAGGCATAGTATAATCAAACCTGTTGTAAAAAGAGATGGTCCTCTGCTGCTGATTGCATTAAGAACATCCAGGATAAAAGGAGAAAAATCATGAGCGAAATTATTAAAAACATCGAAGCTGCTCAGATGAAAGCTGAAGCACCGGAATTCAACGTAGGTGACACTGTAAGAGTTCACGGAAAAATCAAAGAAGGAAACCGTGAAAGAATCCAGATTTTTGAAGGTGTTGTATTAAAGAAACAGGGCGGAAGCAACCGTGAAACATTCACAGTAAGAAAAACTTCCAACGGAATCGGCGTTGAAAAAACATGGCCATTACATTCCCCTAACGTAGAAAAAGTAGAAGTTATCAGACGCGGTAAAGTAAGACGTGCGAAACTGAACTACTTAAGACAGCGTGTAGGTAAAGCAGCTAAGGTTAAAGAATTAGTAAAATAATAACGTAAGCATGACAGAGGGTGTTGCAGTAGTGGCACCCTCTGTTTGTTCATCATGCGGATGAATTTATGCGGGGACGGGGTGACAGGATTGAGCAGAAAAAGAAAGAAAAAAAATATCAATATAGAAGAACAAAAAGATTTGGCGCTGGAATTTATCAGAAGCGAAACGGGACGCCGGGTGTTCGGCTGGGTGTTTCAGATTGCAGTGGCCCTTGCTCTTGCGGCTGTAGTGGCGATTTTCTTTTTCCAGAGTATCAGTATGCAGGAAAGCAGTATGGAGCCAACCTTCCAGACCGGTGAGCGGTTTTTCATCAACAAGGTGGTCTATAAGCTGGGAGACCCCAAAAGGGGAGATGTGATTGCTTTTACCAAGGATGGCAAGGATAATGCGGCAGTGCACATCAAAAGAGTGATTGGTCTTCCTGGAGAAACCATACAGATTAAAGACGGACAGGTATATATTGACGGAAAGCTGTATGAGGAAAGTAAGGAATTGTCGCAGATCAGCAATGCCGGTCTGGCTGATGAAGGGGTGACGCTGAAAAAGGATGAATATTTCGTCCTGGGAGATAACCGGAATAACAGCGAGGACAGCCGTTTTGCAGAAGTGAAAAACGTAAAGAAAAAATATATCTTAGGGAAACTCTGGTTTCGGATTTCGCCCTTTGATTCTATGGGATTTTTAAAAGACTGACAGAAAAGAGAGGATAAGTATGAATTATCAATGGTATCCCGGCCATATGACAAAGGCCAAACGTATGATGCAGGAAAATATTAAGCTGATAGATTTGATTATTGAGGTGGTAGATGCCAGAATTCCTCGTTCCAGCAGGAATCCTGATATCGATGAGCTGGGGAAAAATAAGGCCAGACTCATACTTTTAAATAAGGCGGATTTAGCGGACGAAAGAGAAAATGAAAAGTGGGCTCAGTATTTTCAGGAGAAGGGCTATTACACGGTAAAACTCAATGCAAAAAGCGGTGCAGGCATTAAAAACGTTCTGCCTGCGATTATGGAATCCTGTCAGGAAAAGCTGGAGAGAGACCGGAAACGAGGAATTAAAAACCGTCCTGTCCGGGCTATGGTAGTGGGAATTCCAAACGTGGGAAAATCTACGTTTATCAATGCCTTTGCAGGAAAGGCCTGCACAAAAACCGGAAATAAACCGGGAGTTACCAAAGGAAAACAGTGGATTCGCATTAATAAAAATGTGGAGCTTCTGGATACGCCCGGAATTCTCTGGCCCAAGTTTGAAGACCAGAGCGTAGGTGCCAAGCTGGCTATGGTGGGCTCTATAAAGGATGAAATTTTGAATCTGGAAGAACTTTCGCTGGAGCTTCTCGGATGCCTTCATGAATTTTACAAAGGGCTTTTGGAGAAGAGATATGAACTGACAGAATCCGATGACCGTTTATCTATGCTGACACAGATTGCGGAGAACCGGAAGTGTATTCAGAAGGGAAATGAACTGGACTATTTAAAAGCTGCCAACATATTTCTGGAAGAATTCCGAAACGGAAAAATCGGAAGAATCACTTTGGAAAGACCAGAGCAGTAGAGGGGAAACAGGAAATGAAAAGTATTCAGGAAATAAAAGAAGAACTGAAAAGAGCGCCGGAGGAGGAACTTCCGGCGCTTTGCGCTCTTTATCAGGAAGACGGACGGAAAGGGGTTCAGAGCTCATTTCCCTAGGCGAAGAAACGTCTGGAGCGTCTGGAGCGGGAAAAACAGCGTATAGAAGCTATGAGAGCGTATGAAGAACAGTACGGTCATCTGGGATATATCTGCGGTATTGACGAAGTGGGAAGAGGGCCTTTTGCAGGTCCTGTGGTGGCAGGCGCAGTTATTTTGCCCAGGGACTGCCGGATTCTCTATATCAATGATTCCAAACAACTGTCGGAGAAGAAAAGAGAAGAACTGTATGAAGAGATTCTGGAGAAGGCGGTAGCTGCAGAAGTGGGATATGCTTCGCCTGCCAGAATTGACGAAATCAATATTCTTCAGGCAACCTACGAGGCCATGCGGGAAGCTGTCTCCAAGCTGCCTGTAAAGCCCCAGATTCTCTTAAACGACGCGGTGACCATTCCCGGAATTGACATTCCCCAGGTGCCCATTATCAAGGGAGACGCAAAAAGCATTTCCATAGCAGCGGCCAGTATTGTGGCAAAGGTTACCAGAGACCGGCTTATGCGGGAATATGATAAAATCATGCCCCAGTATGGTTTTGCCTCTAATAAGGGCTATGGTTCCCAAGCACATATAGAAGCCATTCAAAAATACGGTCCCACCCCTATTCACAGGCGTTCTTTTATCCATAATGTGCTGGGAGAACAAGAATGACAGGAGAAAAAGAGAACGGCTCCAAAAGAGAGCTGGGATTTCAGTATGAAGAAGAGGCTGTCCGCTACTTGAAAGACCAGGGATACCGGATTTTGTGCCGGAATTTTAGCTGCAGGCAGGGAGAAATTGACATTGTAGCCAAAGAGGGCTGTTATCTGTGCTTTGTGGAAGTGAAATACCGCGGTACAGCCAGATGGGGAGACAGCCTCTCTGCAGTGGATTTTCGGAAACAGCAGCGGATATCCAGAACCGCCCTGTATTATCTCGCCAGACACGGATATGGGACAGAGACACCCTGCCGCTTTGATGTGGTGGGGATAACGCCCACAGGGACAACACTCATAAAAAATGCATTTGAATTCAGAGGATAGAAGTATGGAATTACAAGAAAAAAATGGTGTCCTTTTTTTGTCTTATCCGGCTTTTTCGGAACTGCCGGGATTTTATCATGGCTTTTCTACCAGAAAGGGAGGGGTAAGCAAAGGGATTTATGCCTCTATGAACCTTAGTTTTACCAGAGGAGACAAGGAAGAGGATGTGAGAGAGAATTACCGGAGAATAGCAGAAGCCATTGGCTTTTCTGCGGACAGCATTGTATGCGCAGACCAGACCCATACCACCAGGGTACGAGTGGTAACGGAGGAAGACCGGGGAAAAGGGGTGACAAGGCCAAAAGATTATCAAGAGGTAGACGGGCTGGTTACGAATGTGCCGGGAGTGACGCTGGCTACTTTTTATGCGGACTGTGTTCCTTTGTTTTTCATAGACCCGGTAAACCGCGCCGTAGGGCTGTCTCATTCCGGATGGAGGGGTACCGTAGGCCGTATGGGAGCGAGGACGCTGGAGGTTATGGAGAAGCAGTACGGCACCAACCCGGAAAGCGTGTATGCGGCCATAGGCCCTTCCATCTGTCAGAAATGTTATGAGGTCAGCGGGGATGTAGCGGAACAGTTCCTGGCAGAATTTGCTCCTTACCGGGAGGACAAAACCCTGATTTACAAAAAAGAGAATGGAAAATACCAGCTGAATCTGTGGCGTGCCAATGAACTTGTGCTGACAGAGGCAGGGATACGTCCCCGAAATCTGAGTTTTCCTGACCTTTGCACCTGCTGCAATCCCGAATTGCTGTTTTCCCATCGGGCCAGTAAGGGGAAAAGAGGAAACCTCTGCGCCTTTCTCGGAATAAAAAATCAATAGGAGAAGTGCATAAAATTTACAGGACAGATAAAGTAGTATTACATAAATGTTACGAAAAGTTAAAAAAATGCTGTTCTTTTTTGAATTTTTGTGTTATAATCAGTTTCGTTAGTGAAAAGGAGCTTTGATTATATGAAGAAAAAAACAAGTACAAGCCTGCTTTTGGGTCTGTTAGCGACCAGCCTGGTTGCGGCCCCTTGTTACGGTTCTGCTACTCAGAAAAAGATTTCAGCAGCACAGAATACGCAGCAGGAAAACCAGAAACAGTTAGACAATGCCCAGGGGAGAATCGATAGCTTGGAATCCAAGAAAAACGATTTAGAAGGGTACTTGAAAGAGTTGAATCAACAGCTTAGTGAATTAGGGGAGAATTTACAGGAGATTCAGACTCAGTCAGAGGAGAAACAGACAGAACTGGAAAAGCTCGAGAAGGAACTGGCAAAGGCTCAGGAAAAAGAAAAAGAGCAGTATGACAGCATGAAGCTTCGTATCCAGTACATGTATGAAAACTCAGACAATTCCTATATGACACTTTTGTTGGAAGCTGACAGCTTTACAGACTTTTTAAGTCAGGCGGAAAATATGACGGAAATGACAAAGTATGACCGCAAGATGCTGGAAGAGTACAAAGAAACCACAGAAGAAATCAAGGAAAAAGAAGAGAGCATTAAAAAGGAACAGGAAGAACTGGAAACCCTGAAACAGGAAAGCCTGGACAAGCAGGATGAAATTACAGCCGTGGTAAAAAGCACCAGAGGTCAGATTGAAACCTACGAAAGCCAGATTTCCGCAGAACAGACCAGTGCGAAAGCACTGCTCAGCAAAATCGAAAGTCAGAAAAATACCATTGATAATCTGATTAAGCAGCAAAAAGATGAAGAGGCTGCACAGATTCTGGCTGAAAAACAGGAACAGAATTCTGCTTCATCCCAGAATAATTCCGGCGTCTCACAAGAGACAGCACAGCCAAGCGCGCCGGAATCTCAGGATAACAGCCAGAATCAGAATTCCCAGTCGCAGCAGGAGGAAAGCACTACACCGCCTGTCCAGCAGGAAGACAGTCAGAATGAGTCCCAGCAGGACAATTCCCAGGGAAAATATCTGGGGAAATTTACACTGACAGGTTACTGTAACTGTGAGAAGTGCGGAGGTCATTCCAGCGGACTGACAGCCAGTGGAACTACACCGGTACAGGGAAGAACGATTGCCATGGGCGGTGTTCCATTTGGAACCAAGCTGTTGATTAATGGCAACGTGTATACCGTTGAGGACAGGGGAGTTCCATACGGACATGTGGATATTTTCTTCAACAGTCATGAAGAAGCCTTGCAGTTCGGAAGGGGTTCTGCTGATGTTTATCAGATAAACTAAAATCATACATAAAAAAAGAAGGCCGATGGCCTTCTTTTTTTACTTTAATATCTGTTTAACAGACGGTTGATTTTATCAGTGGTGCTGCGGACTTTTTCCACAGACAGGTCATGGTTTAAAATATCCATGATACTTGCCAGATATTTGCTCATGTCAGCTTCCAGATAATACGGACGTTTTAAGAGTTCCGGATTCCGGTAGTTCAAGTTGGTGGTGATAACACGATAAATATATTCGTTTTCATAATACTCATCGAATTTTTCCAGACCGTCTGTGAACAATCCGAAAGTTGTGCATACAATGACGCGTTTTGCCTTGCGGTCTTTTAACTTTTTGGCTACGTCTAACATACTTTCGCCGGAGGAAATCATATCGTCGATGACAATGACGTCTTTGCCCTCCACAGAATCTCCCAGGAATTCATGAGCAACAATGGGGTTTCTGCCGTTTACTACCGTGGAGTAGTCCCGGCGTTTGTAGAACATACCCATATCCACGCCCAGAATATTGGAGAAGTACACGGCTCTTTGCATGGCGCCTTCATCCGGGCTGATAATCATCAGATGTTCATTGTCAATCTTAAAGTCATCAATAGAAGAACATAATGTCTTTAAGAACTGATAAGTAGGCATAAAGTTATCAAAACCGGACAGCGGAATGGCATTCTGCATACGGGGATCGTGGGCGTCAAAGGTGATGATGTTGGATACACCCATACCCACCAGTTCCTGCAGAGCTAAAGCGCAGTCCAGAGATTCTCTTTTGCTTCTCTTGTGCTGGCGGCTCTCATACAGGAAAGGCATAATCACATTAATGCGGTGAGCTTTTCCTGCTGCCGTAGCGATAATTCGCTTTAAATCCTGATAATGGTCGTCCGGTGACATGTGGTTTACATGACCGCACATATTGTAAGTTAAGCTGTGGTTGCACACGTCTACCATAACGAACATATCCGCGCCGCGGATGGATTCATTCATCACACCCTTGGCTTCTCCAGAGCCAAAACGCGGGCATTTGCAATCAACTAAAAAGGTGTTCTCAGCATACCCACGGAAATTCAGACCTGACTGATTGTGGGAATCTAATTCTTTACGAAACTGTACCAGATGAGCATCCACCTGAGCGGCCAGATGAGAGCAGCTTTCCAAAGCGGCAATCTTAATAGGCGCTACGGGAATGGACTTTTCCAGCAAACTGATATTAACCATAGTGACCTCCATTTTCGGTTTTTTAACATAATTTGATAGAATAAAACACAATTACACAATAAGTTATAACATTCGACAAGTACAACCGTCAAGGAAAACTTATTGCTTTTTTTCTGTAATGTTGGTATTATAAGAAATAACGGGCATTTGCAGGAGGAAGAAAATGAAAGATTGCCGACATAAAATCAGCCGGGTAAAGGAAGGGAGCATTGCCTGGGAACTGGAACTGCAGCCGGGAGATGAGCTGCTCTCCATTAACGGGGAAACCATAGAAGATGTGTTTGATTACCATTACCTGGTAAATGACGAATATATAGAACTTCTGGTGCGCAAACCAGACGGAGAAGAGTGGGAGCTGGAAGTAGAGAAAGAGTTTGAGGAGGATTTGGGACTGGAATTTGAAAACAGTCTGATGGACGAATACCGTTCCTGCAGAAACAAGTGTGTGTTCTGCTTTATTGACCAGATGCCTCCGGGTATGCGGGAAACTCTCTATTTTAAAGATGACGATTCCCGCCTGTCTTTTCTTCAGGGAAATTATGTGACGCTGACCAATATGAGCGACCATGATATTGACCGGATTATCCACTATCATTTGGCTCCTATTAATATTTCTTTTCAGACCACCAATCCCCAGCTTCGCTGCAAAATGCTGCACAATCGCTTTGCGGGAGATATTTTTCCAAAAGTGCAGCGGCTTTTTGAAGCAGGTATTGAAATGAATGGACAGATTGTTCTGTGCAGGGGCTTAAATGACGGGGAAGAACTGGAGCGCAGTATTTCGGACCTTGCGAAATATCTGCCCCATTTAAAGAGCGTTTCTGTGGTCCCTGTGGGACTGAGTAAGTACAGAGACGGACTCTATCCTTTAGAGCCCTTCACAAAAGAAGATGCAGAGCAGGTGATAGATACCATTGAAGCGTGGCAGACGAAGCTTTTCCCTCAGTATGGGCTGCACTTTGTGCATGCCAGTGATGAGTGGTATCTGCTGGCAGAAAGAGAACTGCCGGAAGCAGACCGCTATGACGGGTATCTGCAGCTGGAAAACGGTGTGGGCATGCTTAGGCTTCTGGAGGAAGAAGTGCAGGAGGCGCTGGAAGCCAGAGACGGAGACGGGCGGCAGAGAACGGTTTCTTTTGCCACAGGACGTCTGGCTTACCCTTATATCGCGCGGTATGCCCGGGAGATTCAGAAAAAGTATCCGGGAATGGAGATAAAAGGGTATGAAATACGAAATGACTTTTTTGGAGAAAAAATTACGGTATCCGGTCTTCTTACGGGACAGGACATTACGGCTCAGCTAAGGGGAAAAGAACTGGGAGAGTATCTGCTTCTGCCCTGTAATCTTTTAAGAAGCGGGGAAGAGGTTTTTCTGGATGATAAGACCGTAGGGGATATTGAGCAGGAATTGGGAGTTCCTGTAAAAATTGTAGAAGAGAGCGGCGCAGATTTCGTGGCCGCAGTTTTGGAACAGGAAACAGAAAGAACACAGAAAAGGAGACAAATGTATGAGCAAACCGATAGTAGCAATTGTTGGCAGACCTAATGTAGGAAAATCCACGCTGTTTAATGCACTGGCAGGAGAGCGGATTTCTATTGTAAAGGATACCCCAGGTGTGACCAGAGACCGGATTTATGCAGAAGTGACCTGGCTGGACAAGACTTTTACCATGATAGATACCGGTGGTATTGAGCCGGAAAGCAAGGATGTTATTTTATCTCAAATGCGGGAACAGGCACAGATTGCCATTGACACCGCAGATGTGATTGTTTTCATGACAGATGTAAAACAGGGACTGGTAGATGCAGACGCCAAGGTGGCAGACATGCTCAGAAGAAGCAATAAACCTGTAGTGCTGGTAGTCAACAAAGTGGACAGTTTTCAGAAGTTTATGATGGATACTTATGAATTTTATAATCTGGGTATTGGAGAACCGGTGCCGATTTCCGCAGCTTCCATGCTGGGGCTGGGAGATATGCTGGAAAAAGTAGTGGCCCATTTTGATGAACACGCAGGAGAGGAAGAGGAGAGCGACATTCCGAAAATTGCCGTAGTGGGAAAACCCAATGTGGGAAAATCTTCCCTGATTAATAAAATTCTGGGAGAGGACCGCGTGATTGTTTCCAACATCGCCGGCACTACCAGAGATGCCATTGATACCCTGGTAGAGTACAATGGGAAAGAATACACTTTTATTGATACGGCAGGTCTTCGCCGGAAAAACAAAATTAAGGAAGAACTGGAGCGTTACAGCATTATCCGTACTGTCACTGCTGTAGAACGGGCCGATGTGGTGGTTATGATGATAGACGCTACAGAGGGGGTGACAGAGCAGGACGCGAAGATTGCCGGCATTGCCCATGACAGGGGAAAAGGTGTAGTCATTGCCGTAAATAAGTGGGATGCCATTGAGAAAAATGACAAAACCATCTATAAATTTACAAATAAAGTGCGGGAGACTCTTTCCTATATGCCGTATGCAGAAATTATGTTTATTTCCGCCCAGACGGGACAGAGAATTCCAAAATTATTTGAGACGATTGATATGGTGCTGGAAAACCAGACGCTGCGAATTCAGACAGGCGTGTTAAACGAAATCGTCACTGAGGCTATTGCCATGCAGCAGCCGCCGTCTGACAAGGGGAAACGCCTGAAAATCTTCTATACCACACAGGTAGCTGTCAAACCGCCGACCTTTGTTATTTTTGTCAATGACAAAGAATTAATGCATTTTTCTTATACCAGATATCTGGAAAATAAAATCAGAGAAGCCTTTGGGTTTAAAGGAACTTCCCTGAAATTTATTATTCGCGAGCGCAAAGAAGGAGAATAAAAAGAAATGTTGGTGCGAATGATTTGTCTGGCAGTGGGATATGTATGCGGACTGTTTCAGACGTCTTATATTTATGGAAAAAAGCAGGGGATTGATATCCGGGAACACGGCAGCGGCAATGCGGGAAGCACCAATGCCCTTCGGACACTGGGAAAGAAGGCGGGGGCGCTGACGCTTCTGGGAGACTGTCTAAAGTGTGTAGCGGCTATCTGGATTATCCGTCTGGTTTTTGCCTCTCACGGAGGTAGTGATTTGCTTTTGCTGGAGCTGTATGCGGGAGCAGGCTGTATTCTGGGACATAACTTTCCTTTTTATCTGAACTTTAAAGGGGGGAAAGGAATTGCGGCTTCTGTGGGACTTTTGCTGGCTCTTGACTGGAGACTGTTTCTGGTTTGTGCGGTGCTGTTTTTCGGTGCGTTTTTCCTGACCCATTATGTGTCCCTGGGCTCCCTGCTGGCCTATCTGGGATTTGTCATTGCCTTGATTGTGTTTGGACAGATGGGAACTTATGACTGTACGCAGAGGGCGCTTTACGAAATGTATGTTGTAGCGGCAGGACTTATGCTTTTGGCATACTGGAGACACAGACAGAATATTGTGCGTCTGCTTCACGGAAATGAAAACAAAATTTTTCTTGGAAAAAAGAGGTGAATGCTTTGGCAAAAGTAAGTGTACTTGGAGCAGGAAGCTGGGGGACAGCCCTTGCTATCTTGCTGACCCAAAATGGTCATGAAACGATTCTGTGGTCTCACAGACAGGAGCAGGCAGAAGAACTTGCCAATAAGCGGGAGCATGAGGCAAAACTCCCGGGAGTCACCCTTCCGGAAGAACTGGAAATTACCGCTGATTTTGAGAGGGCTTTGACAGGCCGGGATGTGCTGGTGCTTGCTGTGCCTTCTGTAGCTGTGCGGAGTACGGCCCGGCGCATGTGTCCTTATATCAAACAGGGACAACTCATTGTCAATGTGGCAAAGGGCATTGAAGCCCATACACTCACCACGCTGACGGATATGATAGAAGAAGAGATTCCCGGTGCCCAGGCCTGCGTTCTCTCCGGACCCAGCCACGCAGAAGAAGTGAGCCGGGGATTGCCTACCACCTGTGTAGTAGGTGCAAAGAAACGGGAAATTGCAGAATATCTGCAGAATATTTTTATGAATCCTATTTTTCGGGTATACATCAGTCCTGATATTCTGGGTATTGAGCTGGGCGGAGCGCTGAAAAATGTCATTGCCCTGGCAGCGGGAACGGCAGATGGACTGGGATACGGTGACAATACCAAGGCGGCTTTAATCACCCGGGGGATTGCGGAAATTTCCCGTCTGGGAATTGCCATGGGAGCCAGAGCCGATACCTTTTACGGGCTGTCCGGTATCGGGGATTTGATTGTAACCTGCGCCAGCCGCCACAGCCGCAATCGGAAAGCCGGTTTTCTCATGGGACAGGGAAAGACCATGGAAGAAGCCATGGCAGAAGTAAACATGGTGGTAGAAGGCGTTTATTCTGCAAAGGCGGGGCTGGAACTCTCCCAGAAGTACCAGGTGGAAATGCCGATTATCCATCAGGTAAACAAAGTGCTGTTTGAGGGAAAAAATCCTGCAGAAGCAGTGAGAGAACTTATGGTAAGAGATAAAAAAATAGAATCCTGGGACAGCGCCTGGGAATAGGGATAGAAATATAAAAATTCTGCCCCGTTAAAGCACATATGGGAAGAAATCCTGGTGTGTGCTTTGACGGGGCAGAGTTTATTTTATGTACGGAACCATATCCTCGGGGATTCCGGCAACTCTCTGACCGGCATCCATGGCAGCGATAGCAGTCATCTCTTCTTTAGAAAGAGAAAAATCGAAAATTTCGCTGTTTTCTTTTAAACGTTCCGGATGTACAGATTTGGGGATAACGGCGATTCCCTGCTGGACGAGCCAGCGCAAACCTACCTGGGCCGGAGATTTCTGATACCGTTTGCCGATTTCCAGCATCAGAGGACTCTGCAGATAGGCGCCTCTTGCTAAAGGGGCATAGGCCTGCATAGCGATACCGTTTGTCTGACAGTAAGCAAGCAGTTCCGGGTGATTGAACAGGGGGTGAAATTCTATCTGGTTTACGGCAGGAAGCACATCAGAAACGGTTTTTAACAGTTCTAAATCCTGTATGGAAAAGTTGGATACACCAAGAGATTTTATTTTTCCTGCAGCCTGGAGCTTTTCCATGGTTTTCCAGGTGTCGCAGAAGCATCCGGGTACAGGCCAGTGAATCATGTATAAATCCACATAGTCCAGCCCCAGCCGTTCCAGGCTCCGGTTGAAACTGTCTTCGATATCTCCAATGCGCTGTGCGGTATTCCAGATTTTTGTAGTGACGAATAATTCTTCACGGGGAATGTCCAGGGCTTTTATGGCTTTTCCAACGCCCTCTTCGTTCTTATAGAAAGAAGCTGTGTCGATTAAGCGGTATCCCAAAGCTGCAGCAGAGCTGACAGCCTGTTTCAATTCTCCGTCATCGGTTGCTTTATAAACCCCAAGTCCAAGCATGGGCATTTCTTTCGTATCGTTTAACTGAATTACATGGTTGTCAAAAGACATAAACGAACCCTCCTTAAAAACTCCTGTTTAGTATACCACGAAAATGTGAAAAATGTGATACGATTTTATTAAATTCCTTTATGAAAAAAAGATTGTTCAAAAATATACAGAATTCGTGGGGAAAATAAGGGAAAACTGCCGTATGGCGGTGGAAATACAAAGGAGAGGGAGGGCAGACAAAACAAAGAGAGAACGGGAGAAGAAAAAACAGTTTTGGGGAAATGCACAAAATGCAAGATGTCAAGAGGGAATTTTTGAAAAAATTTACGGGTTGGACACAGAAAAAAACATAAAATATCTTGATAAAAATATGGAAAACAGGTATAATGAGAACAATTGATAAATTATTGTCATTCATTGCGTCCAAAGCCAAAAAACGGGCGCAGAAAGGATAGGAATATGCATTTAATTAAAGATGAAAATGGAAATGTGATTCCTCATGGAGGAGATGAACATCATCACGACCATAGTCATAACCATGAGCATTGCGGCAGCTGTGAAGACGGCTGTTCCGGAAACTGCACAGACGAAGTTGTGGCATTGCTGAATTATATGCTGTCTCACAACGAACACCATGCAGAGGAATTGGACCAGATGGCTGAAAATCTGAAAAAGATGGGTATGGAGGATGCGGCAAAGACAATCAAAGAAGGCGTGGCAGACTTCCAAAAAGGAAATATGCGTCTGGGACTGGCTTTGACACTGGTAAAAGAACATTTAAAGGAGGCTTAAAATATGTGTCTTGCAACTGTTCAGAAAGAAAGTGACAATACCGTAATCTGTAAAATGGTAAGCCGTATTGATGTGGACGGAGATAAAGTAATACTCCGGGATATTATGGGCGAAACCAAAGTGATTGAAGGAAAAATCCTGATGGTAGATTTGGCAAACAGCCTTGTAAAGCTGGATTGCGAGTAATGATTTTAAAGGGTAAAACCTTAAAATAATATATTACAATATGCGGAGGTAGAAATTATGAAATTATCAGATGCAATGAGAGAGAAAATGCTCCTTTCCTTTGAGCTTTTCCCGCCAAAAACAGACAAAGGAATGGAAAATCTTCCAGGTACAATCGAACATCTTTGCAAGTACAAACCGGAATATATTTCTTGTACATACGGTGCCGGCGGTACAAACGTTGGAAAGAACATGGATGTCTGTAAGATGATTAAAGACGCAGGAACGATTCCGGTAACACACTTTACCTGTATCGGAAACACTGCAGAAGGAATTAAAGAACAGCTGCAGAATTACCTGGACAACGGTGTGGACCATATGCTGGCTCTGCGCGGCGACCTTCCTTTCGGATGGACAGGTACCGGCGGCGATTTCGCTTATGCAACAGACCTGGTGGCATATGTTCGTAAAGAGTTTGGTGATAAAATCGAAATCGCAGTAGCAGGTTCACCGGAAGGACATATTTCCTGCCGCAGCCTGGAAGCTGATATCGCTGTTTTGAAACAGAAACAGGACAACGGCGCTGACTACATCATGACACAGCTTTGCTGGGATATGGAACAGTTCAAATACTGGTTAGACGCTATCCGCTGTGCAGGAATCACAATGCCTGTAGATGTTGGTATCATGCCTATCTTAGATCAGGCTGCTACCATTAACATGGCTCTGTCCCGTAACGCGTGCGTAATGCCTCGTGAACTTTGCGAAATCATCTCCAGAAACTGGATTTTCCCGAACCCATTCGTAAAAGATCCATTCGATGCAGATGTAGAAGGCAAGAAAGAAAGATTCAGAGAAGCCGGCATTGAATACACAATCCGTCAGATTGATGAATATCGTGCATGCGGTATCGAAGGTATCCACCTGTACGCTCTGAACAAATGGAAAGACGTATCTGAAATCATTGACCGTTCCGGTCTTCGTACATTAGTGTAATTTGAAACAGTATAGTATAGAATTTGGGAGGTGCCCTTTATGGCGCATGTAATTGCGGTTGCCGGAAAAGGCGGCGTAGGTAAGACAACATTGACCGGACTTATCATTCAGTATCTTGGTGAAAAGGGAAAAGGTCCGATTCTTGCAGTAGACGCAGATGCAAACTCAAATCTGAACGAGGTTCTCGGTGTAGAAGTAGAAGCTACGCTGGGAGAAGTTCGTGAAGAGGTGGCCAGGTCAGAAATGGCAAAGGACAATCCGATTCCGGCAGGAATGACCAAAGCGGATTATATGGAATTTAAGTTTGATGATGCGCTGGTAGAAGATGATGATTTCGACTTGCTGGTTATGGGACGGACACAGGGGAAAGGCTGCTATTGTTTTGTAAATGGACTTTTACAGGCGCAGTTACAAAAACTTCAGAGACATTATCCGTATATTATCGTGGATAATGAGGCAGGTATGGAACACATCAGCAGGGGCGTGCTGCCCAGCATGCAGACAGCGATTTTAGTCAGTGATTGTTCACGCAGAGGCGTACAGGCTGTAGGAAGGATTGCCAAGCTGATTGAAGAGTGCGATATGCACCCTCAGAAAATAGGTTTGATTATTAACCGCGCACCTGGCGGCGTATTAAACGAAGGAACCAGAGAAGAGATTGAAAAACAGGGATTGGAACTTCTGGGTGTTGTGCCTCAGGATGAAACCGTGTTTGAATATGACTGTGAAGGAACTCCAACTGTGACGCTTCCGGAGAATTCTCCGGTGAAAAAAGCAGTACGGGAGATTGTTGACAAACTGGGACTTTAAAAGCGCAAGCTTTGGCCTCTCTGTCTGGGGCAACTGCACTGGGGAGAGAGGATTTTTTATAAAGCTGATAACCCCCTGGGGCGGATAGGGGTACAGAATCCGCCTGCTTGAACGAGGCAAGCCACTTTAAAATATTTGAAAAAGAGGCGACAATAAAAGGAGGATATTCATGAGTGAATTCAGATTAACTACAGTAGAAGAATTTGAAGCTGCTACTGCGAGACTTCTGGAAACAGGCGCAAAAGTCGGCGCTGATTCCTGGCAGGCTCGTGTGAAAAATCAGACACCACATTGTAAATTTGGTGAAGAGGGCATTTGCTGCCGTATCTGTACAATGGGACCATGCCGTATTACAAAGAAAGCGCCAAGAGGAATCTGCGGCTGCGACGTACACGGTATTGTAGGACGTAACTACCTGAAATTTACAGCAGGCGGTTCCGCTACCCATTCAGACCATGGTCGTGAAATCTGCCATACCTTATATGAATCATCAGCAGATGGCTGCTATAAAGTAAAAGACCCTGAAAAACTGGTTCGTATTGCAAAAGAATGGGATATCGAAACAGAAGGCAAAGATATCTATGATTTGGCACACGAAGTGGCTCTGGAAGGTCTGATGGAATATGGTAAACCGTTTGGAACACAGAGATTCTTAAAGAGAGCTCCGGAATCACAGCAGAAACTGTGGGAAGAAAATGAACTGGCTCCTCACGCAATCGACAGAGAAGTTTCCCGTTCTTTACATATGGCTCATATGGGATGTTCTTCCAAACCGGAAGCGCTGGTAAAACAGTCTATCCGTGCCGGACTTTCCGATGGATGGGGCGGTTCCATGATGGGAACAGAGTTCTCTGATATTTTATTTGGAACTCCAAAGCCAATCGAAACAGAAGCAAACCTTGGTGTTATGGTAGAAGAAAACGTAAACATCGTTGTTCACGGACATGACCCAAGTCTTTCTGAGATGATTTGCGAAGTTGCAGACAGCCCGGAAATGGTTGCATATGCAAAAGAAATGGGCGCAAAGGGAATTACAATTTCCGGTGTGTGCTGTACTTCCAACGAAGTTGCAATGCGCCGCGGTATTCCAATGGCCGGTAACTTCTTACAGCAGGAAAACGTGGTTCTGACAGGGGCTTGTGAAGCTATCGTCGTAGACGTACAGTGTATCTTCCCGGCACTTGGACCTTTAAGCAAATGTTTCCATACAAAGTTTATCACAACTTCTCCAATCGCTCAGATGCCGGATTCTGATTTCATCCGTTTTGATGCACATACAGCATTGGAAAAAGCTACACAGATTGTAAAACTGGCAATCGAGAACTTCAAAAACAGAAAGCCGGAATTGGTATACATTCCACAGATGAAACAGAAAGCTACCGTAGGTTATTCTACAGAAGCTATCGTAAAAGTTCTGGATGGTGTTACCAACTCACAGGTTGATGAACTGGGAACTACAAAACCATTGTTACAGTGTATTACCTCCGGTGTACTTCGCGGTGCTGTTGCTATGGTTGGATGTAACAACCCAAGAGTTCGTCCTGACCTGGCTCATATCGAACTGATGAAGAAAATGCTGGCAAACGATATCATCGTTATCGCTTCCGGATGTTCTGCACAGGCTGCTGCGAAAGCAGGTCTTATGGATAAAGCTGCCAAAGATATCTGCGGCGACGGTTTGAAGAGAGTCTGTGAATTGGCTGACATTCCTCCGGTACTGCACATGGGCTCCTGCGTGGATATCTCCCGTATGCTGGTTCTGGCTGCAACTCTTGCAAAAGATGCAGGCCTGCGTATTTCCCAGCTTCCGGTTGTAGGATGTGCACCTGAATGGATGTCTGAAAAAGCAGTATCTATCGGTAACTATGTAATTGGTTCCGGTCTGGATACTTTCCTGGGTGTTGACCCATATGCTTCAGGTTCCAGCGAAATGGTTGAAATCCTCACAAACGGCACAAGACAGTGGTGTGAAGCAGCATTTACTGTAGAAAAAGATATTGAAAAATTAGGCGATGCCATGATGGCAAGAATCGAAGAGAAGAGAGCTGCCCTTGGTATCTAAGAGCGTCAAAATCGGAAAAGCTTCTTGTTTTAGGGGAAGCTTTCCGAAAACATGACTAGGAAAGGTGAATGACATGAAAATTGCAGTTACAGGAAAAGGCGGCGTAGGGAAAACCACTTTTGCGGCAACCCTGGCTCGTCTGTATGCGGAAGAAGGAAAGCATGTGCTGGCAGCAGATGTGGACCCGGACGCAAATCTGGGACTGGCGCTGGGCTTCGACGAGGAAACCCTGGATTCCATTGTTCCCATTACAAAGATGAGAAAACTCATTGAAGAGAGAACCGGCAGCGGAGAGGACAACCAGTTTTATAAACTGAACCCTCAGGTAAGCGATATCCCGGATACCTATTCCAAAATGGTAAACGGTGTGCGGCTTCTGGTTCTTGGCACCGTGGAAACAGGCGGCGGCGGCTGTGTCTGCCCGGAACATGTAATGCTGAGAAGAATCATCAATAATCTGGTTCTGCACAGAGATGATGTAGTAATCCTGGATATGGAAGCCGGATTGGAACACTAGGGAAGAGGAACCACAGAGTCTGTGGATCAGTTTATTGTGGTGATTGAACCAGGTGCGAGAAGCGTACAGACTTATAAAAATGTAAAACGTCTGGCAGAGGATTTGGGCGTGAAGCAGGTTCGTGTAGTGGCAAATAAGGTGCGAAACCAGGAAGATGAAGACTTTGTGAGAAGCCGGATTCCAGCGGAAGACCTTCTGGGCTTCATTCACTATAACACCGAGGTTATGGACGCTGACCGTCAGGGAAAATCCCCTTACGATTTCAGCAATACAGTAAAAGAAGAAATCACAAAAATCAAAGACATAATCGATAAAGGATTATGAGAATGTTAGGAGGAAAAGACATTGACATTATTTGAAACAGTATTTAGTGGAAATGACGCTGTCTATGGTTTGACAGAAGGCGCTATCAACGCTGCTATTGAACAGCACGGCGCTGACAAAGCTATCAGCTTTCCCAATACAGCATACAGCTTACCATGCTACTACGCTGTAACAGGTGTAAAGGTTGGTACTTTAGGAGAATTAAAAGAAGCATTAGGCGTTGTAAAAACTCTTATGACAAGAGAAATGAGAACACATGACATCTTTATGTCCGGTGTTGCAACTGCTCTTTGCGCTGAATTTATCGAAGTATTAAAATACATTGACGGAGCTGCTCCATACGAAGAACCATGCTACGGACATCTGGCTGACGCGGTTATTCGTGAACTTGGTGTTCCTCTTGTAACAGGCGACATCCCAGGTGTTGCTGTTATCCTTGGAAAAGCTCCTACAACAGAAGATGCTGTTGCACTGGTTAAGAGCTACCAGGCACAGGGTATTCTGGTAACCTTGGTGGGCGATGTAATTGATCAGCTTGCAGAAGCAGGTATGAAGACAGGCGCTAACGTTCGTGTGATTCCGTTAGGAAAAGACGTAACCGCAGTTATCCACGTTGTATCTGTTGCATTAAGAGCAGCTCTTATCTTTGGTAACATCACACCAGGTGATGCAGGCAGCTTAATGAAATACACCATGGAACGTGTTCCTGCATTCGTAAATGCATTTGCACCATTAAACGATGTTATCGTTGCATGCGGCGCAGGTGCTATCGCTCTTGGATTCCCGGTTATCACAAACCAGGAAGGCGTATCCGAAGTACCGAAGAGCTTAATCGTTCAGACAGACGTAAGCAAATTCAACGCTACTTCTCTGGAAGCACGCGATATCAAAATCAAAATTACAAACATCGACATTCCGGTTGCTTTCGCTTCTGCATTTGAAGGCGAAATTATCCGTCGCGGCGATATGCAGGTAGAGTTCGATGGTTCCCGTGTAGACTGTGCAGAATTAGTACAGACTGTAGATGCATCCGAAATCGAAGATCACAAGATTACAGTGGTTGGTCCGGAAGCAGATGAAATGGAACTGGGAAGCAAGAACAGCATTGCATACGTTGTAAAAGTTGCAGGAAAGAATATGCAGCCAGACTTTGAGCCGGTTATTGAGCGTAAATTCCACAACTACATCAACTGTATCGAAGGTGTTTACCATACAGGACAGCGTGATATGCAGCGTATCCGTATCAGCAAAGACGCTTTTAATGCAGGATTCCGTATCAAACATATCGGTGAAGTATTATATGCGTCTGTTAAGAATGAATTTGACGCTGTTGTTGATAAATGTGAAGTTGTTATTTACACAGACCCGGCTGAATGTACAAGAATCCGTCACGAAGTGGCTATTCCTACTTTTGACAAACGTGATGACCGTCTGAAATCTCTGACAGATGAATCTGTAGACGTATACTACAGCTGTATTCTGTGCCAGGCTTTCTCACCATCTCATGTATGTGTGGTTACACCGGAACGTCTGGGACTCTGCGGTGCGGTTTCATGGTTAGATGCAAAAGCGACGAATGAACTTGACCCGAACGGTCCTTGTCAGGTTATCACAAAAGAAAGACCAATCGACGAAAGAATCGGTGAGTACGAAGACGTAAACGAAGCAGTACAGAAATTCTCCCAGGGCGCTCTGCAGGATGTATCTCTGTACTCCATCATGGAAAAACCAATGACCTCCTGTGGATGTTTTGAATGCATCTGTGGTATTGAGCCATTCTCCAACGGTGTTGTTATCACAAACCGTGAGTATGCAGGTATGACTCCTCTTGGAATGACCTTCCCGGAACTGGCTTCCATGACAGGCGGCGGTGTACAGACTCCTGGTTTCATGGGACATGGTAAACATTTTATCGGTTCCAAGAAGTTCATGAAAGCAGAAGGCGGTATTGAACGTATCGTATGGATGCCGAAAGAGCTGAAAGACACCGTTGCTGAAAGAGTTAACGCTACAGCAAAAGAACTCTACGGAATTGACAATTTCACAGACATGATTGGTGATGAAACAATCGCAACTGATCCGGAAACACTGGTTGCATTTCTGACAGAAAAGAACCATCCGGCACTTTCTATGGAGCCAATGATGTAATTGAGAAACAAAAACATAAATGTATGTTTTGTATACAGGAAATGGGAGTTTGTCCAAAAGAGGAAAACTCCCGTTTCCCACATTAGAGAAAGTTGATAAAAATACTCTAAATTTCTACAAAAAACGCAGGTGATTTTCAGAGATTTTGATGAAAGTTTTCGCCAAATATTACCGGGGAAACTTGTCAATATTACCTGAATTGTAGTATAATGTAGGCGGTAAATGCGGATTGCCATAAGCATTTGCCGGTTATAAAAAATATGAAGGAGGCTAATGGAAATGCCGTTTAATCAGAAACCACAGAAATTCAATGCAAACATTAACACAGTTGAAATTGGCTGCGGGGACAAAGCAATCAAATTAGGAGGAGAATGTACTTTTCCTTTCTATACTTTTGATGCTCCTCTTGAAAATGCACCAAAAGTAGGTGTGGAAATCTCAGATATGGGATTATCTGAAATCCCTGGTATTCAGAAATTTTATGAAGGCGCTTCTACAATGGCTGAAATCGCTAAAAAAGCAGAAGCTATGGAAGGCGCTGATTTCGTATGCTTACGTCTGGAAGGCGGAGACCCAAACGGAGCAGACAAATCTGTTGATGAATTAGTCGCAGTAGTAAAAGAAGTTGCGGAAGCAGTTACAGGCCCGTTAGTGGTAGAAGGCTGCAAAAATGTCGAAAAAGATTCTGAATTACTTCCTAAAGTTGCCGAAGTATTACAGGGCAAAAATGCTCTGGTTCTTTCTGCGAGAGAAGAAAACTACAAAGCAGTTGGTGCTGCTGCAGGACTTGCTTACAACCAGAAGGTTGGCGCTGAATCTGCTGTAGATATCAACCTTGCAAAACAGTTAAACGTTGTAATGACACAGTTAGGTGTTAAGGCACAGGATATTGTTATGAACGTTGGTTCTGCTGCTGTTGGTTACGGATTTGAATACGTAGTATCTACTATGGACCGTATCAAAGGCGCTGCATTATCTCAGAACGATAACATGTTACAGATGCCGATTATCACGACTGTAGCTGATGAATCCTGGAGTGTAAAAGAAGCTATGGCATCTGAAGAAGATATGCCTGAATGGGGTCCATTGGAAGACAGAGGTATCAGTATGGAAGTGCAGACAGCAGCTGCTGTATTAGCATCTGGCTCTGACGCTGTTATTCTGAAACATCCTCAGTCTGTTGCAGCAATCTCAAAAATGATTAAAGAATTAATGTAATCGTAAAACAGGAGGATAAATAGAAATGGCATTAACAGGTATTCAAATCTTTAAAATGACACCAAAGAAAAACTGTAAAGAATGCGGCTGTCCTACTTGTATGGCGTTTGCCATGAAAGTGGCTCAGGGTGCTCTGGAAATTTCCAAATGTCCGCATATGTCTGACGAAGCTTTAGCTGAATTATCAGAAGCTACAGCACCGCCAATGAAAACAATCAAAGTAGGTGCAGGCGAAAACGAATACAGCCTGGGCGGTGAAACTGTTTTATTCAGACATGAAAAAACATTTGTAAGCAAAACAAGATACGCTGTTTCTCTTTGCACATGCATGGATGACGCAGCAGTAGATGCAAAGCTGGCAGAAATCCAGAAAGTAGACTACGACCGTATCGGTGAAAGAATGCACGTTGAAATGATTTATGTAAATTATGAAGACGGAGCAGACAAAGACCGTTATGTGGAAATGGTGAAAAAAGCAGCAGCTCTTGGCAGAACTTTAATCCTTGGATGTAAAGATGTTGAAGTTGCAAAAGCAGCTCTGGAAGTATGCAAAGACGGCAAACCGGTATTAAACGGCGCTACAGCAGCAAACTACGCAGCAATGAGCGAAGTTGCTACAGCAGCAGGCGTGGTACTTGGTGTTGCAGGTGCAGACTTAAATGAGACTTATGATACGGTTGCAGCTTTAGAAAAAGCAGGCAACAAAAACCTGGTTATCGACGCAACCGGCACATCTGTAAAAGAAGCATATGCAAATGCAGTACAGATTCGTCGTGCATCTGTAAAAGACCAGGATAGAACATTCGGTTACCCGACTATCGTAAATGTTGCTGCACTGGCTCACGGTGACAGAACATTACAGCAGGCTCTGGCTTCTCTGTTTACTGTAAAATACGGTTCTATCGTTGTTATGGAAACTCTGGACTATGCAGAAGCACTTCCATTATTCGGTTTAAGACAGAACGTATTTACAGACCCGCAGAAACCAATGAAAGTAGAGCCGGGCATCTACCCATTAAATGGTGCAGATGAAAACTCTATTTGCCTGACAACCGTAGACTTTGCTCTTACATACTTCGTGGTATCCGGTGAACTGGAACGTTCTGGTGTGCCATGTAACCTGATTATCTCTGATGCAGGCGGACTCTCCGTATTAACTGCATGGGCTGCAGGTAAATTATCTTCTACATCTGTAGCAAACTACATTCAGGAAAATGTAGAAGGTAAAGTAAAATCCAGAAAACTGGTTATCCCGGGTAAGGTTGCTGTATTAAAGGGCGACATCGAAGCAAAACTTCCAGGCTGGGAAATCATCGTAGCTCCTCTGGAAGCTGTACAGTTAGTAAAATTCCTGAAAGATTTAACAGCTTAATGTTTGCATAGGACAGCTTTGGCAGACTGTCTGAAAGGAAGGAAAGCACCTTCCATTTCTTAAGAGGCGGCAGTTCCTTTTGGGAACTGTCCCGCCTCTGTAAATCTGAATTCTCTTCTGTATTCCCCGTTTCTTTTTGAAGTTGTTTTCAAAAAGGGGAAATAGGAGTTGAATAGATAGAAAACAATGAGCTTAAAATATTAATTTATATAAAAGGAGAAGTATTATGGCTAAATTTGTTACAATTGGTGAAAGAATTCACTGTATTTCCCCATCTATCCGCAAAGCAATGGCTGAGCGTGACCCTGAACCAATTTTAAAACGTGCGAAAGAGCAGTTAGATGCAGGTGCTACATACCTGGACGTAAACATTGGACCTGCTGAAAACGACGGTGAAGACTTAATGAAATGGGCTGTTCAGTTGATTCAGTCTAACTTCGACAACGTTCCTCTGGCTCTGGATACAGCTAATAAAAAAGCGATTGAAGCTGGTATTTCTGTATACAACAGAAGCAAAGGAAAACCAATCGTAAACTCTGCTGATGCAGGCGGAAGAATCGAGAATATCGACCTGGCTGCAGCAAACGATGCTATCGTTATCGCACTTTGTTCAGCAGAAGGTATTGCAGCAGACAACGACGAGCGTATGATGCACTGCCAGAACATGCTGGAAAGAGGTATGATGTTAGGTATGGAACCAACCGATTTATGGTTCGACCCATTATTCCTGGTTGTAAAAGGTATGCAGGACAAACAGATGGAAGTTCTGGAAGCAATTAAAATGTTCAGCGATATGGGTCTGAACTCTACAGGTGGTCTTTCCAATAACTCCAACGGTATGCCAAAACACATCCGTCCAATCATGGATTCCGCTTTAGTAGCGATGTGTATGATGCAGGGTCTGACTTCCGCTATCGTAAATCCATGTGATTTAAGATTAATGGAAACTATCAAATCCTGTGATGTATTCAAAAACAATACTTTATATGCAGATTCTTATCTGGAAATCTAATATCTGCAGACAGACGAAATAAGATTCCTATACAGGGGGTGTCGCATTAAGCGAGGATTGTTTGATGTGACAGCCCCTGTGTACAAGAAAGAGAAAGGCAGAGTTTCTATGTTTAAAGTGACTTTTAAATTCGGAAGCGGCGAGGATGTCACGACCTTTGCCCAGGAAGGTGAGAACCTTTTAGACGTAGCACGCAAAACCAATGTAGCGATTGACGCTCCCTGCGGTGGAAATGCATCTTGCGGGAAATGCAAGGTAAAATTTGTGAACGGGGAACTGGATTCTCCCAAAACACGGCATATTTCAGATGAGGAGTATGAAAGCGGCTGGAGATTGGCATGTGTAAGTAAGATTACGGGTGACGTTGCGGTAGAAGTACCCGATATAGCATCTGCTTACCGCAGCCGAATGAAAGTTGCAGATTTAAGTTCCAAAGAAGAGATTGCCATTTTTGAAAACGCAAAAAACGATTTGGAAACGGCAGGTCTTGCCTTAAAAAACAGTATGGAGATTCTGGATGTGTCCATGGAGATTCCTACCCTGGACGACACCATGCCGGATAATGAACGTCTGGTTCGGGCCATTAAGAAACAGACAGGTGCCTCATCTGTGCGTCTGCCCTTCCAGGTGCTGACGAAGATAGCCAGAGTGTTCCGGGAAAGCGGCTTTCAGGTGCGCTGTGTGGTGCGGACTTCTTCTGCCGGAAACATTTTTGTTTATGATGTGTATCCAAAAGATGCCGAAGTAGTAATCGGAGGACTGGCTGTGGACATTGGTACAACCACAGTATCTGCGCTTTTGATTGATATGCTGACGGGTGAAATTATCGGAAAAGCGTCTGCCGGAAATGGACAGATTCGCTACGGTGCAGATGTTATCAACCGTATTATTGAATCTATGAAACCGGGAGGCAGTAAAAAACTGCAGGACGCCATTATTGGAGAAACCATCAATCCGCTGATTGAGCAGATGTGCAGAGCCAGCGGTTTTCTGCCGGAACACATTTACCGCATGGCAGTAGCAGCCAATACAACCATGAATCATCTCATGGCAGGAATGGAAGGCGACCCCATCCGTATGGAGCCTTATATTCCTACTTTTTATAAAACCAATTCCCTCTTTGCCTCAGATATTGGGATTTGCATTAACCGGGATGCCCATATCATTGTAGCGCCCAATATTGGAAGCTATGTAGGCGGAGATATTACAGCAGGTACTCTGGTAAGTATGCTTTGGAACCGGCCGGAGTTTTCCCTGTTTATTGACCTTGGTACAAATGGCGAACTTGTATTCGGCAACTCAGACTTTATGATGAGCTGTGCATGTTCTGCAGGTCCTGCTTTTGAGGGCGGTGATATCAGTTGCGGTATGCGTGCTACAGATGGGGCCATTGAGGCATGTACCATTGATAAAGAAACCATGGAACCTTCCTACAGCGTTATTGGAAGAGAAGGTGAAAAACCCATTGGTTTATGCGGTTCCGGTATTATTGATGTCATTGCAGAACTGTTCCGCACCGGAATTATCAATCCGAAAGGAAAGTTTGTCCGGGAAGGAAAACGTATCCGTCACGATGAATACGGCATGGGCAGTTATGTTCTGGCTTTTGAAGAAGAAGCAGGTTCTGTCAAGGACGTAGAAATCAATGAAGTGGATATTGATAACTTTATTCGTGCAAAAGGAGCAATTTTCTCTGCTATCCGCACCATGCTGGCTTCCATAGATTTTGAAGTGGAAATGATTGATGATGTTTATGTGGCAGGCGGCATTGGCAGTGGAATCAATATGGAGAATGCTGTGCGAATTGGTATGTTCCCGGATATTTCTATTGAAAAATTCCACTATATTGGAAATTCTTCTCTTGCGGGGGCTTATACCATGCTTCTTTCAAGAGACGCAGAAAGAAAATGCTATGATTTGGCATCGAACATGACGTATCTGGAACTGTCCACAGTGCCGTCCTACATGGACGAATTTGTGGCGTGCTGTTTTATTCCGCACACAGATACCGCTCTGTTTCCGTCCAGTGTACAGGAATCATGAGTTTTGACTAAAATTATCCGAGGTGAAAATATGAATTTTGATTATGCAAAAGACAGTAAGGAACAGCGTCCCTATGAGCATTATTTAAGTGCCTATAAAAGTATGGACCCAAAGGAAATCAGTGAGAGAACGGGCTTTCCCTATGACGAGGAAACCGGCAATTTTACTGTCCGTCTCATGGGAAGCACTTATCTGGTTTCATTCCCGGACTACGAGATTCAGCCTGTAGAAGATACGATTGGTGTGTATCCTCTTACAGAGGCCATGAATGTAAAAATTCTGATTATCCGGTATATGGCGGAACGGTTTCAGACACCTTTCTCCGGTAAGTTTATCACTTATCATGAGGTTCCATGGGGTGAGGTGTATTTCAGACAATTCCAGGGCAGATGTCTCATGCGTTTTGCTTTTTCCTACGGAAATAAACTGGAAATGTTTGCGAAAATAATGGAACATCTGGGAGCAGAGAAATCAGAGGAGGGAGATTGTTCCTATAAACTGGAGTTTATGGACAACCTTTTTATTAAATTTATCCTCTGGGCCGGAGACGACGAGTTTCCACCGTCTTCGCAGATTTTGTTCTCTGATAATTTTGCGGCAAGCTTTGCAGCAGAAGATTTAGCTGTGGTGGGAGATATTTCCATCAATATGATGAAAGCACTGGAAAAAAAGCTGTCTTAAGAATGTGAAGTATTAGTAGAGTAGATATTGCGCGTTAAGTGTCATGGGATGGGAAGTTGTCCATGAACGAAGGTAATCTGGTTATCTTTGGATTCGCCACGATGTAATATTGCGTCCGCTACTACATTAAGGATTTGATAAATTCTTCTCTTTGGTGTAGTAAACTACTATGCCGTATCATTGCTGTAAATGCTGTTTCAGACAGCAAAAGAGGAGGATTTATTACAAATGAAAAGAGTAAGTAAAGTAAAAATCATGGTATTTGCGGCTGTTTTGATTGCCATGAATATTGTATTGTCCAGAATACTGTCCATATCCATCGGCCCAACGCTGAGAATCACGGTTTCTCAGACACCGATGTATCTGGCTGGTTTCTGGTTTGGACCTGTTGTAGGTGGCCTTTGCGGATTCCTGGGTGACTTGATTGGAAGTCTGCTGCAGGGCTATGCGCCAAACCCGTTCATTTCCATTTCTGCGATTCTGACGGGAGCGCTTCCGGGAATTGCAGCGTGGTTATTTAAGAAATCCATAGGTCTGCCCCAGATATTGGGCATTACGATTTTAAATGGACTTGTGGGGTCTCTGGGATTCACCTGCATCGGTCTTCACTTTTATTACGGAACCCCTTGGGTGGTACTTTACAGCACTCGTATCATCCAGACAGTTTTGCTGACAGCAGTCAATACGGTTCTGGTACTGTTACTCTATAAAAGCCCTTTGACCGCTTATCTTAAAAAGAGCATGTCTATGGGAATTATACAGGAGAGGCAGATGCCGCAGAGCCATGTGAAATAAAACATTAAGGGAGGTTTTAGAATGGGATTTAAAACTGACATTGAAATTGCACAGGAATGTACAATGGAGCCGATTACAAAAATTGCGGAGAAAGCAGGTATTGATGACAAATATCTGGAGCAGTACGGCAAGTACAAAGCAAAAATTGACTACAACTTATTAAAAGAATCCGATGCACCAAACGGAAAATTAATTCTGGTTACTGCCATTAACCCAACACCGGCAGGAGAAGGAAAGACCACCACAACCGTTGGTCTTGCAGACGGTATGCAGAGACTTGGCAAAAACGTTATGGTTGCTCTTCGTGAGCCATCTCTGGGACCGGTATTCGGTGTAAAGGGCGGCGCAGCAGGCGGCGGATACGCACAGGTAGTTCCTATGGAAGACATCAACCTGCACTTTACCGGAGATTTCCATGCAATCGGTGCAGCCAACAACCTTCTGGCAGCTATGCTGGATAACCACATTTATCAGGGAAATGAACTGAACATCGACCCAAGAAAAATCACCTGGAGAAGATGTGTGGATATGAATGACCGTCAGCTTCGTTTCGTAGTAGACGGTATGGGCGGAAAGACCAACGGCATGCCAAGAGAAGACGGCTATGACATCACCGTAGCTTCTGAAATCATGGCAGTTCTGTGTCTGGCCAGAGACATTACAGACTTAAAGGAAAGACTGGGACGTATTATTGTTGGTTATACATACGGAAAAGTTTCCGAACAGAAACCGGTTACGGCTCATGACTTACACGCAGAAGGCGCTATGTGTGCCCTGTTAAAAGACGCTCTGAAGCCAAACCTGGTGCAGACCTTGGAGCATGTACCTGCCATCGTACACGGCGGCCCATTCGCAAACATTGCACACGGCTGCAACTCTGTTATCGCAACCAAGATGGCAATGAAATTAGGTGATTACGCCATTACAGAAGCAGGCTTCGGCGCTGACCTCGGCGCAGAGAAATTCCTGGATATCAAGTGCCGTATGGCAGACCTGCACCCAAGCGCAGTGGTTATCGTAGCAACGGTTCGTGCCCTCAAGTACAACGGCGGCGTGGCAAAAGCAGACTTAAATAACGAAAACCTGGAAGCATTGGAAAAAGGACTTCCGAACCTGTTAAAACATGTAAGCAACATTAAAAATGTATACAAACTGCCATGTGTGGTTGCTATCAATGCATTCCCCACAGATACGAAGGCAGAACTTGACCTGGTAGAACAGAAATGTAAGGAACTGGGCGTAAACGTTGCCCTGTCTGAAGTATGGGCCAAAGGCGGCGAAGGCGGTATTGCTCTTGCAAAAGAAGTTATCCGTCTGGTAGAAGAACCAAACGACTTTACCTTCTCTTATGAACTGGAAGGAAGCATTGAAGATAAATTAAACCAGATTGTACAGAAAGTATACGGCGGAAAGAAAGTTGTCCTGACAGCCAATGCGCAGAAACAGGCAGCACAGTTAGAAGCCTTAGGATACGGAAACTGCCCAATCTGTGTGGCTAAGACACAGTACAGCTTAACAGATGACCAGACCAAACTGGGTGCGCCTACAGACTTTGAAGTAACCGTAAGAAACTTAAAGATATCCGCAGGTGCAGGATTTATCGTAGCATTAACCGGTGAAATCATGACTATGCCGGGTCTGCCGAAAGTGCCGGCTGCTGAAAAGATTGATGTAGACGAGACAGGAAAGATTCACGGCTTGTTCTAAGCAGAAAGAGATACGGTTTTAAGGAGGATACAACAATGGGATTTTCAACAGTGCCATGCAATGAATTCGTAGAAGTCCTGGCTTCTAAAGCCCCGGTTCCCGGCGGCGGCGGCGCTTCTGCCCTTGGAGGGGCCGGCATCTTTT
>OATU01000389.1_pt1 | contig 39511 bp, 32 predicted proteins | sample 1516711 | NCBI WGS metagenome assembly OATU01 (sample SAMEA2579971, study PRJEB22360) | human gut metagenome | biome: human gut; feature: human-associated habitat; material: faeces | place: Denmark | collected 2008/2010 | reverse complement strand
AACGCTGGCGAATTTTTTTCCAGCCATTCAGCTGAGCCGTTCTTTTTTCGCCAGCCATACTAGATTATCACATCTGCATCGCTTTGTCAAGAACTTTTTAAAACTTTTTTATCGACCGAAGTCGTCTTTCAAAGTTTCTTTGTCGCTCACAGCAACTTTTATAGATTATCATATCTTCAATCGCTTGTCAACAACTTTCCAAAACTTTTTTTGTGACAGCAGAGCTGCCAGCGGAGAAAGAGGGATTTGAACCCTCGCACGGCGCGAACCGTCTACACCCTTAGCAGGGGCGCCTCTTCAGCCACTTGAGTATTTCTCCAACGCCTGAATAAGTAATTTATTCAATTTGCCTGCTCTATGTGAGCAAAATTGATTATACCTTACCAGACGCTTATCTGTCAATCACTTTTTTACTTTTTTTTTACTTTTTTATTTCTTTTTCTTTTTTTAATATCACTGTACCGAATTTATGCAGGGTTCCTCTATATTTTTCGCCCCAGGACGTGTACATTTCTGTTGAAAGTGGGAGTTCTATATCCTTGTCTGAAAAATTCTGTATGAAAATATAAACAGCTTTTTCATTCTCTCTGCTGCTGATTTCAATTCCCACAGGAATATCCTCCATAAAGAGAGGAATGTTACATTCCTTTACAATCTTTCTGTACAAGTCGTCATAAAACTGCCGTTCCATATCGGCACAAATATAGTATGCGTTGCCTTTTCCATAGTGATTTTCTGTCAATACAGGCATTCCCTTATAAAAATCTTCTCCATATACAAAATGTGCTTTTGCTCCCTGAAGCTTTACCAATTCACAGAGGTGTGTGCATTGGTATTCCTGCTGCATATTTACAGCCTCTGCAGGCTGTTTTCCCGGATTGCAGAACACGGCTCGGTTGGATTCCCAGTCATAGAGCCCGTCAATTTCCATGCTGCGCACTCCCATAACATCCATTAACCCATGCGGGGTTCCTTCCAGAAAACATAAGTCCGTGGAATCCACAATGCCGGACCAGTATGTCATAATAAACCGGCCTCCATTTTCTGTAAACCTGCGGACTTTCTCCTCAAATCCTGCGCGGAACATATAAAGCATAGGTGCAGCTACAATTTCATAACCCTCTAGTTCCTGCTCCATATCTATTACATCTACATCCAGTCCCAGTTTGCGGAACGCACTATACGATTTTTCTACCGTTTCTTTATAATACAATCCCTGATTTCGCGGTCCCTGGGCATTTTCCATGGCCCAGCGGCTCTCCCAGTCATATACAACAGCCACTTTTGCATAGGTATTACAGCCTGCAATTTCCTTTATCTTTGCCAGACTGTCTCCTACTTCTGTCACTTCTCTAAATACACGGGTATCCTCTCCCCCATAATGGTCAATGACTGCTCCGTGAAACTTTTCGCTGGAACCTCTGCTCTGGCGAAGCTGGAAATACAATACGCCATCCGAGCCATGTGCCACAGCCTGCATAGATGCCGCATGAAGCATACCCGGTTTTTTCAGCTTACTAACCGGCTGCCAGTTGGTTGCAGAGGGACAACTTTCCATAAGGAGAAAAGGTTTCTTCTGAATACTCCTCATAATATCATGCTGCATACCACTGTCCATAGCAGTAAGATATTCTGCTTTTTTATGCCACTGGGGATAATTGTCCCAGGAAATAAAGTCCACAGTATCTTTAAATTTATGGTAATTCAGCCCCTGGTAATCATACATCATATTTACTGTGGTTGGCTTATTGGAACCTGCGTCCCGGATAGCCTGAATTTCATGTTCTGTGAAATCAACGGTTCTGTCCGTGACAAAACGCTTCCAATCCAGATTTAGTCCGTGCAGGGCAGATTCTCCCCTGTCAGACGGACTTTCTATCTGTGAAAAATCCTGATATATATGACTCCAGAAAGTAGTTGCCCAAGCTTTGTTTAAGTTTTCAACCGTTTTATATTTTTCCTTCAGCCACTTGCGAAACTCTTCCTGACACAGAGGGCAGTGACATTCTCCTCCGTACTCATTGGAAATATGCCAGGCTATGACTCCCGGATGATTTCCAAACTGTTGTGCCAGCTTTGTATTGATGATTCTGACCTTTTCCCTGTATACGGGGGAGGTATAGCAGTGATTATGCCTTCCCCCGAACAGATTTCTGTGACGGTCTGCCTCTACCCGCAGCACTTCCGGATATTTATCTGCCATCCACTTTGGCCGGGCGCCGGAAGGTGTGGCCAAAATCACAGAAATATCATTTTCATATAACCGATTAATAATTTCCTGCATCCATGCAAAATGAAACTCCCCCTCATGAGGTTCCAAAACGGCCCAGGAAAAAATGCCCAGTGATACTTCGTTAATTCCTGCTTTTTTAAAATATGCAATATCTTTTTCCAGTATTTCCGGGAAATCCAGCCATTGTTCCGGATTATAATCACCCCCGTGAATCATTTTTCCGAACTGAACGTCTTTTTTCATAAATACTCCTATCAGATTCCCTTGAATCCAAACTTAAATTCCATCTTTTCGCTGACATTCAGCAGATATTCTTCATGTGTCTTAGCGCCCCAGCTGTCATCTCCGCCTACGCCCATCTGCTGTTTGGATACTCTTACCACCGTATAATGTACCTGCGGCAATTCAAAATCATGTCTGGCATTTTCCATTTCATGCGGTGTGTACGGAAGCGCAGAGAAATTCATACTGTCACCGGTGAAGAGCATGCCCCTTCCCTTCTTATCTGTTACAGAAGCCCAGCGAACCCCTGTTTTATTGCCGCATTCCTGTGGATTTAAGTATAAAGCCATATTATCCTGCACCTTATTTTCATAAATGCCCAGTTTTGCGCCTCTTCTTCTGTCCTCATAAGTCTCTTTCGGTCCCATACCGTACCAGGAAACATGGTCGTAATCCGCGTCAAGCTTAAATATTACGCCAAATTCCGGCATATCACCCAGTTCTTTGACCGGGTCATAGGTTAATGCAGTTTCAATATAGCCATCTGCATATACCTTATAGGAAAGCTGACATTCCGCTTCCGGTGTAGTTGGCATGAAATAGGTATAAGTTATCTGTGCATAATCTTCTTTTACTTCAATTTCCGGCATTTTACTATCCGGGTAACGTCCCTCTGAAGGTCTCTTGTGAGACAAATACAGGCTGGCCAGTTTCCACTGTCCATAGCGGGCAGGCATTAAACTTCCTTCGTCATTATCCGTTGGGGTTCTCCAGAAATTAGGCTTTGGAATCATTTTAATCATTTCCACGCCTCCATAACGGTAAGAAACCAGACCTCCGTTTAAGTAGGAAAACATCACTTCAAAGTTTTCTCCCCTGACACCGAAATTGTGAATGCTGCGGATAATGTTCATCTCGCCTCTGTGGGATTCCGCTTCTCCCTCTACTTTATAAACCGCTTCACCGAAAGCCACTTCATGTCCCCTCTTGGCCCAGAGTGTATCTTCTTTCAGAGTAAAGGAAACTGTGACCGTATACTCTCCCGGCAAGGTCTGTACCGGTACCGGAAGGACATAGATATCCTCACTTAAAGGCTCTGTATGGGTTTCCATAGGCACTTCCAAAATTTGCTTTCCATCTTTTTTGAGCATAACGGTACATTGGAAAGTATCTGTGTTTACAAACAGATTTTTATTGATAACCTTAACAGACTCCTTGTCTACCTGTGCAGTGATATTCTGATAGTTGAATTTGACCTCCTGCATTTTCGGGGAAGGATTTCTGTCCTTGCCATAAACAATACCATTTCCGCTGAAATTATAATCGCATGGATGCTCATCAAAATCTCCGCCATAGGCCTGGTATTCCCTGCCATAGCGGTCTTTCTTGTCAATAGACTGGTCAATATAATCCCAGATAAAACCGCCCTGATACAAAGGTTCCGTATCTGTCAAATCTGTATATTTGTGCATGGCCCCACAGGAATTTCCCATAGCGTGTGTATATTCGCAACAGATAAACGGCTTGCTTCTGTCTTTTTCCACAAAAGCTTTGATGTCTTCCACTGTGGTGTACATCTGGCTTTCCATATCGCTGGTATCATTGTAACGCCTGTCATGCATAACCCCTTCATAGTGCACCAGACGAGTGGGGTCTTCCTTTCTGTAGAACTGGGACATCTCATAAATATCTTTTCCACCAAAGGATTCGTTTCCACAAGACCAGATGAGGATACTTGGATGGTTTTTATCTCTCTGGTACATAGAATTTACGCGGTCCAGCATCATAGAAAGCCATTCCGGTCTGTCACAGGGCACTACGCCGTCATATTCCCCGCTTCCCTCCTGAACAGTATCCCAGGAACCATGGCTTTCCAGATTGTTTTCTGCAATCATATAAAGTCCGTATTCATCACACAAATCATAAACCATAGTATCATTTGGATAATGACTGGTTCTGATGGCGTTAATGTTATTTTGTTTCATGGTGACAATATCTTTTACAACATCTTCCCTTGCAGCATGACGTCCTGTAAGAGAACTGAATTCGTGGCGGTTTACACCCTTAAAGACTATTCTCTTTCCGTTAAGCATCATAAGATTGTCTTTCATCTCAAAATGCCGGAATCCCACTTTCTGAGGAATCATCTCTTCCAACTCTCCATCTGTATTCCAAACCTCCAGAAGCAAATCATAAAGTACCGGTGTCTCCGCACTCCAGAGTTCTGGTTTTTCCACATTCATATGAAGAATTGTTTCCTGCTGCATTTCTTCTTCCAAAGTCTGCACAGCTTTCCCGTCCTTTGACAGAGTCAGGCGCACACGTCCTTCTTTAGATGCTTTGATTTTCACTTCCAAATCTGCCGCTGTATAAGTATCATTTAAGAATGTTCTGACTCTTAAATCTTCTACATGTACTTCCGGCACTGTGAATAAATACACATCTCTGTAAATACCGGAAAAACGGAAAAAGTCCTGGTCCTCGCACCAGCTGCTGCTGGTCCACTTAAATACCTGAGCTGCCAGCTTATTTCTGCCTTCTTTCATAAACGGTGTCAGATCAAATTCTGACGGTGTAAAACTGTCCTCACTGTATCCTACAAAAGAACCGTTCAGCCAAAGAGCCAGTCCGCTCTCCGCTCCCTGGAAAGAGATAAAGATTTTTTTGCCCTTCATGCTTTCCGGTACTTCAAAATATTTTACATAGCTGGCCACCGGATTAAAATGGGTGGGAATTTCTCCCGGCTTAATCTCTTCTCTTCCTTCCCATGGATACTGCACATTGGCATACTGAGGCACATCATAACCTTCCATCTGAATATGCGCAGGAACACGGATATCGTCCCAGGACAGACAGCAGTATTCTTCTTTTTCAAATCCCTGCACCGTGCTTTCATAATTCTTTGCATAGTGGAACTTCCATAACCCGTTCAGGCTATACTTAAAGCTTTCCTCCTGCTGCATCATAGCCTCGGCTGAGGAATAATATCTGTGGCTGGAATGTGCCGGCATACAGTTGTCTTTAAAATATTCCGGATTTTTCACCATGGAATAATCGAATCTGTTCATCTCATTTCCTCCTTGAATCGTGCGTAATTATAACTTTATTGTACCATTGATAAGGCTTTTATTGTATGATATGTTTAGCTAAATAATATAACATTTTGAAACAGGAGATTCTTATGCCTATTTATTTCAGAAACACCCCTGTAAAACAGCCTTTCCTGTTTGATTCCATAGGATATGACTGGTATCAGGAGCCTATGAACCGTCCCAAGGGATATCCTCATTTTCATTACCTGCAAACCGAGCAGGGTATGGGACAAATACATATTCAGGGAAAACATTACACGCTGAATCCGGGAGAGGGGCTGTTTATCGCCCCTTTTGTGGGACATTCTTATCAGAGCATTTCAAAGGAAGAATGGCGTACCTGTTTTTTTACCCTGACTGGAACATTAGAAAGCAGTATCGGCAGACTTCTGGACAATCAGCAGATGCTCTTTGTGGAAAAAGAACTGGGAATGCTTCTGCACCAGGAAATCGTCCGCATTGCGGGAAAATTTGAAAATCTTCCCCTTGATACAAAAGCCCTCTCCGTGGACTGCTACGGCCTTTTAATGCACTTTATAAACGGCGGATACACTAAGGATTTGGAAAAAGAAGTTCTTTATAAACGCTATGTAGAACCGGTACTAATGAAAATTGAGGCAGAGTATGCCTCCGAATTAACCATACAGGCACTAAGCCAACAGGTGTATGTCACACCCCAGTATCTTTCCCGGCTGTTCCGCCGCTTTCTGGGATGTTCTGCCTATGAATACCTGACGGCGTACCGTATTAATAAAGCCAAGGAATTGCTGCTGACAGATGGCAGCCTGGAAATACAGAAAATTGCCATTCGCACAGGCTTTTCTGATACCAGCCATTTCATTGCTATGTTTAAAAAAGCAGCAGGACTCACCCCCAGGGAATTCCGAAAAATAAATGGATAGTCACAAAATGGAACCGCATAATCACCTCTGCGGTTCCATTTGCATAATATTCTCTGTATTTTATTTCACTGCTCCTGTAATACCCTCTGCAAAGCTCTTCTGCAGGCAGAAGAAAACAATGGCAGTAGGAATGGTGCAAATGAATACACCCAACATCAGCATACCATAGTCTACACTGTAACCACCCAGAAGGTTTGCTACCAACATGGGCATAGTAATGGAATCATTGGTCTGTAAGATTACCTTAGGCCACAGATAATTGTTCCATGCGTTCATAAAGGTAATCGTCATAGCCGCCGCATATGTAGATTTCATGGTTGGGATGAACATTCTGAAAAAAATACTTATTTCATTTAGTCCATCAATTCTGGCTGCCTCAATAATATCATGAGGAAACGAACGTGCACTTTGCCGAAACAACATAATCAGAAACGGCGTGGAAATTGTAGGAAGCATAAAGGCTGCCATTGTGTTTACCATATTCAGATTGGAAAACATCTGAAACATCGGTATCATAATTGCTGCAAAAGGAATCATCATTGCAGTCAGAAGAATCGCCATAACTGCATCTTTTCCCTTATCATGATAAATTTCAAATCCATATCCGGCAATAGAGCATACCAAAAGCGCCAGCAAAGTCAGCACAACCGCATTCCGAAAAGAATTCCACAAAGCCAGTCCCAGATTCTGGTTGGCAATCAAGGTCTTAAAATTCTCCAGAAGGTACACTCCCGGATACAGTCTTCCTGCTACCACATCAGTACTCTTATTGGTAGCTCCGCAGAACATATAGTAAAGTGGAAAGACAGACAGCAAGGATACAACTGTAAGAAACACATAGCTGCAGATTTTCTTTCCTTTGCTCATCGTTCATCACCTACTTTCATCTGAATAATTGCCAGAACCGCTACCATAACCAATACAATAATGGACATTGCTGCTGCATATCCAAAATTAGGACTCTGCACAAACGAAGTATTATAGATATAGTGTGACAGCGTCATAGTAGACTTCCCGGGACCGCCATTTGTCAAATTCAGAGATTCATCAAATAACTGCAGCGTACCATTGGTAGACATAATTGCAGTCAAGAGAATCGTTGGCTTTAAAAGCGGTACGGTAATTTTAAAGAAGGATTGAATAGGGGAAGCTCCATCAATCTTTGCAGCCTCATAGACTGAATATTCAATATTTTGCAGCCCTGAAAGGTAAAATACCATGTTATATCCTGTCCATCTCCATATCAGTGCAATGATAATGACTGCCCTTGCAGTCCATGCATTAGCGAACCACATCACCGGCTCCAGCCCGATACCCCTCAGTATGGTATTAATAAGTCCATCATTCGCAAACATGGAGCGGAAAATCATGGAATATGATACCAGAGAAGTTGCGCAGGGAAGAAAAATCGCTGTGCGGAACAGTCCCTTAAATCTCAAATGCTTGTTATTTAAAAGAGAGGCCAAAGCCAGCGCAACAATGAGCATGATGGGCACCTGAATAATTAGGTAAAAAATTGTATTAAACAGACATTGCCGAAATGTTGCGTCTTTTAAAATACGGGTATAGTTTGCCAGTCCCCCAAAATTCAGGTTTACACCGATTCCTGTCTTCAACGACAATATAAATGCCTGTATCATAGGATAAAAACTCATGCAGCAAATCAACAGTGTTGCCGGCAGCAGGAATGCCCAACCTGTTAAATTGTGCTTTTTACTAAGGGTCAGCCCCTTTTTTTGCGGACTGTTCATTTTGTATCCCTCCTTTTTAATGTCCTTTTTACTGTCAGCCGCCCATGTTAAACTCTACGGTTTCCTGTGCGGTCTTCATTTCGTCTTCAATTTTTGCACCAGACTGCGTAACATTAGACAGTGCTACACCAACGGCATCTCTGGCATCATAGTAAAATGGACCTGTTACATTAGAAGGAGTTTTTGTTGCAAAATCCACGATTTTTTCATATACAGCATCGCCACCGAAAAATTCTACAGGCTGTGCATAAGCTTCTGAATCACCAGCTGGAGCCCAGGTTGCCAAAGCTCCCTTGGAAATCAAATCATCATATAATTCTGTACTTCCTGCAAATGTGGATTTAAAAAAATCCATAGCCAAATCTGTCTTCTCACAATTAGAAGAAATGACCCAGGAAGAACCTCCATTGTTGGAATAATTGGTGGCATTTGCTGCCTTTTCAAGTCTTGGCATATTAGTCAGTGCCCATTTGCCGGACTGGTCTTCCTGTGCGGTGATACTTGCCATAATCCAACATCCGTTCTGTGCACTGGCTACAGTCCCTGTATTAAGAGAAGATACATACTGATCCCAATCCGTAACTTCTACTAAAGTTCCGTCCTTTACCATCTGGGTATAAATTTCCATACACTCTTTTAACTGTTTATTTCCATCAATATTTACAGAACCGTCTTCATTAAAGAGTGACGCTCCGCATGACTGCAGCATCATCATAATCTGGTCTGGAGAACCTGCCTGTGCCGTGAGCATAGGCTGTCCTGTCGCTTCTTTTACCTTTTTTGCCTTTTCCATAAACTCTGACCAGGTAATATCCGTAAAGTCATCTACCGTATATCCCGCTTTTTCAATCAGATCTGTTCTAAGACAGTTTACAACTGCACCATTATCAAAAGGAATTCCCAGATTTTTTCCATCTACTGTAGAGTAGGCTACTTTAGCCTCAGAAAACTGTGAGAAATCAATACCAGAGTCTGTCAAATCCGTAAAAATATCGGGGTAGTTAATGGCATATTTCTGGAAAGAATTATCCTGCATTAAAAAGATATCCGGAAGTGTACTTAAATCTCCTGATGAAACAGCTGTTGTGAGCTTTGTTTCAATATCCTCAGAAAGAACCTCTGTTACTTCTACTTTAAATCCATCATGCCCGTTTGCTGCATAAATCTCTGCAGCCTTTTCAATCGCATACACATTAAAATTAGGGTCCCATGTCCATACAGTTAAAGTATTTTCATCTTTGGAAGTACCAGATGCTTTGCTGTTTGCACCTTTCTCTTCTGTTTTTCCATCTCCGCCTCCACAGGCTGCCATAGACAAAACCATTGCCGAAGTAAGAATTACTGCAATTACTTTTTTTCTCATAATCTTCTTCCTCCTGTCATTTTCTTTGTGTATAATACCGGTACTATTATTTAATAATCCATCCAGCACTGTTTTTATTGTATGTTTTACACAATATTTTCGTGAATGAATATGTTAATATTATACTTTTTCGACAGGATGTTTTGTGCTTATTTTCGGTTATTTTTTATGCATATTCGACCATATAAAAAAGAGTGATATTCCTACCACCCTTCGTTAATCTTAATATCATAATTTACCGTTTTTCTTTCGTATACATCAAGACTCTTTTGCCATTTTTTCGGAGACATTCCCATATAATGTCTAAAATTTCTGTTAAAGGTTGAAATGCTTTGAAATCCATTTTTAACAGCTACAGTTCCTATGGACAAATTGGTTGTTTTTAAATCGTTGCATGCCATTTGAACCCGGACTTTGTTCACATACTCTACAGGAGTCATTTTCATATATTCAGAAAATAACCGTCGAAAGTGCGTTTCGCTGATGTGACATTCTTCTGCAATCTCTTCCACATGCAGCGGCTTGTAATAATTTATACTGATAAAATCCAGAGCATTGCGAATAGTTGTTTCTACCCCCCCCCTTGAAATTTCCATTACTGCAAAAAGTTTTTTTCTCCACAGAGCTGCTGATACGGGCAATCTCAATAAGTAAGGCAAACAGCAGTCCTTTTGTTTCTTCCATGAAAAATTCCCGCCGTTCCCGCATGGTATCCATAATCTGCCGTATGAGTCCTGCTGCCCTGGGCATTTCTTCACAATGAAAAAAATAACTGCTACTGTCAATTCTCTTTATAAGTTCTTTCTGCTGTATCACATTTTTTGCAAAGGTCTCTGTCAGAAAACGGTCTGAATCAATAAACAGATATTCCCACTGGCTATAGGTATCCTCCAGGCTGTTAGTTGTGTGCGGTACATTTTTGGGAATAATAGAAAACATCCCCCCCTGAAAAGGATAATCTGTCTCCCGAATAGTCAGAACCCCTTCTCCGTTGTAGCAATAACCAATTTCCAGATAATTATGAAAATGGAGACAGTCTATTCCCTTTCCATAGTTCTGATTCCATTTTTCTCCCAGCAGAGCCAGAATAGGACTTCCTGCCGGAATATCATAATATCTGTATTCCATTCTGGGTTTTGTCTTTTTACTCATTTTCCCTCATTCTTCTGAATTACATCTTCAATGCGCCGTTTTACTTCTGCGGCAATCTCCACGGTCTTCATATCCTTGTACTCTTCATACAGCATAGGTTGCAAAATATGAACCTGTACCTTGATTTTTTCTATGGATTTCGTGTCAAAAGACTTGTAAGAGTCAATCAGAGCCACCGGAACAATGGGACATCTGGCTTTCGTAGCGCTTTTAAAGCTTCCCCCTTTAAATTCATGTACATGGTTGGGGTCCTTGGTCCTGGTTCCTTCCGGAAATATCAGGTAGTTCCTTCCCGATATAACTTCCTTTGTCACCTGCTGAATGACCTTCATGGACTGCCGTACATCTTCCCGGTCAATGGCATAGGCTTTCATACAGGCAAATACCTGCTTTAAGAACGGAATGTTCTGCACTTCTTTCTTCATGACCACAGAAAAGGGTCTGGGGCAGGCCTGCATAATGGCAAGCACATCAAACAGTCCCTGGTGATTCGGGAAAAGCATAAAGCCGTCCTCTTTCGGAATATTGTCCTGTCCATGAATGTCAATGACAATCCGTCCGCCCTTAATGGCGCGCCGGTCAATAAAACGAAGCATTTTATAACGCTCTTCCTCTGTATACTTCTCTACATGCCTTGCATAGTAACACAATTTAAACCACATAAAGGGCACCAGCAAAATGTTGTATGCCACCATAAGTAATATTCGTTTCACTGTCTTTCTCCCCTATCTGGACAATTCTTTAAACTTATTCTGCAGACTGTTCTCGTACTTTGGATTTTTTCTGATAAACGCCTCATATTCCTTTTCGTATTTCTTGTAGTCCTCTGTTTTCACAAATTCCTGATAATTTTCCCTGGATGCCTGGCTCATCTCGTCCGTCACATCTTTTGCCGGGACTGCATAATACTTCTTGTCCTTCTCCTTCACATAATAAAAGGACAGCGCCGGGACTTCCTGGATTTCTTTTTTTATCTCCACCTCATAATTGTACCAGACGTAAACCAGCTTTTTCTTATCTGCTGTTCCAAGAGTATCTGCTTTTTCAAATTTTACTTTATCTGCCTCATGGGCTTCAAAATACTTCATGTTGTAGTTCATCTCTTTTTGCACGGCGTCATCTGTCTTCTTATCCAAATCCAGACCAAAGCACTTTTTTACCGCCTCCCCATCTTGATTCTGATAAGCGCTGATGAGAGATTTCACTACCGCTTCCGGTGTTTTATGGCTGACCTTTGTACCGCAGCCTGCGAACAGAATTGCAGTACAAAAAGCTGTCCCCAATACCAACCCTCTTATTTTTCTCATCTGTATACTCTCCTAACTTCTCCAATATCTGAAACTTCCTATTCCTGCACCGGTGTCTCCCCTTCTGTTTCCTCTGCAGGTGTTTCTTCCTCTTTCTCTCTGACCTTAGCAATACTTGCAACCGTAATATCATCTTTTAAATCCATCAGTTTCACACCGGAGGTAATTCTTCCCAGAATAGAAATTCCGTCACATTCCAGACGAATGATAATTCCCTCTGTAGTAATCATCATGATTTCATTGCCGCTGTTTACCGCTTTTACTCCGATGACATTTCCGGTCTTCTCCGTAATCTTATAGCACTTCACACCTTTACCGCCGCGGTTCTGACGGGTAAATTCCCCTATGGATGTTCTCTTTCCAAGTCCTTTTTCCGATACAATCAGCAGATAGTCTCCCTGACAGGTAAGCTGCATACCGATAACCTCATCATCCTCAATGAGATTAATACCTCTTACACCCATGGAAACTCTTCCTGTGCTTCGGACATCATTTTCATGAAAGCAGATACACTGGCCGAACTTGGTTACCAGGATAATATCCTTTTTGTTGTCTGTAAACTTCACTTCAATCAGTTCATCATCTTCCCGAAGAGAAATAGCTGCCAGTCCTGTTTTTCTCACGTTGGCATAGTCTTCAATCGGAGTCTTCTTCACCAGACCGTTTCGAGTCGCCATAAAGAGATAGCTTCCCGCCTTAAATTCCCGGATAGGAATAACTGCGCTAATCTTTTCATCCGGCTGTAACTGCAGCAGGTTGATAATTGCCGTTCCCCTTGCCGTACGGCTGGCTTCAGGAATCTCATAAGCCTTGATACGGTACACTCTTCCCGCATTTGTAAAGAACATGAGGAAGTGATGAGTGGTAGTCATCAGCAGTTCTTCAATATAATCGTCATCAATGGTGGACATTCCCTTAATTCCCTTGCCGCCTCTGTTCTGGCTGCGGAAATTGTCTACCGTCATTCTCTTAATATAGCCCAGTTTTGTCATGGCAATGACTGTATTTTCTCTTGGAATCAAATCCTCCATGGAAATATCAAATTCATCATATCCGATAGAAGTTCTTCTGTCATCGCCGTATTTGTCTGCAATGGTCAGAATTTCTTCCCGGATAACTCTCAGCAGCAGGTTTCTGTCTGCCAGAATTGCCTTTAATTCCTTGATTTTCATCTGCAGTTCGTTAAATTCCTTTTCCAGACGCTCACGCTCCATGCCGGTCAGCTGGTACAGACGCATGTTGACAATTTCCTGTGCCTGTACGTCGGAAAATTCAAAGGTTTCCATCAGAGTTTCCTTTGCTTCCACTCTTGTCTTAGATGCACGGATAATGCGGATAACCTCGTCAATTACATCCAGAGCCTTTAAAAGACCGGATACAATGTGGGCTCTTGCCTCTGCCTTATTCAAATCATACTGCGTTCTTCTGGTGACAACCTCTTCCTGATGTGCCAGGTAGTGTTTCAGCATTTCCAGAAGACTCATAACTTTAGGCGTATTGCCTACCAGCGCCAGCATAATTACGCCAAAGGTATCCTGCATCTGTGTGTGCTTGTAAAGCTGATTCAAAATGACATTGGCATTGGCATCTCTTCGCAGGGTAATACAGATACGCATACCTTCCCTGTTGGAATGGTCATTGATATCCGTAATACCGTCAATTTTCTTATCTCTTACCAGTTCTGCAATTTTTTCAATAAGTCTGGCTTTATTTACCATATACGGCAGTTCTGTGACAATAATCTGGCTCTTGCCGTTTGGCATGGTTTCAATATCCGTTACCGCACGGACTCTGATTTTTCCTCTTCCTGTCCGATAAGCTTCTTCTATGCCTCTTGTTCCCAGAATGGTTGCACCGGTAGGAAAATCCGGTCCCTTGACAATGGACAGAATTTCCTCTATCTCCGTCTCTCTGCCCTCTTCAATCTGGTTGTCAATGATTTTCACCACGGCCTGAATCACTTCCCGCAGGTTGTGAGGGGGAATGTTCGCCGCCATACCGACTGCGATACCGGAAGTTCCATTTACCAGAAGGTTCGGGTATCTGGAAGGCAGCACCGTAGGTTCTTTCTCTGTTCCGTCAAAGTTCGGCACAAAGTCAATGGTATTCTTGTTAATGTCTGCCAGCATTTCCATGGAAATCTTGCTCAGACGTGCCTCTGTATAACGCATAGCCGCCGCACCGTCTCCGTCCACAGAGCCGAAGTTTCCATGACCGTCTACCAGCGGATAACGGGTAGACCAGTCCTGTGCCATATTTACCAATGCGCCGTAGATAGAACTGTCTCCATGAGGGTGATATTTACCCATGGTATCGCCGACAATACGGGCGCATTTTCTGTGTGGTTTATCCGGTCCGTTGTTCAATTCTATCATGGAATAGAGAATTCTTCTCTGTACCGGCTTCAGACCGTCTCGAACGTCAGGAAGGGCGCGGGAGGCAATAACGCTCATGGCGTACTCAATGTAGGATTCCTCCATTTTCTTCTGTAAATCTACTTCCTGAACCTTGTCAAAAATATTTTCTTCCATTTAGCTTCTCCTTATTGTTCCGGGTTATCAGATATCAAGATTCTTGGCATATTTCGCATTTTCTTCGATAAATTCGCGTCTCGGCTCTACCTTGTCTCCCATCAGGGTGGTAAAGGTCAAATCCAGCTCAGAGGTGGAATCTTCATCCATGACAACACGCATAAGAATACGTCTTTCCGGGTCCATCGTAGTTTCCCAGAGCTGGTCTGCGTCCATCTCTCCAAGTCCTTTGTATCGCTGAATACTGCAGCCCTCCAGACCGATTTCAGACAGAATGTCTGCCTGCTCTTTCTCGGTATAGGCATAGTAAGTCTTACGATTCTTCTCCAGCTTGAAAAGAGGCGGTTTCGCCAGGTACACATAGCCCTGCTTAATCAGTTCCGGCATAAAACGGTACAAAAACGTCAGCAGCAAGGTTGCAATATGAGCGCCGTCCACATCCGCATCCGTCATAATAATAATCTTGTGGTAACGAAGCTTGGAAATATCGAAATCCTCATGAATACCCGTTCCAAAAGCGGTAATCATGGCCTTAATCTCCGCATTGGCATAAATCTTGTCAAGACGTGCCTTTTCCACGTTTAAAATCTTACCTCGAAGAGGCAGAATGGCCTGTGTGGCACGGCTTCTGGCGGTCTTTGCAGAACCGCCTGCGGAATCACCCTCTACAATATAGATTTCGCATTTGCTCGGGTCTTTGTCCACGCAGTCTGCCAGTTTTCCGGGCAGAGACATACCCTCCAGGGCGGATTTTCTTCTGGTCAGTTCTCTGGCCTTTCTAGCCGCATCTCTGGCTCTCTGGGATAAAATAGATTTCTCCACAATGATTTTTGCCACGGACGGATTCTGTTCCAGATAAATTTCCAGCTGGCTGCTCACCACATTGTCCACTGCACCTCTGGCTTCGCTGTTGCCCAGTTTCTGCTTAGTCTGTCCTTCAAACTGCGGGTCTTCGATTTTTACACTGATAATGGCAGTAAGTCCCTCCCGAATATCCTCCCCGGTGAGATTCTGCTCGCTCTCTTTTAACAGTTTGTTTTTTCTTGCATAATCATTAAAGGTCTTTGTAATGGCATTACGGAATCCCATAATATGAGTTCCGCCTTCCGGCGTGGTAATGTTGTTTACAAATCCGTAAGTGTTTTCCGTATAGGCATCGTTGTGCTGCATAGCCACTTCTACCATGACGCCGTCCTTGTTGCCCTCAAAATACAGAATATCCTCATACAAAGGGGTTGCACTTCGGTTCAGATACTGTATAAACTCTTTGATACCGCCTTCATAGTGAAAAACCGCCTGGATTTCTTCTTCCTCCCGCTTGTCTCTGGCAATGATTTTCAATCCCTTTGTCAGAAACGCAAGTTCACGGAAACGGTGCTTCAAAATATTAAAGTCAAATACTGTTTCCTCAAAAATTTCCGGGTCCGGATGGAAGGTAACCATAGTTCCGGTTTTCTCCTTTTCACACTCTCCTACCACCTGCAGGCTGTACATGGTTTTGCCCCGCTCATACCGCTGTCTGTAAACCTTTCCCTCATTGTAAATGGTAACCTCCAGCCAGGTAGACAGCGCATTTACAACAGACGCACCTACCCCGTGAAGACCGCCGGATACCTTATATCCCCCGCCGCCGAATTTTCCTCCTGCGTGAAGAATGGTGAATACAACTTCAACAGCCGGAATTCCTGCTTTATGGTTGATGCCTACCGGAATTCCCCTGCCGTTATCAATAACGGTAATGGAGTTATCTTCATTGACAGACACATCGATAGTATCACAATACCCTGCTAAAGCCTCGTCTACTGCATTATCTACAATTTCATAAACCAGATGGTGAAGTCCTCTTGAAGATGTGCTGCCGATATACATACCTGGTCTTTTTCTTACGGCTTCCAGACCTTCCAGAATCTGAATCTGGTCCGCGCCGTATTCTGTCTTAATTTCTGTACTCATGCATTTCCTCCTGTTTTCCGGTATTCACCGGTGATTTGGCGGTTTACGGACAATAAACATTTCCCTCAACCACTTTAAATATCTTATTTATGTGAAATCTTCTGTCAATAAAATCGTCCAGTCCCGTACAGGTTATCATCGTTTGCACCTGGCTGATACTGTTCAGAAGATAGTTCTGCCTGTTAGAATCCAACTCGGACAATACATCATCCAAAAGAAGAATTGGCATATCCTTGATTTTTCTTTTCACCATATAAATTTCAGAAAGCTTCAGAGAAAGCGCGGCTGTCCGCTGCTGCCCCTGAGAACCGTATTTGCGGATGTCCATACCGTTTATCTTTACACACAGGTCGTCTCTGTGGGGACCTGTAGAAGTCATCTTAAAACGGCAGTCTTTTTCCCGGTTTCCGGAAAGCTCTGAAAGAAAATGTTCACTGTCTGTACTTGGCTCATAAATCAGTTCAATTTTTTCCTTTCCGCCGGTAATCTTGCTATGTATTTCCTCAATAATGCCGTTCATCTCATCTAAAAAGGCTTTCCGCCCCTCAATCACTGCGCTGCCGTAGCTTGCCATCTGCTCGTCCCAGACCTCCAAAGTTGACATAAGAGACGGCTGAAAAGAAATATCCTTCAACAGCTTATTTCTCTGATTCAAAATCCGATTATAGCTGGAAAGGTTGGACAGATACAGTTTATTAAGTTGACATAATTCCAAATCCATGAACCTCCGGCGTTCACCGGGACCGTTTTTAATAATATTTAAGTCCTCCGGTGAGAAAAACACCAGATTCAGAATCCCAAAAAGCTCCCCGGCCTTTTTAATGGGAATCCCGTCAATGGCAATTCCCTTGGCCTTTGTCTTTTTCAGATGCATGTCAATTCTCCGGGAAATCCCGTTTTTGTTCACATACATACGGATATGGGATTCATCCGAGTCAAACTTTATCATCTCTCTGTCCTTGCTGCCTCTGTGAGATTTTGTGGTTCCGCACAGATAGACAGCTTCCAGAATATTGGTCTTTCCCTGGGCATTGTCCCCATAGAAAATATTGGTTCCTTTATCAAAATTCAGCGACAGCGTTTCATAATTTCTGTAATTCTTCAGCTCTATTGATTCGATATACATAGGCCACCCTTACTGCTTCCAACTATTTTATAATTTTTACTTCCTGCCCCTGGTAAGAAAGCACGTCTCCATCGTAAAGTTTGCGTCCTCTTCGGGTATCCACTTCGCCATTTACCAGAACTTCTCCGTCCTGAATGACATATTTTGCTTCCACCCCGTCCTGCACCAGGTTTGCGGCTTTCAAAGCCTGACCTAATTTAATAAATTCATCGCGTAATTTAATAGTTTCCATGTGTACTCCTTTTATCTGCTCACGGCATTGAAGTTAACCGGAAGAATCAGGTAAATATACTGCTGATTATCGTCCCGGATAAAGCACGGAGCCTTGGCATTCATCAGATAAATGCTGACCTCCTCATCATCAATGACCTTCAGTGCGTCAATCAAAAACTTAGGGTTAAAGCCAATCATAATGTCTTTTCCCTCTTTTTCAATGTCAATGTCCTCTTTCATGGAACCAACCTGAGAATCAATCTGCAGTTCCATCTGTCCATCCTGAATGTTAATGATAATCGGTTTTTTATCCCCTTCTTTTACAAACAGAGTGGCACGGTCAATACAATCTAAAAATTCTTTTTTGTTAATTTTTACTTTTGTTTCATAATCACTGGAAAGCATCTGGTCTACCTTGAAATACTCCCCTTCAATCAGACGGGATACCACCTTTGTGTCATCAAACTCAAAGAGAATGTGGTTGGCAGACAGATAAATATCTACCATATCTTCCAGTTCTCCGGATAAAATCTTGCTGATTTCGTTCAGTGTTTTTCCCGGAACTACTACCTTACGGTTTTCACATTCGTCCTGCAAGCCGATTTTCCGGATAGAAATGCGGTGTCCGTCCAGAGAAATTACCCGCAGCATATTGTTTTCAATCTGGAAAAGCTCTCCGGTCATCAGCTTATTGTTCTCATTTACTGCAATAGAAAAGATAGTCTGACGGATAATTTCTTTTAAAGTAAACTGTGAAACCCGTATACAGTCATTCTTTTCAATTAAAGGTAAATAAGAAAAATCTTCTCCTGATTTTCCGGGAATATTGAATTTTGCTTTTTCACAGGTAATGGTAGCATTTAATTTTTCATCTGTTTCAATGGTAACATCATTATCCGGAAGCTTGCGGACAATTTCAGAAAAGATTTTTGCATCCAGTGCAAGGATACCTTTTTCCAAAACCATACCCTGAACACGGGTTTCGATGGCAAGTTCCATATCATTAGCCGTCAGTTTGATGTCATTGGTTGCTGCATCAATAAGAATACATTCCAGAATGGGCATAGTTGTTTTTCCTGGTACGGCTTTCATGACAATGCTGACACTTTTTTGAAGTTCAGATTTTGGGCAAATTATTTTCATGTGTGAATAACTTCCTTTCTGTGTGAGGTGGTTAAATATAAAAATAAATGAATAACAAATCCGTAGTAATCGCCGTAGGGGCTGTGAATATGTGAATAAGTCCCGAAACCCGTGAAAATACGGGCTTTATGGGTATGGATAACTTTGTGGGTTCATGTTGAAGTTCCAGTGTAACGGCTGTTGATAAAAATGTGGGTAAAAAACCGTAAATTTTTTCAACAGAGTTGTCCACATATAATTCACACGATATTCACTTTACGTTGTGGATAAAGTTCAGGTTATTTTGAGGGGTTTATTTTCTTCTGTAAAATATCAATAATTTCTTTGGTGGATTCGGAGGTTTCCAGTTCCGCCTCGATTTTATTAATACCATTCATAATTGTGGTATGGTCCCTTCCTCCCAGGACTTTACCGATATTTTTCAGTGTGACTTCTGTCATATGACGGCATAAGTACATCACAATCTGCCGTGGAAATACGACTTTGGAATTTCGTTTGTTGCCGGTCAGGTCAGCAGGAGATAAGTCAAAGTGTTCTGCCACAATATCAATGATAAGTTCAGGGGTAACGATGCGCTTCTGATTAGGAGAAATAATATCTTTTAATACTTTTTCAGCTAAAGGCAGATTGATTTCGCTTTTTTCCAGATTGGCGTAGGCCATAATTTTGTTTAAAGCGCCCTCAAGCTCACGGATATTGGATTTTATATTTTTGGCAATGTATTCGATGACCGCATCGTCTATCTGATAACCGTCCAGTTCTTCCTTTTTCCTTAAAATCGCCATTCTGGTTTCATAGTCAGGAGAGGAAATATCTACAATTAAGCCCCATTCAAACCGGGAACGGAGACGATCTTCCAGGATTTCCATATCTTTTGGCGGCTTATCTGAGGATATGATAATCTGCTTTTTCGCACTGTGCAGCGCATTGAACGTGTGGAAAAATTCTTCCTGTGTAGATTCCTTTCCTATAATAAACTGAATATCGTCAATGAGCAGAACATCGATGTTCCGATATTTTTCCCGGAACTTGGACATAGTGGAATTATTACCATTACGAATAGATTCAATCAGTTCGTTGGTAAAATATTCACTGGTGACGTAAAGTACTTTGGCGTCGGAATTCTGCTGCAAAACATAGTGGGCAATGGAGTGCATTAAGTGGGTTTTTCCAAGACCAACCCCTCCGTAGATAAACAGCGGATTGTAGGATTCCCCCGGAGATTCCGCTACGGCCACGGACGCGGCATGTGCCATCTTGTTGTTGTTTCCTACCACAAAGGTGTCGAAGGTATAGCGGGGATTTAAGTTGGCTTTTGCAATATTTTCGTTGTGGTCAATGGGATTTGCCACGGCTTTTTCCTTGATTTCTTCCTCAATTTCATCTGGCAGAATAAAAGAAATTTCAAAATTTTCCCCAGTAGCTTCTGCAATCGCTACTTTTAAAGGCAGGAGATACTTCTTATTAATATAATCCAAAGCAATATTTTGGTTATTAATGTTGATAGTGACCACATTTCCCTCTACTTTATAAACCTTTAAGGGCTTCAGCCAGGTGGAAAAGGAAATATCGGACACATCATGTTCGACCTTAATCATATTTAGAATCTCTGACCATTTTTCCTGAATTATGTGCATTTTCAATTCTCCTAAATCGTATTATATGCCGGTTTTCAAACACAAAAATATATGATTGACTGATTACTTCATTCAATCATAGGCAAAAAAAAGTATTATTATCTATATAATATAATAAAAAACCGTTTTTATCAATGAAAAGTTGAAGAGAAATAGAAGAATTACGGCATTGGAGACGATGTGGGTATGTGGATAAGTGTATGGATACTATTAATATAGGAAGAAATATTCTGGTGAGTGTGAAAAAATTGACAAAATGTGGGCATGTTTGTATGTGGATAGAAATGTGTGGATAATGAGGATTGTCTAAAAATAAAAGATTGTGGAAAACCTGCAATGTGAAAAATGTGTATAAGGTAAAAAACAGAATCCACATGTCGAAAACCGTTGAAAAATAAGGCTTTTTAAGATTTTGGAAAAGGAGTATGTGAATATATGGTGAGAGTTATCCACAAGTTATCCACATTTTGTGGATAAACTTACGTAAACTTAAAAAATGTGAATAAGTCGGTGTATAAAAATATGGATAAAATTAGTTAAAAGAAAAAATTCGTAAAAGTCTGTGGAAAAGAAGTGGAGAGATGTGGACAACTGAAAAAAGAGAGAAATACACAGAAAAAATGCCAGAAAAACCGCAGAAATAGAAAGAAAGGCTTGACGAACACCGACTTTATGAATATAATTGAAATGATGTTTTATCATGCATAACTAGAGGTGACATCTGAATTAAACAATATCGGAAAGATGTCCATTAATATAAGGGAGGTGCCTTGAATATGAAAATGACATTTCAGCCAAAGAAAAGACAGCGTTCCAAAGTTCACGGATTCAGAGCTAGAATGAGCAGTGCTGGCGGAAGAAAAGTTTTAGCTGCTAGAAGAGCAAAAGGAAGAAAAAAATTATCAGCATAAGACCGCAGACATGTGGTCTTTTCTTCTCTTTGCGGTAAAGGATAGGGTATGAAATATTCGGAATCATTAAAAAAGAACAGAGATTTTCAGCTGGTTTATAAAAGAGGAACATCATTTGCGAATCGTTATCTGGTTATGTACATTAAGGAAAATCAGCTGAATCGTAACAGACTTGGTATATCTGTAAGCAAGAAAGTGGGAAATAGTGTAGTAAGACATCATTTGACACGATTAATCAGAGAGAGTTACCGTCTGAATGAGGAAAAATTTTGCTGCGGATATGATATAGTAGTTATTGTCAGAGTAAGTGGAAAAGAGCAGGGGTTCCATTCTTTACAGAGTGCCTTGCTGCATTTGGGAAAACTCCACAAAATAATGAGAAGTGAAGAGAATGAAAAAAATATTAATCATCTTGATTAAAGGATATCAGAAATATTTGTCGCCGCTTAAAAGCACACGCTGCCCTTATATTCCCACCTGTTCGCAATATGGGTTGGAGGCTGTTGAAAAATACGGAGCGCTCAAAGGGGGGCTTCTGGCAGCATGGAGAATTTTAAGATGTAATCCCTTTTCAAAGGGAGGGTACGACCCGGTGCCGTAGAGCACCGAAAGAAAATAGAAGGGTGACAAAAACAGAAGGAGGAAACTGTTTTGGGTGTGTTACTGACTAAGAGTACCATGCCGATTGTAAACTGGGTAGCAGAAGTGCTGGGCTGGCTTATGAACGGCATTTATAGTATCGGAGTGCATAATTTAGGTCTGTGTATTATTATCTTTACACTGATTATCTATGCTTTTATGACTCCGCTTCAGATAAAACAGCAGAAATTTGCAAAAATGAATGCGGTTATGTCCCCTGAATTGCAGAAAATTCAGAAAAAATACAGAGGAAAAAAAGATCAGGCTTCTCAGATGAAGATGCAGGAAGAGACTATGGCCATTTACGAAAAATATGGCGTATCTCCAACAGGAAGCTGTCTGCAGATGTTAATCCAGATGCCGATTTTCTTTGCTTTGTATCAGGTTATTATTAAGATTCCGGGATATATAGGCGGAATTAGACATGTCTTTGATGCAGCTGTTGCAAATATTACAGAGGTAAAGGGATATTCTCAGATTATCCTGGACTTTGTACAGGAACACGGCATTAAAAATGCCTACCTGCCATTAGAAGGAACGTTAACGAACAATCAGGTCGTAGACTTTTTATATGCACTGTCTCCCTCTCAGTGGGACCAGCTTGCAGATGTAAATAAATTCCAGGGCTTTGCTGATGTGTTGAATCAGGCAGCAGATAAACTGCATCCCATGCAGAATTTCCTGGGTCTGAACATTGCGGACAACCCATGGGCGCTGATTCAGTCCGGATGGAATTCTCATAGCTATGTGTTGATTTTTGCAGCAGTGCTGATTCCGGTGTTGGCATGGGCGACCCAGGTTCTGAACATGAAGTTAATGCCGTCTGCAGCAAGCACCAGTGACAACGGAGCTGCGTCCTCCATGGAAGCCACTATGAAGAGCATGAACATGATTATGCCTTTATTTACAGCATTTATCTGTTTCACATTCCCGGTTGGTATTGGTATTTACTGGATTATAGGTGCGGTTATCCGAAGCGTGCAGCAGGTTGTAATTAACAGACATTTGAATAACATGGATATGGACGAATTTATCCGTAAAAACAAAGAAAAAATGGATAAAAAGCGTGCCAAGAGAGGGGTTACTACCCAGAACATCAGTCAGCAGGCAAAGATGAGTGTTCGTAATATTGAAGAGCCAAAAAGAAAGACGATTACAGAAAAGAGCAATTCTGTGAAAAATACATCAGGCTACAGCACCTCTGTACCGAAGACAAAGCCGGGCAGTCTGGCATCCAAGGCGAACATGGTGGCACAGTTTGATGAGGCGCACAAAGGAAAAAAGAAATAAGGTAAGGGGGAAAGAAGATGGAATTCAAAGAGTTTTCCGCAAAAACTGTAGACGAAGCGATTACAAAGGCAAGTCTTGAATTTGAAACATCGAGTGAAAATCTGGAGATTCAGGTAATTTCTGAGGGTAAGACAGGATTTTTAGGCTTTGGTACAAAGCCGGCGATTATTAAAGTGAAAAGAAAAGAAATCCCGGTAAAAACCACAGAAGAAAAGAAGGAAACAAAAAGAGAAGTAAAAAACGCTCCTGTAAAAGAAGAGAAAAAAGAGACTGTTGTGAAGGAAGAGGCGCCTGCTAAAGAGCCGGAACGTGTACGGGAAGAGAGAAAAGCAGTGGTAAGAAGCGAAGAAGAAATTGCGGAAATCAAGGCTGAAGCTGAGAGATTCCTTACAGGAGTATTTAAAGCCATGGAACTTCCGGTAGAAATTAAGATGCAGTACAAAGAAGCGGAAGGCAATCTGGATATTGAATTTGTTGGAGAGGATATGGGAATCCTCATCGGTAAGAGAGGACAGACTCTGGATTCACTCCAGTACCTTACAAGTCTGGTAGTCAACAAAGGCAGACAGGGATATATCCGTGTGAAGCTGGATACAGAAGACTACAGAAACAGAAGAAAAGAAACGCTGGAAAATCTTGCAAGAAGCATTGCCTACAAGGTAAGAAAGACCAGAAAGACTGTATCTTTAGAGCCTATGAATCCATATGAGAGAAGAATTATTCACTCTGCACTGCAGGGTAACCGTTATGTGGAAACCTACAGTGAAGGAAATGAACCTTACCGTCATGTGGTAGTAAAGTTAAAAAACAGATAACAACATACAGTAAAACATCATTATTCTAGGTGAAAGCGTGAATAAGAAGGGTTATCCCTGCGCTTTTGCCTGGAATATTTTTTTAGGAGGGATTTTATGACAGATACCATAGCAGCAGTTGCTACGGCCATGACTGCGTCAGGAATCGGAATTATCCGTATGAGCGGGCCGGACAGCCGGAAGATTGCCGGTAAGGTATACCGCTCGAAAGGTGGAAAGAAAAGGATAGAAGAGGTGTCTTCTCACACCATAAATTATGGTTTTATCTGTGACGGGGAGGAAACCATAGATGAAGTTCTGGTCATGGTTATGGACGGTCCCAGAAGTTATACAGGAGAGGATACCGTGGAGATTGACTGCCATGGCGGTGTGCTGGCCATGAAAAGAGTGCTGGAAACCGTGGTGAAGTACGGGGCCAGACCGGCGGAGCCGGGAGAGTTTACCAAGAGGGCCTTTTTAAACGGCAGAATGGATTTGTCCCAGGCGGAAGCCGTCATTGACGTCATCAATGCCAAAAACGAGTATGCGCTGAAAAGTTCCCTGGGGCAGTTAAAGGGAAACATTCAGAAGGCCATTCAGGAAATCCGAGAGAGGATTATTTTTCAGATTGCCTATATTGAATCTGCCCTGGATGACCCGGAACACATCAGTATAGACGGGTACGGAGAGACGTTGGGAAAAGAAGTAGAACTTCTCAAGGAAAGACTGCAGCAGCTTCTGCAGACGGTACGGGAAGGGAAACTGATGAAAGAGGGAATTAAGACCGTAATTCTGGGGAAACCCAATGCGGGAAAATCTTCTCTTTTAAATATATTGGTGGGGGAAGAAAGGGCCATTGTCACGGATATCGCAGGCACAACCAGAGATATTCTGGAAGAAAGCATTGTGCTGCACGGCATTTCCCTTCGCATGATTGACACAGCGGGAATCCGCAGCACAGAAGATGTGGTGGAAAAAATCGGTGTGAAAAAGGCCATTGAATATGCAAAAGACGCGGATTTGATTCTATATGTGGTGGATTCTTCTGTGCCGTTAGATGAAAATGACAGGGAAATTCTCGAGCTTCTGCAGGACAAACGCGCCATTGTTATTTTGAATAAAGCAGACCTTGAGCCGGTGGTCACAGAGGACATATTGAGAAAGAAAACAAAGCATGCAGTAGTGTCCATTTCAGCAAAAGAAGAAGAGGGAATTGACCTTCTGGAACAACAGATGAAAGACATGTTTTTCGATGGGGAACTGTCCTTTAATGATGAGATTTATATTACCAATGTGCGTCACAAAGCGGCTCTGGAAGAGGCAAAAAGAAGCCTGGAACTTGTGGAAAACAGTATTCAGATGCAGATGCCGGAGGACTTTTTCTCCATTGATTTGATGAATGCGTATGAGGCGCTGGGCAGTATTATCGGAGAATCTGTGGGCGAGGATTTGGTGAATGAAATTTTTTCCAAATTCTGTACAGGCAAGTAAAACAAAGGAAAAATATAGAAAGGATAGGGACAGGAATGAGTGTATTAGAAGAAAATTATGACGTTGCCATTGTAGGGGCCGGACATGCCGGCTGTGAGGCGGCTCTGGCCTGTGCAAGGCTGGGACTGGAGACGATTATGTTTACGGTCAGTGTGGAAAGCATTGCGCTGATGCCCTGTAACCCCAATATCGGAGGAACATCCAAGGGACATCTGGTGCGGGAAATTGACGCGCTGGGAGGAGAGATGGGCAGGAATATTGACAAAACATTTATTCAGTCCAAGATGCTGAATGTGTCCAAAGGGCCTGCGGTACATTCTCTTCGGGCTCAGGCGGACAAGCAGGAATACACCAGAGAAATGCGGAAAACTTTGGAAAACACAGAACATCTCACCATTCGTCAGGCAGAGGTAACGGAGATTTTGGCACAGGATGGCAAAGTACAGGGAGTGAAGACCTATTCCGGCGCCCGGTATCATACAAAGGCTGTGGTGCTCTGTACAGGAACCTATTTAAAGGCCAGATGTATTTACGGTGATGTGAGTAATTATACAGGGCCAAACGGGTTGCAGGCGGCCAATTATCTCACAGATTCCCTGAAAAAACTGGGTGTGGAAATGTTCCGTTTCAAGACAGGAACACCGGCTCGAATTGACAGAAGAAGTGTGGATTTTTCCAAAATGGAAGAGCAGTTTGGAGATGAGAAAGTAGTTCCGTTTTCTTTTTCAACCAACCCGGAAGACGTACAGATTGAGCAGGAATCCTGCTGGCTGACCTATACCAATGAAAAAACCCACGAAATTATCCGGAAAAATCTGGACCGTTCCCCTTTGTATTCAGGTATGATAGAGGGTACCGGTCCCAGATACTGCCCGTCTATTGAGGATAAGGTTGTAAAATTCGCGGATAAAAACCGTCATCAGGTGTTTATTGAGCCGGAGGGACGTTACACCAATGAAATGTATGTAGGAGGTATGTCCAGTTCTTTGCCGGAAGATGTACAGTATGAGATGTATCATTCCGTGCCGGGGCTTGAGCATGCGAAAATCGTGCGGAATGCCTATGCTATAGAGTATGACTGCATCAATGCCAGACAGCTGTATCCCACACTGGAATTTAAGAACATCAAGGGCCTGTTTTCCGGCGGTCAGTTTAACGGAAGTTCCGGATATGAAGAAGCAGCGGCTCAGGGTCTTGTAGCCGGTATAAACGCGGCTATGGAGGTATTGGGAAAAGAGCAGATGATATTGGACCGTTCCGAGTCTTATATTGGTGTGCTCATTGATGATTTAGTGACAAAGGAAAACCATGAACCTTACCGTATGATGACCAGCCGGGCTGAGTACCGCCTGCTGCTGCGTCAGGACAATGCGGATTTGCGTCTGCGGGAAAAGGGATATCAGGTGGGACTGGTCAGTCAGGAACAGTATGATTATATTCAGTGGAAGAAAGAAAAAATTGCAGAAGAAGCAGAGCGCATGGAACATGTGCATGTAGGAGCAGTAAAAGAGGTGCAGGAGCTTTTGGAAAAATACGGAAGCACACCGCTGAAAAACGGAATTTCCCTGGCAGATTTAATCCGAAGACCGGAATTGACTTATGACATTGTGGCGCCATTTGATAAAAAAAGACCGGAATTGCCGGATGATGTAAGAGAACAGGTCAACATCAACATTAAGTATGACGGCTATATTAAGCGGCAGTTAAAGCAGGTAGAGGGATTTAAGAAGCTGGAAACAAAGAAACTGCCGGAAGATATGGATTATGATGCTATCAGTGGCCTGCGTATTGAGGCCAAACAGAAATTAAAAGAATACCGTCCGGTTTCCGTGGGACAGGCTTCCCGTATTGCAGGAGTGTCTCCGGCAGATATTTCCGTGCTGCTGGTTTATATGGAAACTTACAGACGAAACAGATAAGGAGAGCCTATCATGAATTATGATTTAACCCTTCTGAAACAGGCATGTGAAGAATACAAAATTAGCCTGACAAGTGAGCAGGAACAGCAGTTTATACAGTATTATGAGCTTCTGACAGAGTGGAATAAAGTAATGAATCTCACGGGAATTACGGAGTTTGAGGAGGTTCTGGTAAAGCATTTTGCGGATAGTCTGTCCATTGCAAAGGGACTGGATATGGAGAAAATTCACACCTGCATTGATGTGGGGACAGGAGCCGGATTTCCTGGAATCCCTCTGAAAATTGCATTTCCGCATTTAAAGGTGACGCTGTTGGATTCCTTAAATAAACGCCTGAATTTCTTAAATGAAGTTATCAGCCGGCTGGGACTTGAAGAAATCGAAACCGTTCACGGGAGAGCAGAGGACGGAGCACGCAGGGCAGAACACAGAGAACAATATGATTTGAGCGTGTCCAGAGCCGTATCCCGCCTGGCGTCCTTATGCGAGTATTGTATGCCTTATGTGAAGGTAGGAGGAGTATTTGTATCCTACAAAGCAGAAAAGGCGTCAGAAGAGATTACAGAGGCGAAAAAAGCCATATCCGTACTGGGAGGAAAACTGGAAAAGGAAGTGGCCTTTCAGCTTTGCCGGACCGATATGGAAAGAGATTTGATTGTTATTAAAAAGGTGAAGAATACCCCGAAAAAATATCCGAGAAAAGCAGGAACACCTACAAAAGAACCTATCTTATGACAAAAAGTGAGCATGCTCGATTTTTACGGTTAAGCATGCTCACTTTTATACGAAAAATCATTTCTGATTTCACAGAAAAAACACATTCTCGTCTAATTTTTATCACAAATTCCCCATAGAATAAAAAAGTCAAAGTAGCTTTATTGCGCTTGTACATAAATCAAAGGAGGGACAGTTTTGATTGAGGTAAGAAATCTAGTCAAAAAATACGGCAGTCATATGGCGGTAAATCATTTGAATTTTACCATAGAGAAAGGGAAAATTTACGGTTTTCTCGGTCCTAATGGTGCGGGAAAGTCCACAACCATGAATATGATTACCGGATATATTGCGTCTACAGAAGGAGAGATTCTCATTGACGGACACAATATATTGGAAGAACCGGAAGAGGCAAAGAAAAAAATCGGATATTTGCCGGAAATTCCACCGCTTTATGTGGATATGACAGTCAGCGAATACTTGAAATTTGTAGCTGAACTGAAATCAATACCAAAGGAGAAGAGAAGCGGAAATATCAATGAAGTTATGTCAACTACAAAACTGCAAAGTGTAAAGGACAGACTGATTAAAAATCTTTCCAAAGGATACAGGCAGAGAGTGGGACTGGCGCAGGCTCTTCTGGGTTATCCGGAAATTATTATTTTAGATGAACCTACCGTAGGTCTGGACCCGAAACAGATTATTGAAATCAGGGATTTGATTAAGAGTCTGGGAAATAAGCATACCGTTATTTTGAGTTCTCATATTCTTTCTGAGGTCAGCGCAGTATGTGATCATGTGCTCATTATAGACAAGGGAAAACTGGTGGCCAGTGACACACCTGAAAATTTGAGCAAGGTTATGGCAGGGGCAAATTCTCTGGAGCTTACGGTGAAGGGAAAAGAAGAGGTCATCCGAAAGGCTCTTGATATGGTAGAAAATATTGAAGAGCTTGTCTACCACCAGTCCATGATAAAAGACGCATGTGACTTTACAGTGAAGATTGCCGGAAATCAGGATATGAGAGAGAATATATTCTTTGCCCTGGCGGAAGTGAAATGTCCAATTCTGAAAATGCAGTCCAGTAATATGAGTCTGGAAGAAGTATTCTTAAAACTGACAGATGATGGAAGAAGCATCAGTTCGGAAGTGGATGAGATGTTTGAAGCGGATACTTCGGAAAATCTGGCAGAAGATAGCGATGCTGAGAGCGGAAAAGAGGAGGAGAAATAGTATATGCTGGCAGTTTATAAAAAAGAATTGAGAGGGTATCTTACCTCCATGATTGGATATGTGTTTGTGGCGTTTATTTTGTTAATACTGGGCATTTACTTTACTGCCTATAATCTGCAGTATGCAAGTCCGGATTTTGGCGCTACACTGAATTCTGTAACCTTTATCTTTTTGATTATTACACCGATTTTGACAATGAAAATACTGGCTGAAGAGAAAAAAAATAAGACTGACCAGCTTCTTCTGACAGCTCCGGTATCAGTTTGGAAAGTAGTTTTAGGCAAGTATCTCAGCATGGTTACCATGTATTTGATTCCGGTAGTGATAGCAGGTTTTTATCCTTTGATTATGGGAAGATACGGTACGGTGTCCTATGCAATGGCTTATACAGCGCTTTTGGGATTTTTCTTTCTGGGATGTGCACAGATTGCCGTAGGAATGTTTCTGTCTTCTGTGACAGAAAGCCAGGTGATTGCTGCAGTTCTTACTTTTGGCGTTTTGTTTTGCAGTTTTATGATGGATGGCATTACCAGTTTCTTTTCTGATACGGCCATAACTTCTATGATGGCCTTTCTGGTGTTAGTGATTATTCTGGGTGTGATTATTTACCAGATGACAAAGAGTGTCGTCCTTTCTGCAGGGGTCAGTGGGGTTTTGGCGGTAGTCACCCTGGTGGTTTATATTATAAAACCAACGGTTTATTCAGGACTGATTCAGAAAGTGCTGGGACTTCTAGCGATATCCAATCAGTTTGATAATTTTGTAGGCGGTATTTTGGATATGACAGGTATTCTTTATATGCTTTCCGTTATCTGCATTTTTGTATTTCTGACCATTCAGTGTATACAAAAACGGCGTTGGAGCTAAGGTAAACTTATTTTAGAGGAAAGGAAATGCAGATATGAAGAAAATAAATTTGAAAGAAATGATAAGCAGCTACAGGGAACAGAGAAAGCGAAATAAGAAGCTTTTGAAGCATGGAACCTATAGTATGGCGGTAACAGCCGTGGTAATTGCCATTGTTGTGGTTTTGAATCTGGTTGTGCAGGAAATTCCCTCCAAATACAGAGAAATTGATTTGAGCAGCCAGAAGTTATATACCATAGGCGAACAGACGGAAAAGATTTTAAAGAACCTGAAAAAGGATGTAACTTTGTATTACATTGCCCAGGACGGCACAGAAAGCAGTGATATAAAAAATCTGTTGGAAAAATATGAGGAAGGCAGCAAGCACATTACAGTAGAGCAAAAAGACCCGGCTGTATCTCCTAAATTTGCTTCTCAGTATACTTCTGACAATATCAGTAATAACAGTATTATTGTAGTATGCGGAGATAAGAGTAAGGTTGTAGATTACAGTTCTATGTATGAGACATCTATCAATTATCAGACCTATTCACAGGAAGTTACGGGATTTGATGGAGAGGGCCAGCTTACAAGTGCCATTAACTATGTAGTATCCGATAATATGCCGGTTTTATACAATTTGGAAGGCCATGATGAATCCTCTATGAGTGAAACTATGAAAGAAACCATAGAGAAGGCAAATATTGAAATTAAGTCTTTAAATCTGCTTTCAGAAGAAGCTGTCCCGGATGACGCAGAGTGTCTGTTTATCTTTGCTCCGGCAACAGATTTGACGAAAGAAGAGGCAGATAAGATTATTTCTTATTTGGAAAATGGCGGGAAAGCATTGATTGTTTCTAACTATACGGATGAAGATATGCCGAATTTTGAATCCGTATTGGAAAATTACGGTGTTCAGCCTGTAGATGGCATTGTTTTAGAAGGAAATACGGATAATTACGTTTCCCAAAATCCATATTATTTGCTGCCAAATATCGAAAGCGGTGAGATTAATTCTGAACTTTCCTCACAGAGCAGATACGTGCTGGTACCTCTGGCGCAGGGGATTAAAAAGGCCGATAATATAAGAGATACCCTGAATATCAGCAGCATACTGACAACTTCCGACAGTGCTTATTCCAAGACAAATCTGAAAGATATGGATACTATGGAAAAAGAAGACGGAGATATTGATGGTCCATTTGATCTGGCTGTGTCTATTACCGAAAAAGTAGGAGACGATAAGGAAACGCAGATTGCTTATTTTGCTTCCGCTTCCATTTTCAATGACAGTATAAATTCAATGGTTTCAGGAACAAACTATGAACTGCTGTCTGCTTCTCTGGCATGGATGTGCAGCACAGATGACAGCAATCAGATTTCGATTCCAAGTAAATCTTATGACACGACGACACTGACTGTGCCTACAGCAGATATTAACTTCTGGAGCATTTTTGTAACCGGTGTGCTTCCGGTATGTACCCTGTTAATTGGATTTGGTATCTGGATGAAGAGGAGAAAACAGTAATATGAAAAAAAAGAAAAAAGGACTTCTGGCAGCAATTGTTGTTCTGGTTGTTCTTGTAGGCGTATATGCAGTAATGCGTGTGGCCATACCGGATGAAGACCAGTCCACAGACTCAGAAGAAAGCAAAGAAACAGCATTCGAGGAAGATGCAGCAGATATTACCAAATTGAAAATCCAGTCAGGAGAAAACACATATACGTTTACTCATGAGGACGATACCTGGAAATATGCGGATGATGAAAATTTTCCATTAAGTGAATCACAGTTTTTAAATATTGTGTCTGGCATTACCTCCATTTCTTCCACAAGAGAACTGGAAAAAACGGATAATTTGGCAGATTATGGACTGCAAAACCCGGAAGTGCAGGTGGTTGTGACCGATAAAGATGGAAAAGAAACAGAACTGAAGTTCGGTGATATCAACGATTCTGTGTCCGGCTGCTATATGAGTAAAAGTGGAAGTGATACCATTTATTTGGTGGATTCTTCAGTAAAATCCGGTCTTCAGTTTAAAATCACAGATTTGGCAGATAAAGAAGAGATTCCGTCTATTACGGCTTCTACCATCAAAAATGTGGAAATTAACAGTAATGGAACGGTGCAGACGTTGGAAACCAATGATGCATCAGAAACGGGTTGGACTTATAAAGACCCTGATGGAAATATTACGGCTGTAGATAGTTCAAAAGTGGGAGAATATATGAATAATTATTCCGGTGTTTCATGGAATGATTTTGTTACTTACCGTACAGATAATCTTTCAGAATATGGACTGGATAATCCGACTACCATTACCGTGAATTATCAGGTGACCGAAACAAAAGAAAGTTCTGATGAAGATACTGATGATGAAAGCAAGAGCAGTTCGGATTCTTCTTCAGATGACACAGAACAGGTTACTGTAGATAAGCAGGCTGTGTTCTTAATTGGTAAGCAAGATATAGAAGGTAATTATTATGCAAAAATGCAGGACAGCAAATATATATACACACTTTCTGCTGATAAGGTAGAGAGCATGCTCAATATAAATCCAGAAGACCTGGTAAGCAGCCTGGTAGCAGATTATTCTTTTGCTGATTTGGACAAAGTAACATTTGCAAGAAACGGACAGACTTATACTGCTGTCAAGAAAGAAATTGAAGTGGAAAAAGATTCGGATGATAAAGACAGTAGTGATGACAGTACAGAAACAGAAACAAAGTATTACATCAATGATAAAGAAATTGATAAGACAGCATTTTCTATATTCTTTAGTACAGTGACCTCTATGGAATGGCAGGAACAAAATCAGGGCATTCAGGCAGAAGGGACACCAGATATTACCATCACATTTGAAAAAGAGGGAGGTATCAACAATACAGTAGAGTATTATGCATATGATGCCAACTTCTATTTAGTCAAAGATTCAAAAGGCAATGAAATGATGGTAAATAAAATGAAGGTAAAAGAAATGTTGGATGCCTTTGATTCTATGATAAAAAACTGGGAAAGTGGAGAAACAAAATAAAGAAATACTTTAAAGAGTGTAAGACTTGAAAAAGCAGCCCCAAATGTTTCACGTGAAACATTTGGGGTTGCTTTTATATAGAAAAGAAATAAGTTACAAATAAATTTTCAAGGTTTCTGTAAACTCCTGTGGAGTTTCCAAATGTGGAAGGTGTTTTGCGCGTTTCATTTTGCATGTTTCGATTGCCGGGTTTAATTCTATATAAGTGGAGGCAATTTCTTCACCTTCTGGTTCGGTTTCTCCGGTAAGAATTACAATACTCTGGTTAATACATTTCAGTGCATGAGTAATGCTATTGTTGGTATACAAACCACAGAGACTGGAAAGAAGATATTTAGCACTTCCTAAATCCTTATGCGCGGTTTCATAGTAAGTGTCAATCAGTTCCGGTGTAGTATGGAAAGGATTGTATAAGTATTTTTCTGTAAAAAGTAATTGCACATTGCTCTGGCTGGTTTTCATATTATATACCAGGGTGCCGAATACAGGAATTTCCAATAAGAATTTATACAATTTACTTCGTTTACCAGGCGCTTTATTTAAACTTGCTAAAGAAGGCGGATTAATCAAAATCAATTTACCAAACAAGTCTGATTCGCTGTGGCAGGCCAGCAATGCAAAGGAACTGGAATATCCGCAAACGGCAATGTCTGTTTTTTCATGAATTACATTCTTAATGAAGTCACAAATCAATTGTACATATAAATAATTGGTATAAGTGATTTTGGGTTTTTCTGAACGTCCGCAGCCCAGTAAGTCTAAAGCATAGACAGTGTGCTCTTTTGACAATTCATCAATCACCTGGCTCCATTCATAGGCAGAACTGTAAACAGTTAAGTCATGAATTAACAAAAGCGGAGAACCCTGTCCTTTTTTTTGATAATAAATATTACCAAATCGCCAATTATAAAAATTCTTGGCGGAAGATTTCAGTAAATTTTTTAAGACAGCGGTAGCAAAGATGACACGATTGATAACATAAATAATGCCGGTCGCCAAGGTAAAAAGTATACTTATAGTTAATAGTTTATGCTTATTTTCTTTCATGAAACAGTGCACCTCCTGATGAATTTATATGAATATTATAAAGCATTCGGCTCGATTATACAAGAAAAAGTGAGAGAATACAAAATATCACACAAAATGTTTCACGTGAAACATTTAAAAAATATATTTTTAAGAAGTGTATTTAAAAAATACATAAAATTAATGTTTCACGTGAAACATTGGTATGGCAATCAAATGGGAAAGGTGCTATAATAAGTTTTGAAATATTACACATAAAGATACTCATCATAATAAGGGGAAATTTAAGTGGGAAGAATTATTGCAATCGCAAATCAAAAAGGTGGCGTAGGAAAATCAACTACAGCCATCAATCTTTCTGCATGTCTTGCAGAATTAAATCAAAAGGTGCTGCTTATTGATATTGACCCACAGGGGAATACAACAAGCGGTGTAGGTGTTGATAAGGATAATGCAGAAGCAACACTTTATGAGTTATTGGTAGGAGAGTGCGAATTAAAAGACTGTATTGTTGAAAACGTGTACGAAAATCTATCACTAATTCCCTCAAACGTTAATCTTGCCGGCGCAGAAATTGAACTGGTGGGAGTGGAAGGCAGAGAATACCTGCTGAAAAATCAGATTGATACTATTAAGGATAAGTATGATTTTGTTATTATGGATTGTCCCCCATCGTTAAACATTTTAACTATCAATGCTATGACCACGGCAGATTCAGTGCTGGTTCCTATCCAGTGTGAATACTATGCTTTGGAAGGTTTGACACAGTTGATTCATACGATTGAACTGGTTCAGGAAAGGCTAAATTCAGAATTGATTATTGAAGGCGTTGTATTTACCATGTATGATGCAAGAACAAATTTATCTCTTCAAGTTGTAGAAAATGTAAAGAACAACTTAAATCAATCCATTTACAAAACCATTATTCCGAGAAATGTCCGTCTGGCCGAGGCACCCAGTTATGGAATGCCGATTAACCTCTATGATACGAAATCTGTAGGTGCAGAGAGTTACCGGCTTCTGGCTGAAGAGGTCTTAAATAGGGAGGAAGAAGAATGACTGTGAGAAAAGGAGGATTAGGAAGAGGGCTTGACGCTATGATTAGCGAGACAGCAGTTAAGCCCAAGACGGCAGTGACAAAGAAAGCGGCTGTCCGGACAACTAAGGTGACTAAAAAAGACACAGAAGAGAAAGTGAAAGAGGAAGGTTCTGTGCTGATTGTTAAAATGACACAGATAGAGCCCAATCGAAGCCAGCCGCGAAAACAGTTCGACGAAGACGCACTTTTAGAATTATCAGAATCCATTAAACAGTTCGGTGTGCTGCAGCCTCTTTTGGTTCAAAAAAAAGGCGATTATTATGAGATTATTGCAGGAGAGAGAAGGTGGAGAGCCTCCAAACTGGCAGGACTCAAAGAGGTTCCGGTGATTGTCAAGGATTTTTCAGAGCAGGAAACTGTGGAAATTTCATTGATTGAAAATATTCAAAGGGAAAATCTGAATCCGATTGAAGAAGCGGCTGCCTATAAGAGACTTATGGAGGAGTTTCATCTGAAACAGGATGTAATTGCAGAACGGGTGTCCAAAAGCAGAACTGCAGTCACCAATTCCATGCGTCTTTTGAAGCTGGATGAGAGAGTACAGCAAATGCTGGTGGACGAAATGCTGACCACAGGACATGCCAGAGCGTTGCTTGCCATAGAAAATAAGGATGAACAGCATGCAGCGGCTGTAAAGGTCTTTGATGAAAAGTTGAACGTAAGAGAAACGGAAAAACTGGTAAAGCTTTTGTTGAATCCGGCAGAGCCAAAGCCGGAAAAAGAGAAAAATTCTGCAGAAGATTTGGTTTACGAACAACTGGAAGAAAAAATTAAAGGGATTATAGGTTCAAAGGTAGCCATTCGCAGAAAAAATCGCGACAAAGGAAAAATAGAAATCGAATATTATTCACAGGAAGAATTGGAACGCATAGTAGAACTTTTGGAAACTGTAAAGTAAAAGGAGCGGTAAAATACATATGGAGAAATTCGTAAGCAGTCTTCAGTCCTACTCCGGTATTTTGTTACTTATGCTTTTAATAGTTGTGGTTATACTATTAGTATGCGTGTTTAATTTATCATTAGGGCTTAACAGACTGAGCAGAAAATACGCTATCTTTATGAAAGGTAAAGATGCACAGTCTCTGGAAAAATTGTTTAAGAGAAAATTTGAATTAATTGAAAAACTCACAGTGAATTCAGAGATAAATGCAGAAAATATTGCAAAGCTGGAAAAAATGCAGAATATGATTCTGGACAAGTATGGAATTGTAAAATACGATGCATTTGAAGATATGGGCGGGAAGCTGAGCTTTGTATTGGCTATGTTGGATAACAATAATACCGGATTTTTATTGAATGCCATTCACAGCCGGGAAAATTGTTTCCTCTATATTAAAGAAATTGTAAACGGGGAATCTTATGTAGCACTCAGTGATGAGGAAATTCAGGCGTTAAAGAAAGCTGTAAACTTTGGTATCGAAGAAAATGAGTTCGATATATAAGTGAAAACTGAAAAGGAGATTAAAAATGTTAGATATTAGATTTTTGAGAGAAAATCCAGAAGTGGTAAAACAAAACATCAGAAATAAATTCCAGGACAGCAAACTTCCATTAGTAGATGAAGTTATGGAACTGGATAAGAGAAATCGAGAGATTAAACAGGAAGTAGAGGCATTAAGAGCAGAGAGAAACAAGATTTCCAAAATGATTGGCGGTCTGATGAAGGAAGGCAAGAGAGAAGAGGCAGAAGAGGCTAAGAAACAGGTAACTGCTAATGCAGAAACCGTAGAAAAACTGTCAGCAGAAGAAAAAGAAGTAGAAGAAAAAATCAAAACGATTATGATGACAATTCCAAATATCATTGATCCGTCTGTACCAATCGGAAAAGACGACAGTGAAAATGTGGAGGTGCAGAAATATGGCGAGCCGGTTGTGCCGGATTACGAAATTCCGTATCATGCAGATATTATGGAAAGTTTTAACGGCATCGACCTGGACAGCGCAAGAAAAGTAGCGGGAAATGGCTTTTATTATCTTATGGGAGACATTGCGAGACTTCATTCCGCAGTGATTTCTTATGCGAGAGACTTTATGATTGACCGTGGATTTACTTACTGTATTCCTCCGTACATGATTCGCAGCGATGTGGTTACAGGCGTTATGAGTTTTGCAGAAATGGACGCCATGATGTATAAAATTGAAGGGGAAGACCTGTATCTTATTGGAACCAGTGAACATTCTATGATTGGTAAATTTATCGATACCATTATTCAGGAAGAGGAACTTCCAAAAACTCTGACCAGTTATTCTCCATGTTTCCGTAAGGAAAAAGGCGCACATGGCCTGGAAGAGAGAGGTGTGTACAGAATCCACCAGTTCGAGAAACAGGAAATGATAGTGGTATGTAAACCGGAAGAAAGCCCAATGTGGTTTGATAAATTATGGCAGAATACCGTAGATTTATTCCGTTCTTTAGATGTTCCGGTAAGAACTCTGGAATGTTGTTCTGGAGATTTGGCTGATCTGAAAGTGAAATCTGTAGACGTAGAGGCATGGTCTCCAAGACAGAAAAAATATTTTGAGGTGGGAAGCTGCTCGAACCTGGGAGATGCTCAGGCCAGAAGACTGAAAATCCGTGTCAATGGCAAAGGTGAGAAATACCTGGCACATACACTGAATAATACAGTAGTTGCGCCACCGAGAATGTTAATCGCTTTCCTGGAAAATAACCTGCAGGCAGATGGCTCTGTGAGAATTCCGGAAGCATTGAGACCATATATGGGCGGTAAAGAAGTCATTACACCAAACAAATAGATGGAGGTGCAGATTGCACAGTTATTTAAAAGCAATTGGTTTTTCTGATATTACGGATAAGAAAAAGCTGGACCAGATTCTGAAAGAAGTCATTCATACTTATGACGAGAAAATTGTCGTTGAGGATGGAAAACACCATTTGTTTGCAGAATTGTCCAAAATGTTCGGCTGTGATTTTGGGATTACAGTGTGTGGGGAATACGATGAAAATAATGAATTCCAAATGGAATATTATTTTCCGTATTTTCGAGGCACAGGCATTACCCTGCGTGAGCAGGTGAGCATTGAAAAGCATGCAGGGAAAGAATCCTTTGCCGGCGCATGTGATGATATGCGGATAGGTGTTACCATTATCTTCTATCTGCAAAATGCAGGAGAGTATCTGACCCAGAGGGGAAGAGGAAATTTTGCTTCCGGGGGGATGTACAACGTGACGCTGTCCGGTCTGGCGAAGAAGGGAACCATTCTGCTTCCGGTGTGGAAACAGGAGGGACAGGAATCTCAGAGCCGGATAGATGCAGCCAACCGGGGACGCCTTATTGCAGCGGCCAAAAACGGAGACGAGGAGGCCATGGAAAGTCTTACAATAGAAGATATGGATACTTATGCCATGATTTCCGGAAGAATCGAAAATGAGGACATTTACAGCATTGTAGATACATATTTTATGCCCTATGGAATGGAATGTGATTTGTACAGTGTTATGGGGGAAATCCTGGAATGTTCCAAAATGCGTAATCAAAGGACAGAAGAAACCGTTTGGGAACTGCGGATTGCCTGCAATGATGTGGAACTGGATATCTGCATCAATGAAAATGATTTGATGGGGATTCCTGAAGTGGGAAGACGATTCAAGGGCATTGTGTGGCTGCAGGGATATGTGGAATTTGATATGATGTAGGAGAGAAAGGGAGTGCAGACAGGTGAAGTGCTGTGCTTCCTTTTTGCTATGGAATAAAAAACGGGAGCACAGCAGCACGCAGAAGGATATGTAAAACAGTAGAAAAAATTCCTTGAAAAAGGAGGGAAAGTATAGTATCATAGATTAGTAAAGGAAGACAGAAATCAATACTATGTTCTCTTAGTTAAATGGATATAACAAGTGCCTCCTAAGGAGGAACCAAGGTTATCACTT
>OATU01000383.1_pt1 | contig 39898 bp, 46 predicted proteins | sample 1516711 | NCBI WGS metagenome assembly OATU01 (sample SAMEA2579971, study PRJEB22360) | human gut metagenome | biome: human gut; feature: human-associated habitat; material: faeces | place: Denmark | collected 2008/2010 | reverse complement strand
AGGAGACATGAATCACATGTCGTACTACGTGTAGTTGAGTTACAAGCCCGTGCCTTTAGACATGGGTAATTGACAGATTTGTAAGAAAAATATAAAACAGCATGCATTGAAATTGTGAGAGTATAGTGGTATAATCTAAGTAATAAGTAATAAGTAATAAGTAATAAGCAATAAATAATCAGTAGTAAGCAGCAGGTATCAACCATCAAAAATCAATCAACAAGCACAGCTGGCAAACATCAATTGGCGTAAGCCGAAAGGAGATATCCTATGAATGAGTATACATTATCACAACAATACGCCCTGGTTGGTCTGGATGGCCAGGATTCCATACATATAACCACAGCCAAGAGTGCGGTCTGCCGCGGAATTGCGGCTGCAAAGATTCTGGAGAGGCTTATATTATCGGATCATCTGGATTTAGAGGCTGTAAAAGAGGAACTGGAGGCAGAATTTAAAGAGATTCGCGGCATCGGCAGGAAGGAAGCCCACGGTCTGGAGACTGAGATGGCGGAAGTATTGAAGGCCAAGGGCGTCCTCGATGAGATACCGGATATTCTGGCGTGCGATATTAACTACAGCAGCATGAATATGGACCTCAGAACCTACCGCAGCGACGGAACGGAATACCAGCGTATCGTTGAAGGCGTCCGTGCTGAAGTTCTGGAGGACGGCGCGGTGACCCTGGAATGTGTATGTCTGGTGTGGCTGTTACGCGAGAGCGGATGTATCCATGATATATTTTCCGTTCAGGAGCAGGAGAGACTGTCTGCCCGTATGATCGAACTGGCAGAGCAGGATCCGGTTGTCAGAGTGGTCTGGGATTCAGACATTTACCGGTGGACGGAAAAACTGTCGCAGCAGCTGCTGAGTGCGAAAAAGAATATCTTTAAAAACCCGTATATGGAGGGAGTCAATCTCTTATTTCCATTTTTGGACAGAAGACAGGCCGTTTTCATCGATTTCGTTGTTCTTGGAACGAATGTGGCGGGCAGGCGACTGGCAATGATGACCTATCTCTCCGAAAAGGGCCACTATGTAGAAGAAGTCAAAAATGGCTCAGAGACGCTCTTAAAGGTAGATAACTATTATTACCGGGTTTTCCCAATGACAAGGGTCTATTACAAAATACCGGTTCAGGGGGCAAATCTGGTTCCGGTTTACAGGTAGGTGATGGAATGTCAAGACAGAGAAGCATGGAAAAGATCAGCAGCTCTGAGTATGTGTCGATCGGAGAACTGTCCAGGCTTACCGCCTGCCGCTACAGTACACTGAAGTATTATACAGAAGAGGGCATGCTTCCTTTTGAGCAGGAGGAAGAGAATCTCACAAGGCGCTATCGGCGGGGCGAGACTGTGGAACGGATAGAACGAATCAGAAGGCTAAAGGAAAGTGGAAAGACGATACTGGAGATTAAAGAATTGGTAAAGAATAAATGACGAGGACGCGCAGATCCCGCACATAGACGGCTCAGGAATGCCGGTGCGGGATTTCCTGTGCGGAAAATAAGCCGGGGCAGACCGGGAAGCAGAGGCCGACAGGGCTGCGAACTATAACGCAAGTCAGAAAGTTAAGGAAATAGTCATTGACATTTTTAGAAATCCGTTTTATAGTATCCATAGAATAAAGAGGGCGTACAGTCCTTTATGAGCAAAGGAGTGGTTGTTATGTTGGCAAACGAAATGAAAAGGGTGAAAACAAGATAACGATAGAATAGACAGGGACTGGCGTATAATAGCTTTATTTTGCTGCGCACGGCTTGTTGTCGTGTTTTTTTGTACCATTTTTCGGGATTCCGGGGAAATGGGACGTATGGCCCTGTCGGCTCATAAAGGAGATTATGATTTGGAAAGAGAAAATTGCATATTGATCAGCAACGGTAAAAACTGGATTGAACAGGCGGCGATCGACCAGCTTCATGGAGTCGCGAATCTGCCGGGAGTGGTGAAGACGGTAGGGCTGCCGGATCTGCATCCGGGAAAGACTCCTGTAGGAATGGCGGTGTTAAGCAGGGAGCGGTTCTATCCCCATTTAATCGGCAACGATATCGGATGCGGGATGAGTCTGTTTTCCACAGGAGTGAAGCAGAAGAAATTCCGTATGGATAAATGGGAATCGAGGCTTAACCAGGTTCGGGAGCTGAGCGATATTCCGTGCGATAACCCTTATGAAGAAGTTTGCCCCATCAGGGATTTGGGAACCATCGGCACAGGAAACCATTTTGCAGAGTTTCAGTGTCTGGAACACGTTTACAGAGAAGAGGAGGCCAATCGCCTGGGACTGCTTCATGGACGCCTTATGTTACTGATCCACAGCGGTTCCCGGGGATATGGGCAGGAGATTTTAAACCGGTATTATTCGCCGGAAGGGCTGGCGGAAGGCTCGAAGGAGGCGGAGGACTATTTGAAGGAACACGACTCGGCGATTCTGTGGGCCGGGAGGAATCGCATAGTGACTGCGAAAAAGCTGCTGGCCTGGCTGGGTGTGGAGAGGGAGGTAACCCTGCTTTTGGAGAGCTGTCATAACTATCTGGAACGGACGGAGGATGGCTGGCTTCACCGGAAGGGAAGTGTATCGACGAAGCAGGGAGCCGTGGTTATTCCGGGATCCAGGGGAAGTCTGACCTATGTATGTGTACCGGCTGCGGACACGTCCGTTTCCCTGGACTCTGTGTCCCATGGCGCGGGCAGAAAATGGGCCAGAAGTATCTGCAGGAGCAGGATTGACCAGAAATACGACAGGGATTCCATCAGAAGCACAAAGCTTAAGAGCCGTGTAGTCTGCCATGATACCAATTTACTGTTTGCCGAGGCGCCGGAGGCCTATAAAAATGTGGAGCAGGTGATCGCTTCCCTTGAGGATTACGGACTGATTACTGTTGTTGCGACGCTGCGGCCGCTTATCACATTTAAGGGTTAGGGGGCTGCGCATGAGAATACAGATAAGTTCCGGCCAGGGGCCGGCAGAATGTGAACTGGCGGCAGGCCTGTTCTATGAGGAATTAAAGAAGGAGGCTCCCGATATCCGGCTGATTTCCTTCACACAGGGAAAGAAACGGGAGGGATTTTCCTCGATTGTGTTTGAGACAGAACACGATTTTACCGGCCTGGAGGGCAGTGTACTGTGGATTTGCAGGAGCCCGTACCGTCCGGAGCATAAACGGAAGAACTGGTATGTGGATGTGAGTATTTTAGAGGCGGTGCCGCGGGTGACAGAGGAGAAACTGGTCCGTTTTGAGACCTTTCGAAGCGGCGGAAAAGGCGGCCAGAATGTGAATAAGGTGGAGACTGGTGTCCGTGCCATCCACATTCCCACAGGAACCGCAGTGGTATCCACGGAGGCCCGGAGCCAGCATATGAATAAACAGATTGCATTGAACCGCCTGTGCGAAATTCTGGCGGAAATGAACATGGAAAGCGGACGAAGAGAAAAGAATCTGGCCTGGATGGAACATGCCAGACTGGAGCGTGGAAATCCGGTTCGGGTATACGAGGGAAGATCGTTCCGGCTTAAGACGGAGAAAAATGGGGGATAAGACAGATGGAACAGGAGACAAGATGCGGCTGGTGCCTGATCAATGAACCGATGATCCAGTATCATGACAGCGAATGGGGCGTACCGTCTCATGACGACGGAAAGCACTTTGAGTTTATGCTTATGGAGGTCATGCAGTGTGGGCTTAACTGGAACATGATGATACAGAAGAGGGAAATATTCAGAAAATGCTTCTGTGACTATGACTTTAAGCGGATTGCAGAGTTTGGCGAGGAGGAGATCGCTGAAATCCTTCTCGTCCCCGGCATGATCCGTTCCAGAAGAAAAATCATGGCAGTCATACACAATGCCAGACAATTTATGAAGGTGGAGGAGGAGTTTGGCAGCTTCGACCGGTATCTTTGGGGCTTTACGGATTATAAGACGTACGTTTACCGCAGGCACCAGGAGGGCGAGGCGGAAGCGAGGAACGAATTATCGGATCAGGTGAGCGCAGATTTGAAAAAGCGGGGCTTTAAGTATATGGGGTCCATCACGGTATTTTCTCATCTGCAGGCCTGCGGCATTATCAATGACCACCATCCGGATTGTTTTAGGTATGAAGCGCTGCTGAAAGAGACGGAATGGGAGTATCAGTAAGAGAGAGGGCAGGAGGGCATTTGAGATGCAGACCGATAGAATGAATAGAAAATGAAAATGGAAAGCGAGGTGCCGGATGGCAAAAAAGGAAACTGTAACGCAGGAAGATTTATTTGAAGTGCTTGATATGATAGAACAGCTGGGAATCCGTTACTGGCTGGATGGCGGCTGGGGTGTGGATGCGCTTGTTGGAAGGCAGACGAGAGAACACAGGGATGTGGACATCGATTTCGATGCCGCATATACCGAGAAATTACAGCAGAAGCTGGAAGAGAAAGGGTATGAAGTAGTAACAGACTGGAGCCCTGTCCGTATAGAGCTGTACCATCCCCAATTGAGCTATATCGATATACACCCGTTCGTCTTAAAGGAAGACGGAACCGCAAAACAGGCCGGCTTAGAAGGCGGATGGTATGAGTTTGAGGCCGATTATTTTGGAAGCGCCGTTTTAGACGGAAGAGAGATACCGTGCATCTCAGTGAAGGGGCAAAAGATTTTTCATACCGGCTATGAGCCGAGGGAAGTGGATAAACATGATATGAATAATATTGAAGAACTGATGAGCGGCGTCGTGTAAAGCGGGCTTGATGCAGGAATTTAAAGGATAAAAAACAGCAGGGAGCGACGATATCGATCGTCGTTCGCCTGCTGTTTCGTTATGATACAGATGTACGGCACAACGTACAAAATGCAACCTCCCAAGGTCTCGCCGCAGGCGGGCGGAAATTCACCTCTGTTTATTCCTGCGGCGTGATATTTGACTCTGTTCGTATTCCAGAAATTCCCTAGTCCGGCTCCAGTAACGGATGCCCCAGTTTTCAAAATTCCATTCTTCCATATAATCGTTGCACTCATAATCAATATAATACAGTGCGTCGTTCTGAACCACAAAATTGGCAGGAAAGTAATCGATATTCGTGTTTGCCGGGTAGAGCCTGCCGCACATATCCTCGATCTGGCGGAAATAAGCCAGCTTCACCGGATCGCAAAGAACCAGATCGTCGTATAACCCGGTATTCCTTCTGATTGACTGTCAATGTCTAAGGCATGCGACCGTCTTCCAGCTTCTCGATGAAGTGGACCGGATACTTGTTCCAGTATTTTTTGTAGACGCGGTCCTGGTCTCCGTCAAAATTAAGCTGGTACATCCGAAATATCACCAGAATATCTTTGGGCTGCCACTGCTCCTCATAAGAGTACTGATAGATCATGCCGATCTTCTCCATGACCTGGCCGCTTCCCGGATTCTCACGGTCATGAGTGGCGGTAATGTAGGGTAAATCTGTGGTTGTTAGTTTCCGGATCAGCGCCCGGCTGGCTTCGGTCATGATTCCCATCTTCCAGAACTCTTTTTTCAGACCGTATCCCAGGTCGTGGCTGTCGTCATCGCTGACGTTGATATATCCGATGGGGATATCATCTGTTTTGAGGCAGACCGCGTAGTGGTAACCGCTGGGCTGCTCGTAAGTACTTAAATAGTGTTCTTTGAGATACTGCCCGGCCTCCTCCAGCGATGTCAGCGGGAACATGGGCAGAAACTGATTGACTTCGGGATCGCTGAGTATGGTGAACAGCGCTTCGGCGTCACGCTCTGTAAATCGGCGCAGCCGCAGGCGTTCGGTTTCAATGACAGGAGTATTATCCATGTGTGTCTCCTTTTTCTGATGATTTTTTATTCGTGTAAGGGTGAATTTTTCTTTACCCCGTCTTAACGCACTCTAATGCCCCCAGAGATTCTGCGCCACCTGTACGGCGGATTTATCTGCGATTTCCGCGATCATTTCTTTGGATTCTTTCATGCCGTTGTTGATCCAGCAGCGCAGAACTCCGGTCAGGCCGAAGGTGATGAACTCGATGAAATAGGAGAGCGTCACATCGTCGATTCCGGGATACTGTTTCTTGAAAACAGCGGTTCCGTTGTCAGAAATGAGCTGGTGGAAGCGGTTGACGAAATCACTGGATGCACTGTTTTCAAACAGAATTCTGGCAATTTTTACGTTTTCTTCAATATATTGTATAACAGGCAGCAGGATGGGCATCAGCGATCCGTTCTTTGGACTGCACAGGAAATTATCAATCATATCCTGAAAATCAGCCAGTACGTCGGATTCCATCTTCTGCAGCAGATCGTAAGTATCGGTGTAATGATTGTAGAAGGTTCCCCTGTTTAGATCCGCCCGTTCCGTGATGTCCTTGACGGAAATATTTTTAAAATCTCTCTCGGTCATCAGCTCAATCAGGCTGTCTTTTAACATTTTCTGGGTCCTGCGGATTCTCCGGTCCTCTTTCTGTGATTCCATATTCTTCTCCTCACAATCCTGTTTAAAAACAAAATTTATCAGTTTCGATTGATATTAAACACAAATGCAAATAAGTGATGTTTAACGTACAAAGCAGCGAATCGTTGCTTATTGAAATATACCGACAAGTGAATTATAATACACATATGTTCAAAAGTCAATGATTGTACAATAATCAAAAGGTGGGCAATAATGAAAAGAAACAGCGATATTTTCAATCAGGTGATTCGGTTTATTGTGTATCACGGGAAGATCATTGAGAAGGTTTTCCTGGTAACCACGATTCTCTGTGCCATTTGTTTCCCGTTTGTAGGGGTGAATTATGATCTGAGCAAATATCTGCCGGATTTTGCACCGACCAAACAGGCGCTGGATGTGATGGAAGCGGAGTTTGGCTATCCCGGCATGGCGCGGATCATGGTTAAGGACGTATCTTTACAGGAGGCGAAACGCATCCGGGAAGAAATATCCGCGGTCGATGGGGTGGATCTGGTACTGGGCTCCGACGTCTCGACCGACGTCTATATGGGAGCGCCGTTCCTTAATGAAAGCATGACGGAGTTCATCGGCGTCGATCTGCTGGCAATCGATGATTACTATAAAGATGGGAATGCCCTGATGGACATCGTCTTTGAAGATAAAGACGGAGAACCGCGTACCAATGCGGCCATCGAAGAGATCTACCGGATCGTTGGAAAGGACCGGGGCTGTTTTGCAGGAAGCGCAGTGTCCAGCAAGGAGCGTGAGGCCTCGATCACTAGGGAGATCACCATGGCGATTGCCATGTCAATCGTTATCATATGGCTGATCCTGACACTGACGACCACGTCGTGGATGGAGCCGTTCCTCTTTATCTTCGTAATGATCGTGGCGATCGTTTTGAATATGGGATCGAACATCGTCTTCGGAACGATATCCTTCTTTACCTTCTCCACGGCGGCTATTCTGCAGCTGGCGGTGTCGATGGACTACTCCATTTTCCTGCTGCATACCTTTACGGCCCTGAAAAACAGGGGCATGGAGATCCATGAGGCCATGGTGGAGGCGATCAGGGAATCCTGCAGTTCCATTCTCGCCAGCGGAGCGACGACGATCGTGGGATTCATCGTCATTGCATTTATGCGTTTTACCATTGGTAAGGACGTCGGATTCGTCCTGGCAAAGGGCATTATATGCAGCCTTCTTACCGTACTTCTGCTGATGCCGACGCTTATTCTCCGGTTTGACGATAAGATCGTGAAGACGGCGCATAAGCCGCTTATTGCCTCATTTGATGGATTTGCACGGGCCATGTACAAGATCCGGGTTCCGGTGTTCCTGTTAGCGGCCCTGTTAGCGGTTCCCTGTTATTTCGGCCAGAGTATGAATAAGTTCCTGTACGGCGACGACGCCATCGGCGCGGGGCCGGGAACGCGGGTCTATGAGGACACGCAGGAGATTAACAGCCTGTTTAAAAAGTCCAATATGACAATCTGTATCGTGCCGAACGGTTCCAGTGTGACGGAAAAAGAACTGGCGGAGGAACTGGAGAATCTGGATTTCGTCAACTATGTGATTTCCATGTCGGGCACCATGCCGAACGGAATTCCGGAAAGCTTTCTTCCCGAGGATTTAACCAGCCAGCTTCGCAATGAGGATTACGCCAGAATGCTGATCTCCATGGATACGCTGCAGGAGAGTGACTATGCATTCGAGTGCAGTGCCAGACTGGAGGAGGTCGTACATAAGTATTATCCCGATCATTCCTACGTAATTGGAATGACGCCTACAACCATCGATATCAGGGATATTCTGACGGAAGATTATAATAATGTATCTCTGCTGTCTCTGGCCGGTGTGGCGCTGGTAGTATTCATTACCTTCCGGTCGATCCTGGTTCCGATCCTCGTGATCGTACCCATCGAAGTTGCCATCTATTTGAATATGACGCTGCCCTACGTGATGGGGGACAGCATGATCTATATCGGCTACATTATCGTCAGCTGCCTGCAGCTGGGGGCCACCATCGATTACTCGATTCTGATGACAAACAACTATCTGGCATTTCGTAAGGAAAAAGGCCGCCGGGAGGCTGCGGTCGCCGCTGTCAACAAGAGCACGCTGTCCATCATGACATCGGGCGGTATTCTAATGGTGGTTGGCTATCTTTTGTACTTTACTTCGTCCATACAGGCGATCTCCCAGGTAGGGCGTCTGGTAGGGCGCGGGGCATTTTTGAGCGTGACACTGGTACTGTCCCTGCTTCCGGCTCTCCTGTCCGCATTTGATAAGCAGATCAAGCGGCAGCAGGAGAAAGCGGATGCACGGAAAGAGAGAAGGCGGAAACGTCTGGCGGCGGCTAAAAATCTGACGGGGGCGAGGAATGTGGCGTCGAAGAAGAGTGAGGTGCCGGAGAAGAACCTGACACCAGCAGAGCGTCCGGCTCCCGCGGCAAGAAAAGGCAGTCCAGAGGAAAACATAACTCCAGCGCAGACCGGAGAGTCAGATCAGAAGGAAAAGGGAGATGACAGCCATGAGGAAGAGTAAACGGATTTCAGCGTTTGTTTTAGCAGCAGTGCTTGCATGCGGCCCGACTATGGAGGCGGGAGCGGCGGCAGACACCCTGGTCTGCGATGAGACGCTTTATATCACCATGGACCCCTATGGGGAGATAAAAGAGAGCAGTGTCGTAAAGAGCTACACCACGAATGGAAGCAGCCAGATTGTTGATTACGGCACGTACAACAGAATTACCAATATGACAGATCACGCCGAACCGGTGACGGACTCGGAGGGTAAGCTTACTTTCAACCTGGAAAATTCGGAGGATCGCTTCTATTTTGAAGGCGGCACGGATACCACCAGGGAAGAACTCCCCTGGAATATCCAGGTGAGCTACCGCTTAAACGGACTGGAGAAGAAGGCGGAAGAGCTTTACGGCGCGGCCGGCCTGGTGGAAGTGAATGTGGATCTGACACCGAATAAGCAGGTATCGGATTATTACCGCAATAACATGGTTCTCATGGCTGGAACCGTTGTGGATATGGATAAAAACCTGAGTCTGGAAGCGGAAGGCGCTCAGGTCCAATCGATGGGAAATTTAAACGCGGTTATATTTTTCGCGCTTCCGGGAGAAGAGCAGCACTACTCTATCCGCATTGGAACGAATGATTTCTCTTTCAGCGGTGTCGTGTTTACCATTGTTCCGCTGACCGCAGCCCAGCTCGATAAGGTGGGGGATTTGCGCGAGGCGAAGACGACCCTCGAGGACTCCGCGGATGCCATCAGCGACAGCCTGGACACACTATTTGATACATTCGACGGCATGCAGAAGAGTGTGGAAGATACGGCCGACGGCCTGCGCGGACTCGATCACAGCCGCCAGCTTTTCGCAGACTCCAAGGGTAAGGTATACGCCGACGCTGACGAGGCTCTGGCTGGCCTAAATGAATTGTCCCAGCAGTTCGAACCATTTTCCGGGCATATGAAGGAGGCAGAAAAATTCCTCGATACCATGAATTCCCATGTAAATGAGCTGACCGGCCATCTCGACGATCTGTCGCCGGATCTGGAGGACATGAAGGCCACCATGCGGGATTTAAGAGATGATTTACGGGGAATCAGTTCCATGTTAAACAGTCCCCAGGTGGATTTGGGAGCACAGGCATTTCTGCAGCTGATGGAAAAGACAAAGGCAGATTTAGAGACCTTCAAACAGTCGCAGGCAAAGCTGGATGGCGGCGTGAGTGCGCTGGCGCCTGCACTTGCCGGACTGGTCGCATCGACCGGCGGGCTGAGCGGTAAAAAAGCGGAATATTTCAGTGAGGACAGCCTGGAAGATTTAATCGGCGAGATGGAGAGCGCAGGCGTGAATCTGGGAGATGAGGATGAGGTCGCTTCCTATTTAAGAAATGAGGTTGGCATGGCCACCGATGAGATCGATGCGCTCATGAGATATGCTTCTCAGGCACTATATGAGACAGCTACTGCATCCCAGCCAAACACGGGTAATATCGCCGCTGCGGTTGGCGCGATCGTCGAAGGCTTCCATGGCACTGCGGGAAACACCGGACTGATTACGGATATACAGACCATGATCGGACAGACAGAGGTCCTTTTGCAGGCAGCCGCCTCCCAGAAGGGAAATGCGGTGGGATTGCTGCAGAATACGGCGGATATGTCCCATCTGGCAGCCAGTATGTGCAACACGCTGGACGATATCATTTCCGATGCAGACAGCCTGACCAAGACGGTCAACTACTATCATGAGGATACGCTGGATACTCTGAGGGATCTGGGGAAAATGACAGACACCGCCGCCAGGAGCTTAAAATCCCTGACCGTGTTTTGCACCTCCTTTGAAAACCAGATGAAAACGGTGGGCGATTCCTTAAACGCCAGCACCCAGAAGACACTAAACGGTCTGGCAGGAACCCTGGATGGAATGGGAGACGGACTGGACCAGACAGACGTGCTTAAAAATGCAAAGGATACCATCAAAACGCTGATCGACGATAAGTGGGATGAGTATACGACAAAGGATACCACCATTTTGAATATCGATATGGACGCAAAGCCGGTATCCCTGACATCGGAGAAGAACCCGTCTCCGCGCACCGTGCAGATCATTCTGCGCACCGGTGAAATCAAGGAAAAGGATAAGAGCACCACTGCAGAGGTGGATGAGAGCTACCACCCGGAGGGAAATGTGTTCCACCGCATCGCCAGTATCTTTACGCGGATCTGGAATATGATTACGTCGCTGTTTCATAAATAAAGAATTGTGAGAAAAGGTTCCGGAGCTGTTAAAAGCGGCCGGGGCCTTTTCTTTATGGGATATCTAAACATCGGGCGCGATATGACATTGCATTTGACAGAGATGTAAGAAGGCATTAAAATTGATAGAATATAAAGCATACTCATATATTAACAGGAATCAATGTGAGCTGTTTCGGGAAAATACGTGATAGTTTGGAGGATCAGAGCACGTATGAAGCGGCAATCCTGTGTGGCTGCCCGATCGGCGGCCTCGAAGTGTATTTTTAAGGAAAACATGGAATACTACCAGTAAAAACAGGGAAAAAGGACGGGAGAATCATATGTGCGGACGATATTATGTGGATGACGAGACGGCGCGGGAGATCGAAAAATTAGTGGAAACAGTCAATGACAAGCTTCGTCTGGAGCGGCTGAGAAAGGATATTCATCCCACAGATGAGGCGCCGGTTCTGGTGGCGGGGGACCGGGAAATGAAGCTGGAATGGCAGCACTGGGGCTTTCCTAATTTTCAGGGGAAGGGCGTGATCTTTAACGCCAGGTCTGAAACGGTGCTGGAAAAGAAGATGTTTCGCGAGAGCATTCTGCATCGGAGAATCATCATTCCCTGTACCTGGTTTTATGAGTGGAACCGGAAAAAAGAGAAAGTGACATTTTACCGGGAGGACGCTCCGGTGATCTTCCTGGCCGGTTTTTACAATGTGTTTGGAGACGAAAAGAGATTTACGGTTTTAACGACGGAAGCCAACCAGTCGATGGTCAGCACCCATGACCGGATGCCGCTCATCGTCGAGCCGGATCAGATGAAAGACTGGGTACTGGATGACACAAAGTTCAGTGGAATGCTGAAACAGACCCCGGTGCTGCTGGAGACGAAACAGGAATACGATCAGCAGGAACTGAAATTTCTATAGCAATTTACGGCAGAAAGAAGCATATCCTTTACAAAGAGTCTGAAGCGGAGGGGGATGCTGGTGAAACAGACGGGCAAATATCTGCTCTTGTTTGTAACAGGGGGCCTTCTATATAATATCATAGAGATTTTACTGCGTGGCTGGAGTCACTGGACCATGTTCATACTGGGCGGCGTCTGTTTTATCTGCCTTGGTTTGATCAATGAACTGCTTCCGTGGACGCTGCCCCTGTGGAAGCAGATGTTTCTGGGGGCGGCGATCATTACATATTTTGAATTGATTACGGGGTGTATCGTCAATATCTGGCTGGGGTGGAATATCTGGGATTACAGCGGACTGCCCGGTAACATCCTTGGGCAGATCTGCCCGCAGTTTTCCTTCTTATGGCTCTGGATCAGCCTTGCCGGGATTGTTCTGGATGACTGGCTGAGATACTGGCTTTTCGGAGAGGAGCGGCCCCGTTACAGACTTGTATGAGACGACCGCTAACGTGAGCCGGGGCACGACTGTCCACGAACTGTCATATGATATCTTAGAAACGCTTATGTTTACGCATGGAAGGGGCGGCTTTCAGCAGTGGAAGACGTCAGCCTCCCTTCGGCCGGAAACATGAGGATAGGAGATAATCAGATGAAAGATATCACATTGTGCCATCCCCGTCTGCAGGTATTGGCCGCCAATATGGTGGAAGAATGCAGAAAACAGGGACTGGCAGTTAAAATAGGCGAGACGCTGCGCACCAGAGCGGAGCAGGATGCCCTTTACGCACAGGGCCGTACAAAACCGGGCAGTATAGTGACCAATGCGCCGGGAAGCTCTTACAGTTCGTTTCATCAGTGGGGAACCGCCTTTGACATCTATCGAAATGACGGGCAGGGAGCCTATAACGAGTCCGGCGGCTTTTTCGAAAAAGCCGGCGCGGTAGGTGTGTCGCTGGGCCTCATATGGGGCGGCAACTGGAAATCGATCGTGGACAAGCCGCATTTTCAGCTGGCCGATTGGGGCAGCTCCACGGAGGGGATCAAACGGCTGTACAAAGACCCTGCTGAATTTATGAAAACCTGGGTTACGGGAAAGGCAAAGACAGGCTGGATTGAAGATGTGTACGGCCGCTGGTACCGCCATGACGATGGAAGCTATACGAAAAATGACTGGGAAAAGATCGACGGTAAATGGTACTGGTTCAATGAATCGGGATATGCCTACCGCAGTCAGTGGGTGCTGAGTAAAGAGAAATGGTATTATTTAGGCGAGGACAATGCCATGGTTACAGGCCTTCAGGTGGTCGATAACAGCGCATACTATTTTGATGGGACCGGGGCAATGGCTACCGGGAAGATTACGCTGGAGACAGACGAAAAGGGAGCACTGCGCGGCTGAGAAGCCGGCGGAAAGGCGGCAGGAGATTTTGAAACTGCCGCCTTTAAAAGGTAAAAGATCAGGGGACAGGAGAGTGATTGCACTCAGGATTTCTCAGATAAAATAAACGTCTGTATATATTTATCCATATTAAAGAAAGCCTGCTTTTTCAACTGCTTCTGAAGAAAAATCAGCAGGATACAAACCGCTAGACCCCATAGCCCGCCAAAAAAGCCAGGAAGCGTAAAACTGAAGATGCCGATACATGAAATACCGGCCAGAATTATAAGGATAAGCGCGTGAATGAACGTTAAAAACCTGTCCCTTATATAGGTTAATTCAAGCAGAGAGTCGGAGCAGTCTACGCGAAATGTGCAGTGAAACCGATAGATTCCGTTTTCTATAGTTTTTACCGTTCTGATTCCGGAAATTGAATTTTTATTGTGGTAACGGCAGATTACGTACCAGGAGTCCATGTGTGCTGTCTGCGGAGAAGAGAAGCGTTTCAATAATTCCCATTCTTTCATGTGACAATGGTAGGTTAGTTGTGATTTCATAAGATCTCCTTATTGGAAATTACATGCCTTCGCGAAACAAAGGCAACATTATCTTTTCCATTCCATTGGCGTAAACCTAAGGCTATTAACCGTCTGCTCCGTATCGGTACCATGGAAAACTTATAAGCTCCAAACATACGGAGACCCACCTTTCACTTTTATTCCAGCATATTACCGGATAAGACAGGTATCGAACTGATTAAAACGATTTTAACATACAATGAACGAAATGGATACAAAAAGTGAGGGCGGTGAGTAGAGAAGCCTGTCATATTGAAGGTGTGTTCCCCTTATTTTGTAAGAGATTTCATAAAATTTATACTTTCTCCTGCGATCACATCCGGCATTTCGTCGTGAACGTAGTGGCCGCAGTCTAAAAACATATAGTGGGCATTCTCAAAGGATGAAAGATAATCTGTTACAGTATCCCGCCAGCCGGGAGCTACCTGGGAACCATCGGAAATGAAATAGTAAACAGGGATTTTTACGGGTTTACCCAGACTGTCAACGTTTACGGCATTATCATAACAGGATCTGGCCTCGTCAGCCATGCTGCCGGTCATAAAGCTGCGCATAACAACCGCTCTGTACATTGCCTTTTCTTCATCAGATAAGACATCCATAGTCATGGCCGGGTCCGTATTGTAGATTTCAGGCTGAAGCCGCACCAGACCGGACCGGTAAAAGAACGAAAGAAGTTTCATATGATCGGCGGTGTCCTCCAGCAATTGCTTTCCCCAGGAAAGATAAAGGGTGGGCACTGCGGCATCAAGGCCGATGATGGCTTTTACCTCATCGGGATATTTCTGTCCCCAATAGAGCGCTTCGATGCCGGACAAAGAGTGAGGAAACAGAATATAGGGACCATTTTCCCCGGACAGCGTCAGGGCCGAGCGTGTCTCCTCCAGCACGGTATCGATATCCCTGGGAATGTCAGCGGCCTCGCTGAACCCATAACCGGCTCTTTCCACGACTACGATGTGGTACTGATCGCTTAATCTGCTGTAGAGCGCCTTAAAATCCAGAGCAGGGGCAGCAGTTCCCGAGCCGGACAGAAATACAAGTGTTTCATTGCCATTGCCATCGCCTTCGCCATACACATGCATCTGGTGGCCATTTACTTCCACCATTTTTCCGACAGGCGGATATTTTCTGCTTTCGGCCCATAGACTGATTTTATGAAAGCCATATAAGGCCCCGCAGAGGATTACAGGTACTGCCAGCAGAAATAGTATAATTCTTAGGATTCGTCGTCTTAAACGCATTTGTTATTACCTCCTCAACCATTTTAGTCTATCACATAAGGCCCGGTTGCTGTAACTGCCTGACGGTCAACTTTCGGTTGCATTGACTAATATATTTCCATTGCAGCGTGAAATTTGGGCAATCTGCATGGTTTGCGGACTCTGGAAGCAGAGACGGCAATTTGTGATTGGCTGATTCTCATGTATGGGCTATAATAGATTCCAGAAGAGTTTAATCAATCACAGAATAAGGAGGCTCAAATGAAAAAGAAGTTTGAGAGCTGCGGACATTCTTTTGACGCAGAATTTTTTCCGGCCGAAAGCTCTTGTATGATCCGTTTCTATGACAGCAAAAATGAAGACTTTGGCGGTTCTCTCCATGATTTGGTGATTGCAGAACCGAGTTACGGTTTATTGCTTGTACAGTATATCGGCGATGATGCTGTTATGAGCGGAGTGTTAAATGAAAAGTATTTTTCGAAAAATATGACGGAGGATATCCTCTGTTTTCTGGAGGACAGTCTGCCGCAATGCAGAAATGTCTACTTCCCGTATCATATCGATTTTGCTGCGGTTACCGGATATGATGAGTACAATGGGGAGTATTCTGCCTGAGCGATCGGGCGCGATTTGCGGTTTCCAGCATATGGTTCCCCATGTGCCGGACGAAGTCCGTTCAGAGAATCGTAAAGAATCAGAAATAGTAATTCCTTAAAAAGTATGATAGGATAGTGGTATCTGGAAGAAAGTGACAGCGATCAGAGGAGGAATGGAGTATGTGGACAAGAGCAGAGTTAAAGGACAGGGCAAAGCAGGATATGAAGCCGTTTTACTGGTACGGTGTTCTGGTTTGTTTCATTGCGGGAATACTGGGAGCGGGAAGCTCCGGCGGAGGCGGCAGTATCAGCGCAGGCAGCCGGTCGAGCCGGAATTCCTACTCGGGCAGCGGCGTATGGGATGAGCACAGCATGACAATTTTTCTGATAGTTTTAGGGGTTATTCTCGTGGTAATGGCTATTGCCATTGTGATCGGCATATTTGTGAGCAACCTCGTAGCGGTCGGTAAGCTGCGCTACTTTATGGACAGCGCCATTATGCAGCAGTCGGCCGGAGTCGGACGTATTTTCTTCGCGTTTGGCGGAGGCCACTATCTGAATGTTGTGAAGACCATGTTTTTGAGGGGACTTTTTGAAAGTCTGTGGACGCTTTTGCTTGTAATCCCCGGTATCTATAAGCACTATGAATATTACATGATACCCTATCTGCTGGCGGATAATCCGGAGATGGAATGGCACGAGGCGTTCCGGCTCAGCAAAGAGATGATGGCTGGCAATAAGTTTGATACATTCGTGCTGGAATTGTCCTTTATCGGCTGGTATTTGCTGGGAATGCTGGTTTGCTGTATTGGCGGTATCTTTGTGAATCCGTACTATGAGATGACATTTGTGGAACTTTACTGGGTTCTGCGGGATCAGGTGATGGGGCCGCAGCCATCGGAGCCGACGGATCAGAATGTATATGCCGACGCGTATTACCGGGAAATATAATATAACAGTGGTTGAGAAATCGGACAGATCCATACTGTCTATCATGAGGCGGGAAGGTAGAAAATACCTTTCCCGCCTTTTTTGTATACTCCGAATGACAGTATACAGTTTTTTTAGGCCATCATAGGCTGGACAGGCGAGTTTTGGCGGTTCGGGATATGCAGCAAATAAAAAGCACCCGGCTAATTCGGATGCTTAAAATTGAATTCAATTTGATTGTAATCCTCTGTTTCAGCCACAAAAGGTTTGCCGACCGACAGCTTTTCGTTGATTTCCCTCTGCGTTACGTAATATTCATTTCTAGCCTTCATTAAGATCGAGGCGCGGGAATCCTGAGATGAGTTTTGGAACCAGTAGAGCAGCAGCGACTCTTCTTCAGATAACAGCTTTTCAACTACGGTTCCTGCTTCTTCGGGTCTCAATGCAGTAATGAGAGGTTGGTTCAGTTCTGGTAAATCAAATAGATTGTAGATCGTCGTTCCCAGTGCCTTCGCGATGGTCTCCATGTAAGCGGTTTTTACATTGATGACAGTTCCGTTGATAATACGATTAAGAGTGGTAGCTGGGATACCTGTTAAAGCGGATAACTGTGTTTTATTAATATCCTTTAGCTTCATATACATTAATATTTTATTGTTTACCATTTGTGCAACCCTCCATAATGGATTATAGCAGAAATGGAAAAAAATGTAAATAAATGTCGAATGAATGGATGGGGAGAATTTCCCCAGGCTGTATATTTTTCTTCCTATTAAATGTAATCCCGGCTCGGGATGGATTCTTTTGACGGTAAAAACGTTTCATTACATTTCCGGAGCCTATCCATTACATAATGGATTCGGAAAAATGATTTCTATGATATGATTACTAAAATTAAATTCAGAGGAAAGATGGAAGAGGTATGGCAAATAAAAAAACGTAAAGACAAAGATTGAACATGATTCAAAAACGTCGGAGGATTCGACAGGAGACCCTGGAAATGCAGGGCAAATATTTCAGTTAATTCAGGAGGAATACAGATGAGAATGAAGAAAAGAATAACAATACTGGCTGCCGTTACGGCGATCTGCCTGCTTGGCAGCGGATGCAGCGCCATAGGCGGAAAAAAACAGATTTCGGATGTGGATGTGGTAACTACGGTGCTGAATGCATATCAGCAGGGAGATTATGAGAGCATGAAGCCGTATCTTGATGAGGATAGTAAATTTCATCCGATGCTTGCCGCGGTAACGGCAGAAAATGCGACCGCAATGGACAAAGTGTATCAGGAAGCGTATGCATTGACAAAGAATTTTACTTATACGGCCGAAGCCGTGGAAGGGGAAGAAAAATGGGGCCATGTGAAGGTACATATTCAGACGAATAACATTGTTTCCGGCATTTCCGACAGCATGGCCGAAGCAATCGCAGAGCAGGTTAAAAATGGCGGCGACAGCTTCTATGATGTCCCCACATGGCTGATGGCCGGCTTAAAAAGCGGGGAAGCAGTCGACGAAGAGTTTGTTGTAACCGTTACTCTTATTAATAAGAAAAAAACGATCAGTACCCAAACTGGGGAATTATTCAGCGTTGTCAGCGGCGGTTTTTCCGAATACATGAATCTGTCCATGACCAGATGCACCGACGAGGGAGAGCAGTACGACATTGTTTCCAGTGGTGATGAGATCAAGGCGATGCTGGAAGAAAGCGTGGTAGACGCCGAACCGGAGGAACTCACGGAAGAGTATTTAACGGCCTTTGCGGATACCTTTGAAACACTTCCCGGTGTATTTGTAAAGGCAGAAGTCAAGGATGAAGAACACCTGCTGATCCGTCTTGGCTTTAATATGGATACGGCCAGCAGCAAGGACCTGGCTGATATGGGAATTATCAGTGACCGCCTTACGACCGGTGGCGGTCATTTGAGCCTGGATTCCACAATCCGTGGATTTGAAGAGACCGGGATGACTTGTGTGACAGAAGATTATAGTCAGATAAAGAGTGATAGTGAGTAACGATTACGGGTTTAACCAATAGAACAGACTATGAAGATAACAGACTATGAAGAAGGAAGTGCAGAATCGCTTTTGGCTGGCGATGCTGCATTTCCTTTATTTTATGATATTGATATCTGAAACTGAGGATATACCGTAATAAAGGGTAACATTAATAAACCTGTGACCTACAACGAGTTTCACAAGCAAGAAATGCAATAGGGATTACCTGCTCTTTTCCGGAGAGTAGAGTTGGCTCTTGTCCAGCAGACCATAGAGCAGACGTATAAATTTACGGGAAGTCAACGCGAGTGCTCGCTTAAGCTGATGGTTTCTTGTTTCAGCATATTTCTTTTGATAGAAGCGTTCATACTCAGGACAATGCCTCAATACTTTGCAAGGGCATCGGTATTTTGTAAAGCCTTGACAGAACCGATCTCAGCAAGGCAAGTGAGCGCCGGATCGTTATTTATTACGGAAAAAGGAAAATGAATTAAATAATTATCTCAGGCATTGTGGTTTATAGGATTGGACCCTGTTCCCTATTTCATGAAAAGTAACAAGTAAAATAAATTAAAATCAATTATATACTAATAATGCTTGACTTATTTTGATTTAGTGTTTATAATTGATAATAGTATTAGTTATCGTTATTTAAAAGACGCGTAATTACAAATGACAAGGAGGTTTTATATGAGAAGTATCACGAAGTTAGATTTACAGTATGCACACAGATTTTATGGTTTTAAGGGTGAAGCTCAGTATCTGCATGGACACACTGGCATATTGACGCTGGAGGTTGAGGACACCATTAATACAGGTGTCAACATGGTATTCCCCTGTAATGAGATTCAGAAAACAGCATGGGACGTTTTGAAAAACTTTGACCATGCAACGATTTTACGTGAAGATGACCCATTGCTTCCGGCTCTTCTAGGGGTATATGAGGCCCAGGGCATTAAAGACGGAGCTCCTACCAATATCATGAAAGGCCCTGCTTTCAAGACAGAACTTGCAACCGCGTATCCGGAGTGCCGTCTAGTTGTGACAAAAGAGACCATGACAGTTGAGGGCATGATTAAAATTGTTTATGATCTGTTGAAGGACAAATTAAACATTGTGAAAATAACCTTTACAAGCGGAGTGAATGCGGCATCTGAGGAATTTAAACCCCAAATGACCAAGGATCGTTGTCCATTATGTGGTATTGCATTAGATGAAAATGGAGTTTGTCCGAAATGTGGTTACAGGAAATAGAACGGGAACGTGTAACAGAAATAATTTAACAAGTATTCGGAAATAGAAATCGCCGTGGAAAAATTTAATAACTGACTCAAGATGGATATCGAAAAAAATAGGGAATAGAAGAGTACTAAACTCAGCTATTCCCTATTTTTATTTAATAATAGCCTGTATAATATAATTTAAAATCAAGGGGGAGAAGCGATGGAAGAACAACTACTGCAACAAATAAAATATTATCTCCCAGGGAAAATGACTAAAGAAGAGTATGCTGAACTAAGTGAAGGATATATCACTCATTACGGTGACAAGCTGAATAGTAAAAATGCCGCGTTATATAAGAAATTCATTGAATTGATACCAGAATGAAAAAGTACGATATATATAAGCCAAGAGCGGAAAACTATAGAAAGCCTTTCCGCTCCTAACATTATCTTAGAAGATCTGCTTTTACAGAGATTTCTTCACACGCTTGCCAGTTTAGATCTCAAATAACATTTACAGATTTATTTTATATACTCTAGAGTCTTGGTTCTCAACGTCCTTCATGAGTTTATAGAAAGAATAGCCATACTTTTCATATAATCCTATATGATTTGTAGAAATATATATATGCGTTGCCCCTTCACTAGCTGCAACGTTTTTAGCATACTCCAATAGTTTTCCCAGATATCTATGCCCTCTAAATTCGGGAAAAGTATATACAAATCCAATCCACGGAGTTAATGAAGTATCCCTTACATCATCCTGTTCTGCTAAAGTACAAAATGAAATAAGTGTTTTTCCTTCTACAAGCATAAGAACTTTTGTTGAGTTTCCACACAGATCCAGTAATTGATTGTTGTTCAATAATCTATATAAGTATTGTCCAGCTCCCCAATCACTTTTGCCAATTTCTTCTTTCCAAAATATTTTATCATCTACATCAAAATAGTTTATAATTTCCATAATAATTCCTCCCTCAAACGTAAACAAAATTTTTAAACTAAAAAAGCCCCGAAACACTAGCAAACATGCAGGTTTCAGAGCCTTAAAAGAGTAGCGGAAGGGAGATTTGAACTCTCGACACCACGGGTATGAACCGTGTGCTCTAGCCAACTGAGCTATTCCGCCATATGAAATTGTTTGATAAATAAGTAGTTTATTTATCAGTGGGACCTACAGGGCTCGAACCTGTGACCCTCTGCTTGTAAGGCAGATGCTCTCCCAGCTGAGCTAAGATCCCATGCTTGTCTCGGAACTTTTTGTTTCTGTGTTCCCGACTGCTTTGCTAGTATAATATGAATTGTGTAAATTGTCAACACTTTTTTGGAAATATTTTTAAGAAAATTTTATTATTCATTTTATATGATTTATGATATACTTAAGATTAGCAAATGGTGGAGGGATTCCATGTACTATTTTATCATAAACCCAAACGCGCGGTGCGGGCGGGGGAAGAACGTATGGAAAAAACTGGAAAGGATTCTGGAGCGTGAGAACGCCCAGTATCAGGCGTATATAACTGAGAAGCCGGGAGATGCGAAGGTTTTTGCCAGAAAGCTGACAGAAGGGTGCAGGGAACCGCACGTGATCGTTGCAGTCGGCGGGGATGGCACTGTCAACGAGATTCTGGATGGTCTTTCTTTCTGCAGCCCCGTTACCTTAGGTTATATTCCTGCCGGTTCAGGCAATGATTTAGCAAGAAGCTTGAAATTGCCGAGAAAACCGGGACGCTGTCTGAAGAAGATTCTGTCTCCAAAGTACCATAAGCAGCTGGATTACGGAGTGCTTACATATGGAGGAGATGAGATTTCCTGCAGAAGATTTATGGTCAGCGCAGGCATTGGCATGGATGCGGCGGTTTGTCATAACATTCTTTATTCCAGGACAAAGGGAATTTTAAATAAGCTTCATATAGGAAAGCTGACCTATCTTCTGATTGGTGTCAAACAACTCCTGCTTGCAAAGCCCGCTAAGGGTTATTTGCTGTTGGATGGAGTTCAGAAGGTGGAGTTTAATCATGCCTATTTTATTTCCGCACATATTCATCCGTATGAAGGCGGCGGTTTTAAATTTGCGCCGGATGCCACCTATGACGATGGAAAACTTTCCATTTGTGTAATGAATAACAGAAAAAAGAGAAAACTAATACCGGTGCTTTTAAACTCCATGTTTGGAAGGCAGTCCCATAATAAGGGAACCCGGTTTTATACATGCGGGGAGGCTATGGTCCACGTGGATAAGCCGATGGCGGTTCATGTGGATGGAGAGAGCTGTTTCTGTCAGAATGACATACAGCTGCGATGTATCAAAAAGGCGGTCCGCATGATTGTTTAATATTTTAAATTATAATCCGGGCAGCCGGATAACATGGCAGCATAGCTGCTATATCATTCTGGGTTTTGTATTATGGACTCAGAATGTGGATAGATATAATATACAGATTTCAGAAAGGATATAAGATATCATATGAGAATCGGACAGGGATACGATGTACACAAATTGACGGACGGAAGGGATTTGATTCTCGGAGGAGTAAAGGTTCCCTATGAAAAAGGACTTTTAGGCCATTCTGACGCGGACGTGTTAGTTCACGCGGTGATGGACGCCCTGCTCGGCGCGGCGGCGCTGGGGGATATCGGGGAACATTTTCCGGATACGGATCCGGCTTATAAGGGAATATCCAGCGTGGAACTCTTAAAGCGCGTCGGAACGCTTCTGGAAGAGAAGGGGTACGTGATCGAGAACATCGATGCGACAATCATCGCTCAGAGGCCCAAACTTAAGGATTACAGACCGCAGATGGCGGAGAATATCGCTGCCGCCCTTGGAATACCGGCAGACCGTGTCAGCATAAAGGCAACGACCGAGGAAGGTCTGGGCTTTACGGGCAGCGGGGAAGGAATTTCAGCACAGGCAATTACCTTATTGACGACAGTGGGGGATTACTGTTATGATGATAAAATCATGGACAGCGGCTGTCAGGGCTGTAGTGGTGGCTGCTGCGGGAAATAATCAAACAGGAGGGAACTATGAAAATTTTTAATACATTGACGAGGCAGAAGGAAGAATTTGTGCCGCTGGAACCGGGAAAGGTCAAGATGTATGTCTGCGGGCCAACGGTATACAACTTCATTCATATAGGAAATGCGAGGCCGATGATCGTGTTTGATACGGTCAGACGGTATTTTGAATACAAGGGCTACGAGGTGAATTTTGTTTCCAACTTTACCGATGTGGACGATAAGATCATTAAGAAGGCCATTGAAGAGGGCGTGGATGCCGATACCATTTCCAAGCGTTATATCGAAGAATGCAAGAAGGACATGGAAGGGCTGAACGTGAAGCCGGCCACGAAGAATCCGCTCGCTACAGAGGAAATCTGCGGGATGCTGGATATGATCGGCAGTCTGATCGAGAGCGGCCATGCTTACGTGGCGGCCGACGGAACCGTTTATTTCCGTACAAAATCATTTGACGGCTATGGAAAGCTGTCCCATAAGAATATCGAGGATCTGCAGTCCGGCTTCCGTGAGATCAAGGTGACGGGAGAGGAAGGCAAAGAGGATCCGACGGATTTCGTTCTCTGGAAGCCCAAAAAAGAAGGGGAACCTTACTGGGAGTCTCCATGGTGCGAGGGACGTCCTGGCTGGCATATCGAGTGTTCCGTCATGTCCAAGAAGTATTTGGGCGATCAGATCGATATCCATGCAGGCGGAGAGGACCTTGTCTTCCCGCATCATGAGAATGAGATTGCTCAGAGTGAGTCAGCTAACGGCAAAGAGTTTGCAAAATACTGGATGCACAATGCATTTTTAAATATTGATAACAGGAAGATGTCGAAATCCCTGGGCAATTTCTTCACTGTCAGGGAGATCAGCGAGAAGTATGATTTATCGATACTTCGTTTCTTTATGCTGAGCGCTCACTACAGAAGCCCGCTGAATTTCAGCGCGGAGCTGATGGAGTCTTCCAAGAATGGTTTAGAGCGAATTCTGACTGCGGTCCAAAAGCTTAAGGATCTGGAGAGCAGCGCGGCAGGCGATTCGTTTAAAGAAGGCGAGAGCCGGGAAGCTGTTGACGAGCTGGTTGCAAAGTATGAGGCAGCCATGGATGACGATTTTAACACCGCAGATGGTATTTCTGCTGTCTTTGAACTCGTCAAGCTGAGCAATTCCACAGCAGGGCCAGACAGTTCCAGGGCTTACGTAGTATATTTGAAAGAGACCATCGAAAAGCTGTGCGACGTGCTGGGCATCGTCACCGAGAAAAAGGAAGAGATACTGGATTCTGAGATCGAAGAGATGATCGCGGCGAGACAGCAGGCGAGAAAGGATAAGAATTTCGCGCTGGCCGATGAGATTCGCGGAAAGCTTCTTTTAAAGGGAATCGTTCTGGAAGACACCAGAGAAGGTGTAAAATGGAAGAGGGCGTAAGAGAAGAGGTCGGATTCCAGAACTTTTGCAATGAGGCGCTGAGGCTGAAGGAGATGGATCCGAGGACGTATTCTCCGCTGGCGCTGGCCTATATCGGAGATGCCGTCTATGAACTGATTGTCCGCACCATGGTGATCAATCATGGAAGCATTCAGGTGAACAAGATGCATAAGAAGAGTGCGTCGCTGGTCAATGCAGGCACTCAGGCAGAGATGATACGGCTCATTTTGGAAGAGCTTACAGAAGAAGAGACGGCGGTCTACAAACGCGGACGAAACGCCAAGTCGGTGACGACGGCGAAGCATGCGACCGTGGTGGACTACAGAACGGCGACGGGCTTTGAGGCGCTTTGCGGCTACCTCTACCTGACGGGCCGTTTGGAGCGGCTGGTCACACTGATCAGCCACGGATTTGAGAAAATAGGAGAACTGGAATGACTGAAGAATTTACAATAGAAGGAAGAAACGCCGTGCTGGAGGCATACCGCGCGGGAAAGACCATCGATAAGCTTTATGTGCAGGATGGCGTAAAGGACGGTCCTATCCAGTCCATTATCAGAGAGGCGAAGAAGCAGGATACGATCGTGAATTTCGTTTCCAGGGAACGTTTGAATCAGATGTCGGAGGAAGGCCATCACCAGGGAGTGATCGCACATGCTGCGGCTTATGAATATGCTGAAGTAGAGGATATTTTGAAGGCGGCTGAGGAAAAAGGGGAACCACCGTTTATTTTCCTGCTGGATGGGATTGAGGATCCCCATAATCTGGGCGCGATCATCCGTACGGCTAACTTAGCAGGAGCCCATGGAGTGATTATTCCAAAACGGCGCGCTTCCGGCCTTACAGCGGTAGTGGCAAAGACCTCGGCGGGAGCCCTCAACTATACACCAGTGGCGAAGGTGACAAACCTGGCGGCCACGATTGAAGAATTGAAAGAAAAGGGACTTTGGTTCGTCTGTGCGGATATGAACGGCGAACTGATGTACCGGCTGAATTTAAAAGGGCCTGTCGGTCTGGTGATCGGCGGCGAAGGAGACGGCGTGGGAAGACTCGTCAGGGAAAAATGTGACATGGTTGCATCGATCCCCATGAAGGGCAATATCGACTCACTGAACGCTTCCGTGGCCGCGGGTGTGCTCGCTTACGAGATCGTCAGACAGCGTCTGGGCTAGTGCCGCCCGGCACCAGGGCCTGTTTCGATGTGAGATGGAGATGAGGAAAGATGAAGAAGAATAGAATTGTGGTTCTGACCGCCTGCACGGCGCTTATGGTGTCGGTGAGCGGCTGCCAGAGCCAGAAGGCATCTGTGGCTGAATCGCAGACGATTGCCGCAGAGAGTACAGCTGCGATGGCTGAAGAACCGGAGAGCCTGGCTGTCGTGACTGTCGAAGAGGAAGCGGTTCCGCTGTATTCAAAGCCGGCGGGGAGCAACGTGAGAACGCCGCAGGCTTCCGGTACGACGACTTACAGCAATAACTCTGTGACACTGGATGCGTCCAATCTGTCCCAGGGCTATGTGATGGTGCAGTATACGGGAGGCTCTTCCAAGATCAAGGTTCAGGTGATCAAAAGCGGCGGAGAGACGTATACGTATGATTTAAATGCCAGATCTGCCTATGAGGTGTTCCCGATGTCGGAAGGCAACGGCAGCTATACGGTGAGAGTGCTGGAACAGGTACAGGGCAACCAGTATGCGGTGAAGTTCAGCCAGGATCTGTCCGTATCTCTTGCGGACCAGTTTGCACCGTTCTTATATCCAAATCAGTATGTGAATTTCACTGCGGACAGCAGCGTAGTAAAGAAGGGCGCAGAGGTGGCCGCGTCTTCTGCGGATGCGCTGGATGTTGTCTCATCCGTTTACAATTATGTGGTCACCAACATTACATATGATACGGCAAAAGCCAACTCCGTTCAGTCCGGATATCTTCCGAACTGCGATTCTATCCTGTCTCAGAAAAAGGGAATCTGTTTTGATTACGCCGCGGTTATGACGGCGATGCTGCGTTCCCAGAATATTCCGACCAAGCTGGTGGTGGGATATACGGGCAGTCTGTATCACGCATGGATTAATGTTTATATCGAGGGCCAGGGCTGGGTGGACAATATCATCTACTTTGACGGCCAAGACTGGAAACTGATGGACCCGACATTCGCCTCCTCCGGCAAGGGAGATCCGGCGATTGAAGAGTATATCAAGAACAGCTCGAATTATAAAGCAAAATACTCTTATTAAAATTTCATATTATAAAGGAGAAGCGATACATGGCGAAGGAATTGAAAAAACATTATTCCGCCCGGGAGCTTTCGGCTTTCTGTCTTCAGATATCTCTTCTGCTTCGCGCGGCAATCCCTCTTGATGAGGGATTGTCTGTTATGGCGGAGGATGCGGCAGATGAAGAGGAGAAAAAGATTCTGTTACATATGTCTGAGGAAGTGGAGTTGGGAAGCCCGTTTTCTGTCGTTCTGGAGCAGGTGGGAAGTTATCCGTCTTACGTGATCCGGATGGCGAAGCTGGGCGAGGAAACAGGAACCCTGGATCAGATGATGGCGTCTCTTTCAGAGTACTATGAAAAAGAATACATTCTGATGAAAAGCATCAAAAATGCGGTGACGTATCCGGTCATCATGATTTTTATGCTTTTGGTTGTTCTGTTCGTCCTGTTTACGAAGGTAATGCCTATTTTTGAAAGTGTTTATGAGCAGCTGGGAGCGCGTCTCAGCCCTGTATCCATGGCGGCGACGAGACTGGGGGGCATATTCAGCGGAGTGGCTCTTATTGCAGGGGTTCTTCTGGCCGCGGCGGCTTTCGTTATCTGGCTCATGGGAAGAGGCGGCAAAAAGATACAGGCGGCTCAGCGCATGATGGACCGGTTTAAGCGAAAGAGCCGGATCGCGCTGGCGGTGGCGAACCGCAGATTTACTTCTGTACTGGCTCTGACGCTTCACAGCGGTCTGGAGCTGGAAAAGGGCATGGAGCTGGCAGCCGAACTGGTGGAAAATCCTGCGGTAGAGGAAAAGATCAAGGCCTGCGGAGAGGAACTGGAGACAGGAACCGATTATTACAGCGCCATGAAGAACACCGGTCTGTTCGGCGGATTCCATATTCAGATGATCAAGGTGGGCGTCAGAAGCGGCCGACTCGATGAGGTGATGGAGGAGATATCCAGAAGCTGCGAAGAGGAAGCGGATACGGCACTGGACAACATGGTGAACCGGCTTGAACCGACGATGGTAGCCGTTCTCGCAGTGGCTGTCGGTCTGATTCTCCTCTCTGTCATGCTGCCGTTAGTCGGTGTGCTTTCAGCCATTGGATAAGAGGTGAGCCGATGAAAAGATGGAAACAGACAGGGAAGGAAATCTATGGCTACGTCCTGTCCGTACTGGTATTTCTGTGCGTGCTGGCGCTTTTTGTAACAGGAATCATGTCCTTTTCAAAGAAGGCCGATGCGAGAGGTGCGGATACGCTGCGGGATGCCATACGGAGAGCTTCCGTGCAGTGCTACGCCATTGAAGGCAGATATCCGCCCAGTGTGGATTATCTGGAGGAAAATTACGGAATTTTGATTGACCGGGATAAGTATGATGTGTTTTACAGCGGATTCGCGTCCAACTTCATGCCGGATATTACGGTCAATCTTCACGAATAATAGCTGGGAGGTGCGTGGATGGGCCGCAGAAATGATCATAAGGGACAGCTGGTGAATACGTTGTTTACCATGCTTCTGTTCCTCGTATTTGTGCTCTGTGCGCTGTTTGCGGTTTTGATCGGAGGAAAGGTCTACGAGAATATCAATGCCAGGACGGAGTCGACCTACCGCGGCGATGTGGCTCTGAGCTATATTGCCAACAAGGTAAGGCAGGGCGACGAGGATGGAATGGTGGGACTGACCGAGATGGATGGAATCACAGTCCTTCAGTTGAAGCAGGAGATAAACGGTTCTGAATACGTGACTTATATCTACTATAGGGATGGAAAGCTTTGGGAGCTGTTCACCGATACGGAGAGCGGCCTGGGCGTAAATGACGGCTATGAGATTCTGGAGTGCGACGAAGTGGCCATGTCCATGGACGGGGAACTGCTTTCCGTCTCAACCAGTGGCGATGGAGGCGGCCGGATCTGGCTGTCTTTAAGAAGCGGAGGATGAAAGGATGAGCAGGAAACAGCATTCGGGTATATTTATGATGGAGATGATCATGGTGGTCTTCTTCTTCATTCTCTGCTCCAGCGTCTGCATCCTGGTCTTCGTGAAAGGGGACCGGATGAGCCGGGACGCCGCAGATCTGAACCAGTCGGTACTGATTGCCCAGAGCGTGGCCGAGGTATGGAAGCTGGAGGGACCGGAGGGGCTGAAACAGCGTTTCGGCGCCAGTGTCTCTACACAGGACGACGCCTCTGGAGCAGACGGCGATGATGCCTTTAAAACAGATGGTGATGAAGCCGCCGGGAACCGGTACGTGATGGAATTTGATAAAGTTGGAAACCTTGCGGAAGACACTCCGGAGGGCGGCGGAGACGAAAGCGCGAGTGGAAAGATCTACACAGCAGTGCTTTCGGCGGACGAGGCGGAGAGCTCGGCGGAGATAACCGTCAGCCGTGAGAAAAACAGCGTCTACACGCTCTCTGTAAGCCGCCACGAGAGAGAGCAGGGGTGACAGGAGGAAACAGATGGCTAAGCAGGAGAGCGGATTTAAGGCGAATATTGGAAGTTCTTCTCTGATACTGATTTTTATCGTTATGTGTCTCGTCACGTTCGGTATGCTGTCCCTGACCTCCGCAAAGAGTGATTTAAGCCTTGCAAACAGAAACGCGGACGCAGTTACGGAGTATTACAGGGCTGATTCGGAAGGCGAGGCATTCTACCGCATGGTGGCGGGGGAAGTGAAGACGGCCTGTGCCAATGCCTCAGGGCATGAGGAGCGCCTTGCGCTGCTTGAGAAGGCGCTGGGAGAATACTACAGAGACGGCGCGGCGGTGACGGAAGTGGCCATGGAACGCGCGCAGGCACTTCATATTGAGCTGGAACCGGATTTGGACGGGGAAGGCTCGGTGCGTGTGGCGAAATGGAACGTGATTCAGACGGAAGATTACGAAATAGATGACTCCATGCCGGTATGGGGCGGAACGGTTGATACAGAACAGAAATAGTCCGTTTGCGGATTCCGGCGGGAAAGAAAGACAGGGAGATTTGCAGGTATGAAGGTAATTGATTTGTTGAGTTCGGCTGTGGAACAGAATGCGTCGGATATTTTTCTGGTACCCGGCATGCCGTTCTCTTATAAGCTGGGCAGCAGAATTGTCTGCCAGAATGAGGAGAAGCTGTTTCCGGCTCAGATGGAGACGCTGATCACAGAACTTTATGAACTGGCGGGGAACCGCAGTATGGAGAAGGTGAGAGAGCATGGAGACGACGATTTCTCCTTCGCCCTTCCCGGTGTGTCGAGATTCCGCTCCAGTGTGTTCCGGCAGAGGGGATCGTTAGCCGCCGTTATCCGGGTGGTTACGTTCGATCTGCCCGATTATGAGACGCTTCACATACCACAGAATATCATCGATATCGCCCAGCTGACCAAGGGCTTCGTCCTGGTCACGGGACCGGCCGGCAGCGGTAAGAGCACGACGCTGGCGTGTATCATTGACAAGATCAATCATACGAGAAACGCCCACGTCATTACGCTGGAGGACCCGATCGAGTATCTGCACCGTCATAAGAAGAGCGTGGTAACCCAGAGAGAGATCGTGACGGACACGGACAGCTATGTCTCCGGACTCCGGGCAGCCCTTCGTCAGGCGCCGGATGTCATTCTGGTAGGTGAGATGCGTGATTATGAGACGATCCAGATCGCCATGACGGCGGCGGAGACGGGCCATCTCGTCATCTCTACGCTTCATACGGTCGGGGCGGCCAATACTATAGACCGTATCATCGATAATTTCCCGCCGAATCAGCAGCAGCAGATCCGGATGCAGATCTCCATGGTCATGCAGGCGGTTGTGTCCCAGCAGCTGATTCCCACTGTGGATGGCGGCGTTTATCCGGCCTTTGAGATTATGTTTTTCAACAATGCAATCCGGAACATGATCCGCGAGTCCAAGACGCACCAGATCGACAGCGTGATCGCCACAGGACAGTCGGAAGGAATGGTATCCATGGACACCAGCCTTTTAAACCTCTATAAGAAGGGGATGATTACAAAAGAAAGCGCCGTGATCTACAGCAGCAATGGTGAGCTGATGGCGAAAAAAATCGAACGTCAGGGTTAAGGATAAAGCATATTTTTCCCATAACCAGCTATACTATCCGTAAGACAAGACAGGAGAGTGAACTGATTATGAGAACGGATAAGAGAAAAGTGGCGCTCATTGGCACCGGTATGGTGGGTATGAGCTATGCATATTCCATGCTGAATCAGAATATCTGTAATGAACTGGTTCTGATTGACATCAACAGAAAAAGGGCAGAAGGCGAGGCGATGGATTTAAACCATGGACTTGCCTTTTCTGCGTCCAACATGAAGATTTACGCCGGGGAATATAAGGATACGTCAGACGCGGATATCGCCGTCATCTGCGCCGGTGTAGCACAGAAGCCGGGGGAGAGCAGGCTAAACCTGTTAAAACGAAACGCAGCGGTATTTAAATCGATTGTAGACCCGATTACGGAGTCGGGATTCAACGGAATATTCTTGGTGGCGACAAATCCGGTGGATATCATGACCCGGATCACGTACTCGCTTTCCGGCTTCAATCCGCGGAGAGTGCTGGGCAGCGGAACCGCCCTGGATACCGCCAGACTGCGTTACCTTTTGGGAGAATCCCTTTCCGTGGATCCGCGTAATGTCCATGCCTATGTGATGGGAGAGCACGGAGACAGCGAATTTGTTCCGTGGAGTCAGGCGATGATCGCCACGAAGCCCATCCTTTCCCTTTGTGGTGAACAGGGGGAAGGCGGGATGGAGGTCATCTGTGGGGACGAGTTAAAACGGATCGAGGAGGACGTGCGCGGGGCTGCATACCAGATTATTGAGGCGAAGAGCGCCACATACTATGGAATTGGTATGGCGCTGTCCAGGATCACGAGAGCGATTCTGGGAGATGAAAACAGTGTGCTGACCGTATCCGCCATGCTGCGCGGAGAGTATGGGCAGAACGACGTATATGCCGGCGTTCCCTGTATTATCAACAAGAACGGCATTTTCCGCGTGCTTCCGCTGGATTTGAACGAAGAGGAAAAGAAGCGTCTGGGCGAGTCCTGTGACACGCTCCGGGCCAGCTTCGATGAACTGGAAAAATAATAGACAAAGGTAAAACGGAAAAAGAAATAGAAGGACCAGCCGTCCGTTTGAGCGGCTAGTCCTTTTTCTTTTCTTCCGCGGCCTCGGATGCTTTGGTCTCTTCGGCGTTTAAATCTTCCTCATCGCTCACATACTCCAGAATTGCACTGATATCACAGTCCAGATATTCGCAGACTCTTGCCATCAGGGCCAGGTCGACGCGGGAGACCTTGTTGTTGCAGTAATTGTTCAGCTGAGTCCGCTGGACTTCACAGTGATAACAGACTTTGTTTTTGCTTTTGCCTTTTTCGAAGATTAAATCAGCCAGCTTGATATTAATATGCCCCATAAAATGCCTCCTTCCGTATAGTGATATTATATGTAAATATATCTAAGAAGATAAGATGTATTTAAATAGATATATTTTAGTAGATATATTTATACAGATGTATTAAAATACAGGTATAAGAAGATACACAAAAGAAAGGAAGAACCGAATGAAGAGATGTTCCTGCTTTGCAGTCGCGGTTATTCTGATGGTGACACTATACAGAATGATACCACATTATGAGATATTAGCACAGTACAGTTTCAGCTCTCCCGGCAGCAGGGAGACGACGATTCTGGCAGTCAGCCACACCGTCGGGCCAGCACTTTACATATCAGGAGAAAATATCTTAAGACTGCACAGGAAACTGAATTACGATGTTCCTTCCAACCGGGTGATTCTGATGCTTTACGGAAAGAAAAGCGATGTGGAGAAGGGGAAATGCAGCGTAATCATGATTTATGAGGGTGAGGACGGCAGCAGGGAAGAAGATGCCGGTATTGTGTTAATAAAATGATCGCAGATAAAGAAAGGAAGAGTGCCGGAAATGGTCTGTTTCCGGCACTCTGCGTTTGAAATGGAGACGTTATGGAACAATTCTGCATCCGGTGAGCTTTAAGTACTGCCCGTCGCTCACGGTGATATATTTCGAACCTTCAAAATTATCATTTGAGATAATCGAGTCGAGCACGTGGTAACTGTCCTTGGATATCTCGACATAGCCAAATCCGATAACGGAATCCTCATCTACCTCAATTTTATACTCTCCTGCCGGAATATGTACGCCGACCTTAAACATACCGTCACTGCTGGTATCCGGACTGCCTGCTTCTTCGATCGGAACGGCATAGCACCCGGTCATCTTAAAATACTGTCCATCGGAGATGGTGACGATGGAATTGGTGGAAATATTATCGTTGGCAATGATGGAGTCAAGGGTTCCGCTGCTGTCCTTTGCGGTCTCTATGTATCCCATGAAGGAGTCGCAGTACACGACGTATTCCCCTGCGGGAATGTCGCTACCTACTTTGTAGGTGCTGGCTTTATATCTGGTTTTCGCCGGTTCGGAGGTTTCTCCGTTCTCTGCAGGGCCTGTGTTCTTTTCTTCTGTACCGGCTGGTTCACTCATGGATATTTCCGCGGCCGGCGGTACGGGGGTTGAAGTCTGTGAACCGGCATTAGAGAGTCCGAAAATAAAAACGATTACATAGAAAAGAGTAATAATGACTCTGGCCGGTTTATTGAATTTTTTGTATTTCCACATCAGAAAGAGGCCGATTGGAAAACAGCAGAACAGCAGCATCAGCACAATAAACCAGATCTTGGAATAAAATGGTTCTTTTACCGGCACGGAGACGGGGGAATTGTCCACCGGTACTCCGTTAATACTTGTCTGGTGAGCCGGCGTTTCCGGTATTGTTTCCGTCGGTTCCCCGCAGTTTGGACAGAATTTCCCATCAAATTCTGTCCCACATTTTCGACAAAACATTTTCATTTCCTCCCTACATTTTAAATTTTTTGCCGCAGTTTAAGCAGGTGACCTGAACTTTTTTGGCGCCCAGATTACCGGCTACCAAACCCAGCGGACCTACAAGCGCAGCGCCCACAACCGCTTTTCCGATACCGAAGCCCTTCTTATTGCCTGACAGCGAAGTGGATCCGCATCTGGGGCATTTCGCCATGGAATCGTATTGCTGCTGCTGGATTTTTAACTGTTCCTGCTGCGCCTGCAGGGCCATGGCCTGCATCTTTACCTGAGCCTGCTGCAGCTGTAAGTCATTCTGGGTCTTTACCTGTTCCAGAGCGGTTTCGGACAGCGGTGCGCGGCAGTTGGTACAGAAGTTGGCGCCGCTGGAATTGACGGAGCCGCAGCCCGGACAAACAACGGAATCCGCAGGCAGCACCTGCTCCTCCGCTGGTTCGAGACGTTTTCCACAGGCAGAACAGAAGGCGCTGTCGTCGGAGATAGCGGCATTACAATGTGGACAAATCATAAAAAATCCCCCCTTTTGTTTTTTTATTAAAACGCCAGTGGCTGTTTTAATTCTTGTGTACGGAATGTACAGAATATTTATTTATAATAACTATACAACGTTTTTAGTGTGATACGGCTGGAATATACTGGGAAAAGGAGGAGGGCAGTGATGCAGGTACATGATGGCCCATGATCAGCTGCGGTGGCTGCGCTGTGCATAAATCCATCGATTCACACTATTCTTACTTGTCCCATATAATATTGTGTAGTGCAATATTAAAGGAGATAAATGATTATGAGTTGTGAAACTTTTAAATGCAGATGTAGATGCAGATGTTATGAAAAATGTGAGCCTAAGCGTGAATGCGGATGCAGACATGAATGTGAGGCAAAACGGGAATGTGAATGCAGACGGGAATGCGAACCAAAACGCGAGTGCGAATGCAGACGGGAATGCGAACCAAAACGTGAGTGCGAGTGCAAGCCCAGATATGAGTGCAAACCGGAGTGTGAATATGAGCCCAGGCGTGAATATGAATGTGAATGCGAACATGAACACGAGCAGGATCAGGGCAAAAACTGTGAATGGTTCGAAAAAGTATTAAGAGAATTTTACTGGAGCGGCTTCCATGATGGCTGTAAGAAATGTGGACGTAAAGAAAATGAATGTGGCTATGAAGGGTACGAAGAGTATAAAAAATAGGTTTTGAAAAAAGCAGGTTTTATATTCGGGACTGTTTTAAAAGATTTAGTCATTTTCTTGTGATGGATTTAAGAAATGCTTTAAGGGATATTTTAAGAAATGCGTAAAGAAGAGAATAATAGAAACATATGGATAAAAATGATAGAGGCGGTCTGTACAGGCCGCCTTATAATTTTGAAAAAGTATGATCTGTTTGTTTTAAACCTGTACGATCTGTTTCGGATATTATTTCTCTTACAGCGAATAGATAATTCAGCAGTGGATAGCGCGTATGCAAGAGCCGGTATGCATTTCGCGAATGGTATGCTGCAATGCAGAATGAATCTCTCTCGGAAATTTTAGTGAGTAATGGGGAGAACGATGAATGGCGAGAGAGATGGAGCGCATGATATTGTATCGGGTTACTGTGGTATTACAGGCGATGGTCTTTACGGATCTCCCTGCTTTTATTATACCTTATCTTGTATTATATTATTTTATCCATCATTACTTAGCTTGTTTTATTTTATTGTGCGGCCGGTCACATTCTCTTTAAGTGAAAGCTTCGTAATAGTATATCCCTCAAGGCTGGCCAGGCGGCACAGCATTTCTATAAGGTTTAATACCTTTTGTTTTCTCTTCACATCATCATCATCGTTAATCTTATGCATATAAAATCCTCCTTAAAGTACGCCCCACCCTAAGCTAACTATATAATAGGGCGGAGCTGTTGGAGAAAAAAAGGGCAGTCTCAATTCACTGCCTGCCAAAAAACGCTTATTTACTTTACTTAAAAAGGGGAGTGCAGTGCCATTTCCGGCAGATGGAAAGAAAAGATAAATAGAAAAAAACCCTTGAATATTCAAGGGTTTTAACCAGCTGATGACGGGACTCGGACCCGTGACCTCCTCACTACCAATGAGGTGCGCTACCACCTGTGCCACATCAGCGTTTTGTGTTTTGGCTCGTCAAGCGAACCTCATATATAGTAGCATGAGAAATTATATTTGTCAACAGGAAAATTATAAAATTTTTTATCCAAATCGAGAATCTTTGACGGAAGCTTTTTTCCGTGGTATACTGTTCCCACGTGGCGACAGGAGGTATTTCATGAAGAAGAAACGCAGAAAAAGAAAAAGTGCATGGGCCGTTTTTTTTAGGCCCATGAAAGTGATATTCTCAATTTTTTTAATTCTGATGATTCTGGGGCTGGGAGCCGGCGGTATCGTATATCTGAAGTTCGGGGATGAGATTTCGGCCTGTAAGGAACGGGCGGATCAGATTGTGGCACAATCGAAGAGAGAAGATTTTTCGCAGCCATCGGATACCAGGATCTACGATTCATCGGGACAGGTGATCGGAATTATCAACACAGGACATTATGAGTATGTACCGATTACAGAAATCAGCGAGAATCTGCAGAATGCGTATATTGCCCAGGAGGACAAGCGTTTTTATAAGCATCACGGTGTGGATTTTATCGGCCTTGCGAGGGCAGGTGTGGCTCTGGTTAAGAATAAGGGAGAGATTACCCAGGGCGGCAGCACCATTACGCAGCAGGTCATTAAGAATACGTATTTAACGCAGGAAAAATCATTTATAAGAAAGATTACGGAGATATTTGCGGCACCTCAGATGGAGGAAAAGTATTCTAAAGCCGATATCCTGGAGTTTTACTGCAATACTAATTTCTATGCAAACCGCTGTTACGGAGTGGCCAAGGCCAGCCTCTATTATTTTAACAAAGAGGCAAAGGATTTAACCGTCTGGGAAGCGGCCACCCTTGCAGGAATCAGCAACAATCCGTCACGCTATAATCCAGTGGCCCACCCGGAGGCAGCCCTGGAAAAGAGAAATAAAATCATTGACAACATGCAGAAAAACGGTATGCTCACGGAGGCAGAGTGCGAGGAAGCGAAGGCACAGCCGCTTACGGTAGCCAAGGTAACCGAGGAAGGGACGAAGGAGACTTACCAGTCCAGCTATGCGGTCCACTGTGCGGCTCAGGAGCTGATGAAGAACGACGGCTTCGAGTTCGAATACACCTTTGCCGATGAGACCGCTTACAACGATTATAAGGAGCGCTATCAGGAAGCATACCAGGAGAAGAGCGATTTGATCCGCAACGGCGGGTTTGAGATTCATACAAGCCTTGACAGTACGCTTCAGACGCAGCTTCAGGCAGGTATCGATGAGACGCTGGCGAAGTTCACCGACGTCTCGGACAATGGGAAATACGCGCTTCAGGGAGCCGCTGTCTGCATCGACAACCGGACTGGCTACGTGGTGGCGATTTCCGGCGGACGGGGAACCGATGATGAGTACAACAGAGGATTTTTAAGCAGACGTCAGCCCGGCTCGACGATCAAGCCGCTGATTGACTATGCGCCTGCTTTTGAAACCGGGTATTACTACCCGTCGAGAATCGTAAACGACCACTTATTTGACAAGGGGCCGAAGAACAGCGGGAATAAATATTACGGAGAAGTCTCCGTGAGGGAGGCTCTTAACCGGAGCTTAAACACCGTCGCCTGGCAGGTGCTGGCGGATATCGGTGTGGATTACGGAACGAGCTATCTCGATAAGATGCATTTTGTGGGACTCAGCTATCTGGATAACTGGAATACCAGCATGAGTATCGGCGGATTTACCGAAGGCGCCCGTGTCGTGGACATGGCAAGGGGGTACTCCGTTCTGGCCAATGGCGGCATGTACAGCAACAATACGTGTATCACCGGCATTGACAGTCAGTACGAAGGCGACCTCTATCAGGAAAACCAGCCGGAGGAACGTATTTTCACTGAGGATACGGCGTATATGGTCACTGATGTCTTAAAAGGTACTTTAAACCAGCCATACGGTACCGGATACGGTCTGGGACTCTCGATACCGGCAGCAGGGAAGACGGGAACGACCAACAGCAGTAAGGACACCTGGTTCTGCGGCTATACCAAGTACTATACCACCGCTGTCTGGGTCGGTTACGATACACCGAAAGCCATGCCGGGAGTATACGGCAAGACGTATGCCGGTAAGATCTGGTATGATTTTATGAAGCAGTGCAATGAGGGCCTTCCGGCTGAGGACTGGGTCATGCCGTCAACGGTGGCCTACTATAATGTGGACTCCAGAGGCGAGAAAACCAGCCTGGAGACCGGGAAACAGGATTTGTTTTCTTCCGTGGCAGAGCAGAATGCGAGGTCCAACTCCAAGAAGTGGGATGAGGAACAGAAGATGAAGGAAGAAAACGCCAGGGCTGCCGCCGAGCAGGCATCCAGAGACGCTGCGGCACAGGGCCAGGAACAGGCAGCCGCAGGGCTTACGGCTCTGATCGGTGAATTAAATGGCCTGACTTACCGGGATGAGGCGACGCAGGAGATGATCATCCAGGGACAGTCGATGCTGGATCTGCTGGCCGGCACGGAGCAGTATGATGCTTTGAAGCAGCAGTTCGATGAGGCGGCAGACAGGGCAGAAGCGCTTCCGTATGAGGAACAGAGCATACCGCCGTCCCAGGAGATTGGGCCGGGGATCACCCATGAGGCGAGACCTGGCGAGGCCCCCTCCAGCACGGAGGACGTCACCTCCGGCCAGGCCCCTGTAGTGCAGCCGGGTGCGGCACCGGGCGGTTTCGAAGCAGTCGGGCCGGGCGGTCAGTAAGGAAGGAAAACAATCGCTACGTTAAAAAGGAATTGTGAATAACTTTTCTTTTTTAGCGTAGTTTTTGCTTTCTTCAATCACAAACCAGTTTTCTCTGTAAACAGATGGAACAACTGGGGAGCAGAGCGCTGCGGACAGAATATTGTCATGATGACGTACTGGACAGGACAAGGGAACAGTACTATCACATATATAAACCCGGTAACTAGTACTGCATTGCGCAATGCAGTACTAGTGCCGCCGGACCTAAATACATACTGCATAGCGCCCGCTATCTACGCCAGGCGCACGCCCGCGAAGCTAGTCGTAGGGTCCACTACGCCGTCGCTTCGCGGACGCACACCTGACGCAGATATCATGCACTATGCAGTACGCATTTAAGTCCGGTGACACTAGTCTCTCCGCCACAGGAGAAAAAAGCGCTTGCCTGGATAAATGATCCTGTGTTATACTGCTGTCATAAACGGATGACAGCCTTTATAAGAAGCTATCGCCACCGGAATCCGGTTTCTTTCCGTATTCCTTTCTGCCAATTTCATCAGGCATTCTCTGTCCGGTCGGACTTAAGAATTCCCATTTTACAAAAAAACACATGTAAGTAATACTGAAAAAATAAGCAGGGCTATTGTCTGTTTTACGAATAAACATTATAATGGAGATAGGTTCTTATATAGCTGGAAACGGAGGCTATATGAGCAATGAGAACGATGCATACCGCAAAACAGAGATACCAGCCAATTTCCCGGCGGAAGACCTGGTATTAAAGAGTGCCATGCAGTTTTTCAAGGATGAATTACTGTCATACCTGGGAATTACGGAGGAACCGGTAACCATGGGGCCGACAGAGTTTGTCCACCTGGAGGCAAAGCAGTTATATGAAGATTTTAACTTCATCAAGCCTGACCGGAGCTGGATTCATCTGGAGTTTGAGAGCGATGGAATCAGGGAGGAGGATCTGCGGCGCTTCCGCAGCTATGAAGCGGTCACTTCATTTATCCGTCGTGCTGATATCACGACGTATGTGATCTGCTCATCGACGGTAAAGGAGATTCGATTCGAGTTAAACACAGGGTATAATACATACCGGATCATACCGGTCCGGTTAAAGGACAGAGACTCAGATGAACTGTTTGCCGGGCTGTTCAAAAAGCAGAAGCAGGGAGTAAAACCGAATCGGGCAGATCTTGTCCCGTTGCTGCTCGCCACTCTGATGTCCGGGAACACCGATCAGAAAGAGCGGATTATACTGGCGAACCGCCTGATCACAGAATCCGGCACGCTATCAGAGTCAGACATGGTAAGGATGCAGGCAGTCCTTTATACCCTTGCCAACAAGTTTCTGTCAAAAGACGATTTAAATCAGGTAAAGGAGGCGCTGTTCATGACACCATTGGGTCAAATGCTGGTAAACGATGGAATTGAAAAGGGAATGGAAATGGGTATGGAAAAAGGAATTAAAAAAGGGATCGAAAAAGGCGCGAGCGTAAAATGTACCCTATAAAGTGGACACAATGAGATGAAGGGATCCCTAAAAATGGA